>Ga0256405_10006854_pt1 | contig 17754 bp, 17 predicted proteins | sample RumenRJG_02DNA_FD_189096 | JGI IMG/M metagenome (GOLD analysis project Ga0256405, IMG submission 189096) | Bovine rumen microbial communities from Lethbridge, Alberta, Canada - RJG_02 | ecosystem: Host-associated > Mammals > Digestive system > Stomach > Rumen | place: Canada: Alberta...
TTGTGCGCCAAACAGATCCTGAAATCCAATATGAAAAACGGATTCAAGATCGTTGGCGTAACAGCACTCGGCAGTCGCATGGTTGGAAATGGAAAAGCTTTTGTGCATCTTTGCAAAAATTACAAGATTGCATACGAAGAAGATGATGATGCTGGCGAACAAGCGGAAGAAACCGAGACTGCAGAACCTGAACAGAATCCCGAAGAAGAAACAGAAGAGAACAAATCCGAATGAGTCTCCAACGCGGAGAGTGGCTGATTACGGCTGCTCTTCGTTTTTGTTTTGGATACAATGCGACATGTGAAAGGAGGACATATGTTAGCATCGGTAGTCAGAAAAATAATGCCGAAGTCAAAAAACGGAATCTGGCCAAAATGTGGCGTTCCGAAGAGTGTGCATCAGTTTCAGCCATCCGTTGAGCTGACCGGACGAGGCAACGAGTTGTTCTATGACAGCTACGGAGGGCGTTGGTTTCGTTCAAGCTATGAAGCGGTAAAAGAATGCAATGAAAAGTTCGTTGAAGAGTACGAAGATGGAAGCGTTCTCAGTTACAGCGATTGGTATGAACTTCAGGGAATGGCGCTATCTGATTTCGGGTATCAGTATGGATATTCGCCAAGTGAAGACTGGAAGGTCGATCTGAAATTCAGCATGACACGCATGACACCAGAGGAGTTCAACAGAAGCTGTGACTGGCATACCTATAACATCCACGAGTCTGTTACGGTAGTTGGCCCGGAAGGAACCTGCCTGCCATTTGAAGCATATTGGGAAGTCTGAATACACAGAATTAAAAAAGGAGGAAATTGAATGAATATCGGAAAAGTATTTAAAACATTCGGCAAAGTCAAGTCTACAAATCCCGGCACGTTGAATGATATTAAGCGAATTATTGATGATCATGCGCCGACGATTCTATGCGCGGGATCCGGTATTGCGCTCGGACTCTGCATTTTTTCAGCATTCAAGGCATCAAAGAATGTCGTAAAGATCCGGAATCGCTATGAAGAAAAGAGTGCCGACATTCAGAAGGATCGGACAGCCGGAAAGATTGATGATGAAGAAATGAAGGATCTCGAAAGAGAAGCGCGCATCAACCGCGATGTTCAGTACGCTCTGGCATATAAGTATGTTGCGCTGTTCGGATTTTTGTCCTTCGGGTGCAGCTTTGCATCGAATCGCATCAGCGGAAGCAAGATCGCGGGTCTTACGGTTGCGCTTGCGGCGAGCGAGGACAAACTCAAGAAATTCGCAAAGTCGGTCAAGGACAAGGTTGGCAGCGAAGAGTTCAAAGAGATTCGCGATGATTTCAGAAAGGAAGTTCTCGATGAAAAAATGAACGGTGATACACCGTTTGACGTCAGCAAGAAATCAGATGGAGAAAACGAAATTCTGATCTTTGATACATATCTTGGATCTCCGTTCTGGGGAACTGTTGATGATGTTGAAAATGCCATCGCACTTGCAGAAGAATACATCAAACGCAATCACGTTCTGAACTATAACAAGTGGAGAGGGTTCCTTGGACTTCCAGACTGTCCGGCCGGCGGTGTGGCAGAGTGGAATCCACTGCACCCGTTCAAGGCAAAGCTTGGATCCATCTTCTATGAGGGTGATGAGGTCGTGGCAATTATATTTGAAGACGAGGAAGGAAACGTCTTTGAACCGGCGACACGTACTCTTGCACTGACGACTACGTAACGTCGTAGTAGTAGAGAACTTGAAAGGAGAGTCCCGGCATGCTCTCGGTATTATATTCGCTGTTTCAGGCTTCCCTGAAGATTACGGTCTTTCTGGGAGGCCTGATTCTTAAAATCATTGGAGTGCTGATTCTGCTGGCGCTCCTCATCATTTATATTATTAAAAGGAGAACGAACACATGAAGAAAATCGATCCGCAGAAGTATGAGAAGTTTATGAAGGTCGCTACGAAAGTCGGAAAAATTGTTGCCAAGTGCGCACTCGCCATCGGATCTATGGCGATCCTAAACGCCATCAATAATGAACTCGGTCAGTTTGGTGTCAAGGTCGACTACGACGGAAATGATATTCACGTGGAGACCGGCAAAAAGGAAGAGAAGAAAGCTCCGGCACCTGAGCAGAAGCAGAAACCGAAACACATCGACGAACTCAGCTGGGAACGGACTCCGCAAGTTGTGGCAATCATTTCGCTGACGGAGAGTGCGAACATTTCGTATTCCAACAGCGTAAAGACTGACGCCGCCACGAAGATCTTTGATATCGCGGCAAACGGAGATGCAACGGCGATTGAGTGCGCCATCTGCCAGCTAGGAAGTATCGCAAAGAAATCCTATTCCAACAATGTCAAAGAGTACTGCTCGGAGCTGATCGGAAAGCTCGGTGTTCTTGCAGGAGATCTGAGACGTGAGGAAGCCAAGGTTGTGGATGACAAAGCCTCCGAAGACAGCAAAGACCACGGCACTGATATTCGCGAGAAGGGGGAAGACGATCATGAGTAAGTTCTCGATCAACTTTGACTTCCTGAAAAATATTAACTTCCGGGCGATTCCGGAAACAGTCAATGCCATCGCCAAAGTCGGGAAACAGCACGCTCCTACGATCCTGACAATCGTCGGCATTACTGGATTCTGGGCAGCAGGCGTTATGACTGCGATGGAAGTTCCGAAAGTAGAAGAAGACATCGCTCAGGAGGCCTCCAGACGCGCAGAAAACGGCCTGGAGCCTCTTGACAGGCTCGACAAGTGTAAAATCATTGCCGAACATATGTGGCGTCCTGCGGCCGTTGCAGGGGCTTCTACGATCGCTGTAGCGGGCGCCAATAAGATCAATCTGTCAAGACTTGCTGGCATGACGGCACTGTATCGGAGTGCAAAAGGCGAACTCTCAGCAATTCAGGACAGAGTTTTGAATAAGGAATCGGACGGTCTGAAGAAAAGCGATCTCGAAAAGGCCAGGCAGCAGATTCATCGTACCGAGTATGAGAAAAACCCGGTTCGCGAAGGAGATCGAATCCATGAGACAGGGAACGGCAATACACTGTTTGTGGAAACCTATTCTGGAGCACGATTCCATTCGTCAGTTACCGCAGTCAATACTGCGATTACAGAGCTGAATACAAGACTTCAGGAGGATCAGTATCTCGCGCTCGATGAATTCTATGATATGCTGGATATCGATACCAGAAGCCGAAAATGCGGAAAGTATGCAGCGTTTCGGTTGAATGGGAAATATGACCTCATTCATCCAAACCAGATTCTTGACTGGCGCGATTATGTGGATCCGACAACCGGCGAGCCGAGGATCTGCTTTATTGATTTTGAGCGGTTCCTTACCCCGAGCGATGACTTCGCAGAGAGAAATCCCTGGTAAATGCGCAACTGATATTCGGACGGGCCTTCTCAGTGCACGGGGAAGGCCTGTCTGGTATTAATGGCAAGCGAATCACAAAAACTGCATTTCATATATTGGAGAAGGGATTCTCTAACATTAAATCTTTTAGGAGGTATTAAAAATGGATCAGGACAAGAATCAGGTTCAGGGAACTGAGGAAACCAAGCCCGTCGCTCCGGAAACCGGTACGAATGAGGACGCAGGAACGAAGACCAAGGAAACGAAGAAGAAATTCCGTATCCGTTTTCGCCTGCCGTGGTGCAAGGAAGAGATCCCGCAGAAAAGCGAGGAAGAGCTGAATGCTGAAAAGGCCGAAAAGAAGGCTAAGAAGCAGCGGCGCAAGGAGCGCATTGGCGATTTTGCCAAGGGCGCATCTACGGTCGCTGCAGTAGCCGGACTCGGCCTTGCAGCTTACGGCGCTCGCAAGAAAAAGCGGGACGAAGAAGCAGCGGTAGACGTAAGCAACGGAAATGACGATTCCGAGGAAAATCGGACCGTCTACCTGCCGGAAAACGGCGGCGAGGAAGAGGAGACCGAAGAAACCAAAAAGAAGAAGTCCGAAGAAGAGCAAACCGAATAAAGGTTTATGGGACATCCGAAAGGAGCGGCAGAAACAACTGCTGCTCTTTTTTTTTCTAATCTTTGATATTCAGGAGGTATGAAATGGAAGATAACAGAGAACGACAGGAAGATCTGAAGCGACGCAGAGAGCAACGGGAAAAGGAAGAACGTGAACAGGGCATTACAGATACCGGAAAGCAGGCTGCAGAACGCAAAAAGACATCATTCGGACGGAAAATTCTCGATACATTCCTGTCGGATGATCCTCTGCTGGTATCTGAGCGCGTGAAAAACGAGGTCATTAAGCCCGGTCTTCGCGATCTCGGGTACAATATTATGCAGACGGGACTCAGTATGCTGTTCTATCCGGACGGTAGAGGAGCTCCACGCAGCGGCATGAGAAACAGTAGAAATGATCACTACGAAGACTATACGCGCTATTCAGACAATCGCGGATCCGGAAGAATGCCTGGTTCAGATCGTGGAAGACGCGATTCAAGGCCTTCGTATGACTACGGAGAAATTATATTTGCCACATATGGTCGCGCAAAGGATGCTCTGGACCATCTGATGTGGTGCCTGGACCGGTATAAACAGGCTTCCGTGGCAGATCTGAACGAGGCTGCGGATCTCTCAAGTAAGTATACCGACTACTATTATGGGTGGTACGACCTTCGAGGGGCTGATATTCACGGCGTTTCGGAAGGTTTTGTGCTGGATCTGCCGCCGGTGGAGACCATTCGAACCCGATAAAATTTGGACAAATTCATAAAAGTGTCTAAAAATATGGCCAATTCGGTCTGATTAAAATGGCGAAATACCAACAACGCTTATATTTTTTCGCCGATTTTTATTGATATTTCGGCGATCGACATTAGAAAAGGAGAATTATCATGGCATTTACACTGAACGATAAGCTTGGCGGACTTGTAAAAGTTGTTGCAGCAAAAACAAGACAGGCAAAACCTGAAATTAAGCTGGTTCTCGGCATCTTTGCAGTGGCCGGAGGGACCATTCTGGCATGCACGAAGACCAAAAAGGCGGTTGACGCCTATCAGACAAGCAAAGCGGAGATCGAAAAACTCGATGAGACCGTAGAAAAAGGCACAAAAGAGGCCGCAAAAGAGTATACAAAGGCTTATGCACACTTTGTTTACCGCATGTTACGCATTTATGGGCTGTCTGCGATACTCTGGGTGAGCGGAATTACGTCAATTGTGGGCTCTCATTGCGATCTGAGACGGCAAAACGGGCAACTTCTGCTCGATACTGTGGCTCTGAAGAAGATGATTGAGGAGTACAGAGCCCGCGTCGCAGAGGAAATCGGTGAGGAAGAAGAGAGAAAATTATATTTTGACGCCAAAGAGGAAGAAGTTGACGTCATTGAGGAGAATCCGGAGACCGGTACGAAGAAGGTTGTGCGCAAAAATGCTGATACCATTCGTGGAAATGCTGGCAGTAAGTTCGCAAGAAACTTCTCTGCTCGTACTTCTTATGGCTTTGATGTGCGGTCATATGCCGATTTCTTCCTGGAAGCAAGGATCAAAAACCTTAATTCACGGCTGAAAACCTCTCCGTTTATCACAATGAATGATGTTTATGACGAACTTGAGATGAAACCGGAGTTCGGAAGATGCGAAGATGGCCTTGATTGGGGCTGGGTATGGAACCCGAATGACCCTGACGGCCCGAATGAGATCATTGTGGAGCGTCTGAAAGGCTGGGAAGAGATCTATGATGAGCGTGAAAACCGGACTTATTGGGCTCCGTGCCTTCGTCTGGACTTCAATCCGCAGCCTTTGAGAGGGAGAATCTGATGAAAAAGTGCCTGTTTTGAGAGAATTTCAGGCTCAAAATGGGCGAAAGGAGGGCTTACATGAAGCATTTTATGATATTTTTATGCGGAATTTGTGTCGGTGCAGCCGGCACTTTGCTGTATTTGAGGCATGATTTTCAGCAAAAAGTGAGTGACGAAGTAGACAATATTGTCAATGGCCGCCATGAAAACAAGGAAAATAACGGCGAAAATGTGTCAAAAGACGGCTCAAAATCAGAGCAAAACGGGCCAAAAACTGAGGTTTCAGACCGCTTTGGAGAGGTAAAAAAAGCCGAAATGGAAGTCCGTGAAGCCTATTCAAAGGGCGCTACAGACGCTCTTGGATACACAAATTATGCCGGTGAGGACGGAAATTCGAGGGTTTATTCGCCTGAATTTGATCCGAAAACTGGCAAAAAACCGGAAGAAAATGAGGCAAAAACGGACGAAAAAAATGATATTTTCGGCAAATTTCCGGAAAATTTTGATGAAAAAATCGACGAAAATGGCAAAATGAGTGCGCCACTTTTGGAAAATGAAAAGTGGCGCATGCGCCAGAAAAGTGACACATTTGACGATTTTGACGCAGATTTTCCGCAAGAAGATGGAAATTTTGAGCCTCCATACGGTATTTCTGACGAAGAATTTTATACAAAAAACGGCAAATTTCATAAGAAAACTCTCTATTTTTATGCAAAAAGTGGCGATTTTGCGGACGAGTGCGCCACTTTATGCGCCAATGCGCCACTTTTGGTTGGAGAAAAGTGGCGCATAGAAGTGGGAAAATTCGAGGAAAATGTCGCTTTTATACGAAATGAAAAAATCGCGACAGATTTCGAAATTGTGGTCGAAAATGACAGCTTCGGAGACGTCGTAAAACCCAGTTTCGGAGAGGTGTAAAAGCTGTTATGGAGGACGTGTATTTTCGTTGGCTCGTCGGCTTTTTGGATGATGAATACCTCGAAAAAAACTATTCAAAATTGCTCTTCAAGTTGTTCAAAAAGGAGTTTACCTGGTCGCTTGAGTACGACGAAAATCGCGCGGCGGACGGATTGAGCTTTCGCAGAATTTTTAAGCAAGAATTCCAAAATTTGCCCGAAAATGCCCATTTTTGGCCTATTTTGGGCTGTTCTGTGCTCGAAATGATGCTCGGAATGGCTAGAAGATGCGAAGACGAGTTAATTTACAGCCCCAAAAAAGGAGATCAAACCGGACAATTTTTTTGGGTTATGATCGAAAATTTGGGGCTTGATATTTATGACGATTACGGATTTTATGAAGAGGAAGTTGATAAAATTTTGGACACTTTTTTGGCTCGAAAATATGCTCCGAATGGGGACGGGAATGTGTTCGTTTTGAGGCATGCTGACCCTCGAAAAATTGATCTTTGGCTGCAGCTAAATTTGTATTTGCGAGAGCATTTTTATGATTATTGGGGGCCTTGAAAATGGAGTTAGACACGTCTAATGCGCCACATTGCCACTTTTACTTGATAAAACTTTCACGCGAGAAAAATACGTATATATAAAGATAAGAAAAAAAGTGGCAAAGTGACACATAGACCGATTTTTGACGAAAAAGCTCCAAAAACTGCGAAAAGTAAAATTACATGCAAAAAGGAGGTATGAACCGTGGATTTTATGAGACCCGCCTGGCGAATCCCGAAAAAAGATGCACCGCCGGAAATCTACCCGATATTCATTACGAAGAAGAGCAAAGACCTGATGATCCGCGGTGGGGACTTCTACGCAATATGGGATCCGCGAAAAGGGATGTGGTCTACTGAGCAGGATGATGTCGTTGATCTGATCGACGAGGCCCTTGAGAAGTATCAGAAATCGAATGCCGGATTTGAGAACGCAAGAATTCAGTATATGTGGAACGCGGATACCGGCACGATTGATAAATGGAACAAATATGTTCAGAAGCAGCTGCCAGACAATTATCACCCATTGGATGAAACACTGATATTTGCAAACAGCCCGGTTCGAAGAGAGGATTATGCATCGAAGAGACTTCCGTACGCATTGGAAGAAGGAACAACGAATGCCTGGGATGAGCTGACTGATATTCTTTACGGAGAAACAGAGAAGCACAAGATCGAATGGGGAATCGGATCGGTTGTAAACGGAGGATCAAAGGATCTGCAAAAATTCTTTGTATTCTATGGAGATGCCGGAACCGGTAAGTCGACAATCCTGAAGATCATCAAGTCTCTGTTCGAAGGCTATTGGGTGAAAGTGGATGCCAAGGCACTCGGAATGACGAATGCCGCATTTGCTCTGGAGGCTTTTAAAGACAATCCGCTCGTGGCGATTGAAGACGACAGCAACTTAAGCCGGATTGAGGACAACACAAGGCTCAACAGCCTCGTCTCGCACGAAGAACTTACAGTAAATGAAAAATACAAGTCGCAGTACATGATGCGCTTTCATTCCATGCTGTTTCTCGGTACGAATGAACCTGTCAAGATTACGAACGCGAAATCAGGAATCATGCGAAGGCTGATTGATATTACGCCAACCGGAAATAAGATTCCAAGGCGCAAGTACGACAAGCTGATGGCCGATATCGGATTTGAACTCGGAGCGATCGCAAGCAAGTGCAAGAAGGTCTATGAAGCGAACCCGAACTACTATGATGATTATCGGCCGCAGAATATGATGAGCGCCACGAACGATTTCTACAACTTCATGGAATACAAATTTGATATGTTCCGTGAAAAGGATGGAGTAGCGCTGACCGACGCCTGGACAGAGTACAAAATGTACTGCGACTATGCAAAAGTTCCATATCCGTTTTCCCTGCGTGTGTTTAAGGAGGAGCTGAAAGGGTATTTCAGACTGTTTAAGGAACGGTATCATCCAAATGATAACGAGTGGTATCGAAACTGGTACGGCGGACTGCGGCTTGAAAAGTTTGGAATGGAAGCCGAAAGCGTTTCGGAAGCCGAACAGAACGATATTCCAAAGTGGCTGCGGTTCGATACAACAGAAAGCAACTTCGACAAGCTGGCCGCCGGATTTACCGCACAGTATGCCAAGGAGGACGGAAAGCCTGAAAAGAAATGGGATAATGTAGAGACAACTCTGCAAGATCTGAATACGTCGGAACTGCATTATGTGCTGTTTCCGGAAAAGTTCTGGAATCATATTGTTGTAGATTTTGATCTGAAAGATGAAAATGGAGAGAAATCATTAGAGAAAAATATAGAGGCGGCCTCCAAATGGCCGGAAACATACGCAGAACTTAGCAAAAGCGGAGCCGGTATTCACCTGCATTATATTTATACCGGCGATGTGAGTAAACTGAGCTCTTTGTTTTCAGACGGAATTGAGATCAAGGTGTTTACCGGAAAAGCGTCATTGCGGCGAAAGCTCACGCGTTGCAATAAGCTTCCGGTCAATACGATCAGCTCCGGTCTGCCTCTGAAAGAGGAGGTTAAAGTGGTATCTGATAAAGTTATACAGGATGAGAAGCATTTAAGAGCACTGATTAAGAAAGCTCTGAGAAAAGAGATTGAGCCAGGAGCGACCAAGCCGTGTGTAGATTTCATCGAGAAGATCCTCAATGACGCGCACGATTCCGGTATGCCCTATGACGTGAGCGATATGCAGGCCGAAATTATGGCTTTTGCCGGAACAAGCACCCATCATTCGCTGCAATGCCTTGATATTTGCATGGGACTTCCGTACAAGAGCGAAACGCCTTCGGTTTATGTGGACGCAGAGAAAGAAGAGATCGTGTTCTTTGATATTGAAGTCTTTCCGAATCTGTTCATCGTCTGCATTAAGCCAGACGGAAAGCCTGCAACGTCAATGATTAACCCGAGTGGGGATGAGATCAGGGAGCTATTGAAGTATCGACTGGTCGGGTTTAACAACCGCGAATATGATAATCATATTCTGTACGCCAGAATGCTCGGGATGACAGAATTCGAACTATTTACGATTTCGCAGAACATCATTAACGGCGGCAAACAGAGCTCCGTTCGAAACGCCTATATGTACCGTGAAGCGTATAACCTGTCATATACCGATGTGTACGATTTTTGTGCGAAGAAGCAAAGCCTGAAAAAGTGGGAGATCGAGCTTGGTATTCACCATTTGGAGCTTGGGCTGCCATGGGATCAGCCGGTTCCGAAAGAACAGTGGCAACAGGTCGCAACGTATTGCATCAATGATGTCGTCGCAACGGAAGCCGTGTTTCACGCCAACGCTGCAGACTTTAAGGCCCGTCAGATTCTGGTCGATATGGCGAACAGCATTGTTGGTCCGGGAAGCTGCGAAAATGACACGACAAATATGCTGACAACGAAACTGATTGTCGGAAACGAGCGTAATCCGCAGGCCGAATTCGTGTATCCGGATCTGGCAAAGGAGTTTCCGGGTTACGAGTTTAATCGATTTGGGATTGACAAGAGTCGTTATATTTCGCCTGACGTTATTATTACCGGAAAGTCGATTTATAAAGGCTACGACCCCGGAGAAGGTGGATTCGTGTATGCCAATCATGGCATGTACGATCGTGTTGATTGCTACGACTCAGCTTCGCACCATCCGAGTTCTTTGATTGCAGAAAATGGTTTCGGACCCTACACGCCGAACTTTAAGAATCTGCTGGATCTGAGACTTCTGGTGAAGCACCGTGAATATGATAAAGCAAAAACAATGTTTAATGGCGTGTTGGAAAAGTATCTGACATCGGACGACGATGCGGATGCTTTGAGTTATGCACTGAAGATTGCTATCAACTCTGTTTACGGCCTGACCGCAGCGCACTTTGATAATCGCCTGCACGATCCACGCAACACCGATAACTGGGTCGCAAAGCGTGGAGCACTGTTCATGATCGATCTGATGCTAAAGGTTGAAGAGATGGGCTACACAGTTGTCCATATTAAAACCGACAGTATTAAGATTGCAAATCCGGACGATCGTATTTATCAGTTTGTATATGATTACGGAAAGAAATTCGGGTACACGTTTGAGATTGAACACAAGTTTGATCGAATCTGTCTGGTGAATGACGCCGTCTATGTCTGCAAGTATACAACTGACAAGCAGAAGAAAGCCGGCATGTGGGATGCTACAGGAGATCAGTTCAAACAGCCATATGTGTTTAAGACACTGTTCAGCCATGAGCCGATTGAGTTTAAGGACATGTGCGAAACTTACACAGTCAAAGTCGGACTCGGATTATATTTGGATATGAATGAAAATCTTCCGGATGTGACGTTTGTCGAGAAAGAGCGTGAGAAGCTCCAGAAGAAGTGGAAAAAGACACCATATGAGCTCACAGCAGAGAACGATGTCGCTATTACATCAGGCGCAGTTGTGGCGTCTGATCTGAACAAGGACGAATTCCATAACGATTATGTCAAGCTTTGCCAGCTTAACGAGGACATAGCCAAAGGGCATGACTACAAGTTTGTTGGGAAAGCCGGACAGTTCTGTCCGATCAAATCAGGATACGGCGGTGGACTTCTTCTTAGGGAGAACAACGGAAAGATGTCGTATGCCGCAGGCTCGAAGGGTTTTCGTTGGATGGAGTCCGAAATGGTAAAACAGCTTGGTCTGGAAGACGCGATTGATATCTCGTATTACAGAAGACTCGCCGATGACGCAAAGGCAACAATCGAAAACTTCGGCGATTATGAATCTTTTGCAGCAGATTAATTCTGTGACTACAAAATTATATTTTTAAACAACAAGGAGAAATTATCATGAATCTTTATTTTGGCTACAAGTCTATCGATCTGGAAGATTGTGAAGTTATCGGCAAGCGGAACTTTGCAGGTGAAGAAATCCTGAAGAACAACAGAACTGTCAACAGCGCGGGCCGCAGGAACTTCCTGGTAAAAATCAGCGAAGAGCAGTTTGATATCCTTCGTGAAAAGGGCTGGGATGTCGGCCGCTTCTCTGAGGTTGAACCGGGTGTGCCGTCCGATTGCTTCCTGCGCGTGAATGTATCCTACTACAAGAATCCTCCGATTATCCATTACATTGCTGATGGTGTTGATACGCTGCTTGATGAAAGCAGGCTGTCCATGCTCGACCGCGTGAACTTTGAGCGGCTCGATATCCGCGCGTCTGAAGTGAATAAGCAGAAGATGGACGGCACATGGGTGAAGAAGCCGTTCGTTCTGGAGCTGTGGGCGACCGTAACGGCCGACCGGTTTATGTCGAGGTATTCTTATCTCAACGAGCATGAGCATGCTAATCCTGCTACTGCTTCCGCTGCCGATGACAGCGATGATGAGGAAACTCCGTTTTAAGAAAATTGAAAGGAGCTGATCGCGTTGGTACCGAAACTTGATCAGGCACAAATCAATGCGGTCAGGCAGCTGCGTAACGGCTGTATTCTTTGCGGAGAGGTCGGATCCGGCAAAAGTCGGACCGGCCTTGCCTATTATTTCTGCAAAGTTGGCGGCGGTATTTTGAATGGAAAAGATCTTGGCCTTGAACAGGACTACGTTCCAATGGATCATCCTAAAGATTTGTACATTATCACAACGGCACGAAAAAGGGATCAGCTTGAATGGGACTCTGAGCTGGTCCCTTTTCTTTTGGCAAGAAATCCGAAAGATTCGTATTATGGTGATCGTGTAAAAGTTGTGGTCGATTCCTGGAATAACATACGGCGCTATGTTGATGTAAAAGGCGCTTTTTTCCTGTTCGATGAGCAGAAGGTTGTCGGATCCGGTCCATGGTCAAAAGCGTTTATCCGCATTTCGAGAAACAATGAATGGATATTTCTCAGCGCGACACCTGGCGACGTTTGGACGGATTACATATCGATTTTTATTGCCAACGGTTTCTATCGAAAACGAAGTGAATTTCTGAATCGGCATGCCGTATACAATCGATACTCAAAATATCCAAGAATTGACAGATTTCTTGAAACAGAGCATCTGGAAAAACTTCGTGACAGCATTCTTGTAAACATCGATTATCAGAAGCCGACCGAACGACACGTCCATGCATACACGGTTGGATATGATCGGGAATTGTATCGGACCATTATGATGAAACGATGGAATCCGTATAAGGAAAAGCCGATTGAGAGCGTCAGCGAACTTGGTTACCTTTTGAGGCATGTTGTGAACAGCGATCCTGAAAGAGGCCAGATCGTAATTGATATCCAGAAGCAGCATGAGAAACTGATCGTGTTTTACAAGTTTAATTACGAGCTTGAAATCCTGAAGAACTTGGAATATCTGGATGGAACTATTGTAGCGCAATGGAATGGACTCGAACATGAGCCAATTCCGAATTCGGAAAAATGGGTTTACCTTGTTCAGTACACTGCCGGAGCCGAAGGCTGGAATTGTACGCAAACCGATACTATTTTGTTCTACTCATTAGATTATTCCTATAAGACGATGGAACAGGCAATGGGAAGAATCGACAGACGAAATACACCGTACCACGATTTGTACTACTACACGATTCGAAGCAAAGCGCCGATTGATATTGCCATTTCAAGAGCGCTGAAGCAAAAGAAGAATTTTAATGAAAGTCGTTTCTTCAGCAAATACCTTTAAAAAATCACAAAATTTGCAACCCCTTTAGTAGAGGGAAAAAGAAATACCCGAATGACCGATTTATAGGTATTTTTACTACAATTTCTTTATTTTTTATGATTTTTAGAGGTGTTTTATGCTGGAAAAGGACTTTCAAAAAGAACTGATTCAAGATTTGAAAGAGCGGTTTCCCGGAGCACTGATCTATAAAAACGAGACAAAACAAGGTCTTCCTGATCTTACGATTTTATATCAGGAGCGCTGGGCGCTGCTCGAATGCAAAAAATCTAAGAATGCAGCCCATCAACCTAATCAGGATTATTACGTTGAACTTGCAAATAACATGTCGTACGCAAGCTTCGTCTATCCAGAAAATAAAGGAGATGTTTTGAATGCCCTTGAACAAGCATTACGACCTCATAGGAAAACACGCGTTCCTAAGTCCAAGTAAATATCATTGGCTTAATTACGATAAGCCAACGTTGTTTCAGAGCTATGATAATGCGATGGCTGCCGCCCGTGGAACAAAGCTGCACGCCATGGCGAAAGATCTGATTGATGAGCACATTAAGCTTCGCGGCAACTCAACGACGCTTGCGGCTTACGTAAACGACGCTATTGGATATGGAATGACACCAGAGCAACCTCTATTTTTTTCAGAAAACTGCTTCGGTACTGCTGACGCGATTTTATATAAACCTGGAATTTTGAGAATACACGACCTGAAGACCGGAGCAACGCCGGCACATATGGAACAGCTCGAAATATATGCAGCGTTGTTTTTTTCTGAGTATGAACGCATTTTTGGCGTAAATCCTGGAAATACAAAGGTCGAACTAGCAATTTATCAGAATGATGATGTGATCGACGGACATCCAGATCGCGAAAGAATCGAAGAAGTAATGTATAAAATTCGAGAAAAAGATAGTTGGCTCGAAGAAATGAAAGGTGAGGTTGACTGATGTTTTTCCCATTTTTGGAGCACTACGGAACAGGTCATGAAGGACATGTACCGCATTCTGGAAGATTTCCATGGATGAGCGGAGAAAAATGGCGTAAAAGACCTGGCGATTGGGTTAAGAATGCCCTCGATCAAGAAAAGTATTTTCGTGAGCACCCGGAAGCAAAGGACGATCCGGAGCTGTACAAAAAATACGGAATAAAGTCTGACGATTCGGTTGAAGTCGCAACCGCAAAGCTTCTCAGTTTGTCAAGTGGTGAGTATCGTGCGCTTAAATCGATTCGTAAGCAAGAGCAAAAGCTGATTGATATCCGTAAGGCAGTTGAAATGCAGGACAATGGAGCTTCTGTTGCCGACATTTCAAAAGAGCTTGGTTTGCCATGGTCAACCGTTAAGACATATTTGAAGCCCGGCGCAATGGTTTCCGCGAGCAAAACGAGAACCATTGCAGATGGCTTGCTGAAAGAGCTTCAGGAGAAGAAGTATCTTGACGTTGGTGAAGGCGTTGAGCGTCAACTCGGTATCAGCGAAGAACAACTGTTCAAGGCTTTGATGATGCTCCAAGATGATGGATACAAAGTGTTTTCTGATAAAAACGGAGAGTTCGATCCTGACTACAAATCGATTCGTGTTCGGCAGGCCACGAATCCAGATGCTAAAACTACGTTTATGGTTTTAACCGAACCCGATGTTTCAAGAGAAGAACTTTGGGAAAACCGTGAAAAAATCGTGAGCCCCGATGGTATTCGCTTTGAAGATTACGGTAGTGAGTTAAGAACCAGAGAACCGATCAAATGCATTGATTCTGATCGTATTATGGTTCGATACGCAGAAGACCATGGAACTGACAAAGATGGAGTGATCGAGCTTCGCCCAGGTGTTGAAGACTTGTCGCTCGGTGGCAGAACTTATGCCCAAGTCAGAATCGGAGTTGACGGAACACACTATTTAAAAGGCATGGCCGTTTACGGGTACGATATGCCAGAAGGTGTTGACGTAATCTTCAATACCAACAAACATGAAGGCACTCCGATGTGTGGACCCGAAGGAAACACTGTTCTGAAGATTTTGAAAAATGATCCGAATAACCCGTTCGGATCAAACACGACACAATGGGACTATATTGGGGCAGATGGTGCTGAATCTCAGTCTCCAATTGAAATCGTAAATGAAGACAAAGACTGGGCAAAGTGGAAGAAGTCGCTTCCATCTCAGGTCCTTTCGAAGCAGCCAGTCGAACTTGCAGTAAGACAATTGGATCTTGCTTATCAGCAAAAAGAACAGGAACTTCAAGAAATCTTGGCAATCAATAATCCGACTGTTAGAAAGCAAATGCTTGCCGAGTTTTCCGATTCATGTGATAGAGATTCTGTTGAACTAAAAGCTGCCGCACTTCCAAGGCAAGCAACAAAGGTTTTGCTTCCGGTTACATCACTTAAAGAAGATGAAATCTATGCTCCGGATTATGAGCAAGGAGAATCAGTTGCGCTGATTCGTTTCCCGCATGCCGGAACATTTGAAATCGCGAAGTGCCGAGTAAACAATAATAACGAAGAAGCAAAAACAGTTCTTGGAACTCATCCTGCGCATGCTGTTGGCGTCAATCCGGCAGTGAGTGGAATACTTTCTGGCGCCGATTTCGATGGCGACACTGTGCTCGTTATTCCGACAGCTGGTCAGAATTTGAGAATTGATCCGCCACTTGAAGGCCTTAAAGGATTTGACCCGAAAGAAACGTATCGCAAATCCGCGGACGCCCAGAAAACCGGAGACGGCGACGGATTTGTTAAAGGTCGAATGATGGGCGACATCACAAACTTGATCACGGACATGACAATGATGGCCGCAAGCAAAGCTGGCGGTCTGAACGAAAATGATCTGAGCGAGATCACAAGAGCCGTTCGTCATTCGATGGTTGTTATCGATGCCGAGAAACATAATCTTGATTGGAAGAAGTCATATGAAGACAATCAAATCGCCGAACTGAAGATTAAGTACCAGGGCGGGGTAAGAAAAGGAGCTGCCACTCTGATCTCAAAAGCTGGCGGAGAAGGAAGTGTTCCTGAAAGAGAAGAAATTAATCAGCTCTGGAAGATGACGGACGAAGAAAAAGAACGATGGAAGAATGGCGAAAAGATTTACCATGAAACCGGTCGCACATATGTTAAGAAAGACAAAGATGACAACATTGTAACCGATCGATATGGCAATCCTAAAATGGTTCAGGCTGTTACCAAAGGAGATAAGCTTGCCCTTGAGCCAGACGCATATGCCTTGGCGTCGCCTTACCTTATGGACACCGTATACGCAGAGCACTCCAACAAACTAAAAGCACTTGCCAATCAGGCACGAAAAGAAGAACGCTCTACCCCGAACATGAAGCTGAATAAAGAAGCTTCTAAAGTTTATGAAGAAGAAGTGAACTCTCTTAAGACTAAACTGAATGAAGCTGCCCTTAATGCCCCTAGAGAAAGACAAGCTCAAGCCATTGCCAACAAAGCAGTAGCAGAAGCTATAAAGAAAGATCCTAGTCTGGCCAGGAAGAATGATAAGGAAGCCGCCGATAAGTTAAAGAAACGTCGTGCTAGGGAAATAGAAAGCGCCCGTGCCCTAACGGGAGCTAAGAGAAAACCATTGGACATTACAGAAAAAGAATGGCAAGCAATTGAAGCTGGCGCAATTACTGACAATGCTTTGAAGGGTATCTTAAGATACGCGGATAAGACCCAGGTAAAGAAACTGGCGAGCGGAAGATCGACGCCGGCCTTGAACGCCGCTAAAGAGGCCCGTGCGCGATCTCTCTTGAACGCCGGATGGACCCAGAAGGATGTTGCAGATGAACTCGGCGTCTCGATTTCTACTTTAAGAAGACAACTCAATAACTTTAATGGGATTGGAGGTGCATAATAGACCATGGCCCGCGTAATGCTATCTACCCTAGATAACCCCTATGACCCCTTTAAGCAGTATGACTTATGGTCTAGCTACGACGAGAAGTTTGGCGGCTATTATTCTGCTTCTTTGCTCGCTCGTTTTGCGCCTGTTTCTCCTGATGAAACTCGCGCTGAGTCTGAGCGAATTACTGAAAGCGCAATTGATCGAATAGTTTCTATGGATTTACCAATCTTTAATCCTGCCACTGGCAAGCGCACTCAGTATATTAAAGTGGCATCGACTAGATAGTCGCGATTGAATTGTCTGTGTCATTACCGTTTTGTGCGTTGCTCATTTAACATTTGATTGCTTTTTGCTTTTTAGTTTTCATTTCAAATCTTTTTAGTTTGAAATATTATTGAACAACATTCAGCAATCGTTTAATGATTGTGATAGCGCTATTGACACAACGGTTTGCTGGCTTTGTCTGTCGAAAAGTATTTAATTTGTTTTTGTTTTAATTAATAATTTCCAGAAAAAATGCTTTTAATTCTTGTTTTTCGTTTGAAAAAGCGTCAAACGGCACACAAAAAGCATTTTTTCTGGACCCCCGAGGGGGTCTTTTGGAACGACACCCCCTCTACAT
>Ga0256405_10006855_pt1 | contig 17753 bp, 16 predicted proteins | sample RumenRJG_02DNA_FD_189096 | JGI IMG/M metagenome (GOLD analysis project Ga0256405, IMG submission 189096) | Bovine rumen microbial communities from Lethbridge, Alberta, Canada - RJG_02 | ecosystem: Host-associated > Mammals > Digestive system > Stomach > Rumen | place: Canada: Alberta...
CGGGTCCAGAGCATCGGAGACCGCGCACAGATCCTCAATGCGGAAAACCTCAGCGCCGCCTTCGGCATGAAGATCGCGCTCCACGCCCGCCCCGACGGTCGTTTCTGGCCCGTTCCGGAATGATCGGCGAACTGAAAAACTTTCATGATTTCGGAACGGAGACCGTCTGTTCCGAAACGTTCTGCGATCCTCTGCATCTGGCGGTCCCGACTTTTACCAATGAATTCTGGACCGCCAGACAGCGTGCCGCGCATTCCCTGCATGAAATTTCCTACCGTGCCTGCTTCAAACCCCAGCTGCCGCGTTTCTTCATCGAACGGCTGACTTCTCCCGGAGAAACCGTTTACGATCCGTTCATGGGCCGCGGCACCACGCTGGTGGAAAGCGCCTTGCTTGGACGGGTCCCCTTCGGCTGCGATGTCAATCCGCTTTCATCCATGCTGACCCGTCCCCGGCTGGCCGAACCCGACCGGACGGCCGTGGAAGAGCGTCTGCGTTCGCTCGATCTGCAGTTTACCGGAGATGTTCCGGAAGACCTGCTGGTGTTTTATCATCCGGATACGCTGCGGGAACTGTGCGCACTCCGGAAACATTTTTCCCGTCCCCGGCTTTCCCCGGCGGACGAATGGATCCGGATGGTCGCCCTGAACCGTCTGACCGGACATTCCGCCGGATTCTTTTCGGTCTATACCCTGCCGCCCAATCAGGCGGTTTCGGTCGATTCGCAGCGGAAGATCAATGCAAAACGCCATCAGGTCCCGGAATACCGGAATGTGAAAGAACTGATCCTGCGGAAATCGCGGTCCTTGTGGAAAGACTGCGCGGAAACTTCCCCGTTTTTCATCGGCGAACCGCTGCTGCTGGTCCGTTCCTGCGACCAGACGCCGGAGATCCGTCCGGATTCGGTCAGCCTGATCGTAACTTCCCCGCCGTTCCTCGATGTGGTGGACTACAAACAGGACAACTGGCTGCGGAACTGGTTTGCCTCGATCGATGCCGATTCGCTGCCGATCACGATCGAACATACCCCGGACGGCTGGCAGAAAGCCATGACCAACGTTTTCCGGGAATTATACCGGGTCCTGCGTCCCGGAGGCTGGCTGGCCTTCGAAGTAGGGGAGATCCGCGGCGGGAAACTGCACATGGAAGATCTGGTCCTGCCCGCCGGCGCCTCCGCGGGCCTGACTCCGGTATTGATCCTGGTCAATGCGCAGGAGTTCACCAAAACTTCCCAATGCTGGGGAGTGGACAATCATGCCAAGGGGACCAACACCAACCGGATCGTTCTTTTCCGCAAAGCATAAAAGCGGACAGCCGTGCCTCGCAGGTCTCAAATATCATTGAATTTCCGATGGATCAGGCAGAGTCCGCAGACGGCCGCGGTTTCCACCCGGAGGGTCCAGTTCCCGAAATGCAGCGGTTCGATCCCCTGCCGCAGCATCGCAAGTTCCTCTTCTTCGGTAAATCCGCCTTCCGGCCCGACGAACCAGGCCGCGGATCCAGGGCTCCGGACATCCGGAGCTTGATCCCGTTTTTTGACCGAGCCGAAGAAACGGACGGCACACTCCCGCGCGGAATCCTCCAGCGCCGAACTGAATTTCATCGGCTCCGTCACCTGAGGCAGAAACGGATTGCCGGATTGTTTGCAAGCCTCGAACAGCACTTCCTTCCAGCGGCCGTTGACGGAATCTTCGCCGGGAAGGGAAACGGAGCGTTCGCAGAGCATCGGAACGATCCGCCAGACTCCCAGTTCGGCGGCCTGACGCAGAATCTGGTCCATCTTCTGTCGGCGGGGCGGCGCGATATACATGTGCAGCAGCGGCGGCATCGGCCGTTCGGCGTTTTCCACACTGAGGATCTTCAGCGTTTTCCCTTCGGCCACTTCCGCCAGTGCGAAACGGCCGCGGCCGTCCATCAGCCGGCAGCGCTCCCCCGGAGCCGCCCGCAGCGTGCGGAAAAGATGCGAACTTTCGTCTTTCTCCAGACGGACCAGATCGCCGGAAGCGGCACGGGAGAGATCCTCATATCGGAAAAGATGCATTTCAGTTTTTCCCCGCCTCTTTGAGTTCGGTCAGCCGCTGGTCGATCAGGGTAAGAACCCTTTGCGCGGCATCGGGAAATGCTTTGGCCGCAAGTCCTTCGCCCAGTTTCCGGTATTTTTCCGGGTCTTCCAGGATCTTTTCCAGCCGATCCAGGAACCAGTCCGAGGTAAGGTCGCGCTCCTGGATCACTTCCACGCCGCCGGCCGGTTTCAGCCACGACGCGTTCAATGTCTGATGGTCTTCCGTGGCGAACGGGTAGGGGACCAGCATCGCATATTTCCCGAAACAGGCGATCTCCGAGACCGTGCTTCCGCCCGCCCGGCAGACCACGAGATCCGCCGCCGAATAGAACAGGTGCATCTCGGGTGAACCTTCCAGCAGCAGACACGGGAAAGAAGCTTCACGGTAATACTGTTTCACTTCTTCGATCTTGCCGGGACCGGTCAGGTGGATGAGCTGGATCTTGTCCGGATGGAACCCGGCCGGGAGCCGGCACCGGTCATTGATCCCGGCCGCACCGAGCGAACCGCCGAAAACCAGAACGGTGAAACGCGTTTCGGAAAAATCGCATTGCCAGCGGCGGTTGATCTCTCCGACCGCTTCGGCCTTGCCGGTTTTTCCCGCCAGCAGTTCCGGGCGCAGCGGCATACCGGTAAGCAGGGAGGGGCAGGAACAGCGTTCCGCATCCGGCGACGGGAACGAGAGCGCCAATGCGGCGGCCGAGCGGCTCATCAGCATGGTCGCTTTTCCCAGCCGGGCGTTGCCGTCGTGCAGGAAAAGCGGAATCCCCTGCAGCCGGGAGGCCAGATACGGCGGGATCCCCGCGTAACTGCCCATGGTCAGCAGCGCATCCGGCTGAAATTTCCGGAAAGCGGAGAGACATTGCCGCACGCCTTTGAATGTTGACCAGAAGAATTTCATCAGCCGGACCGGATTGCCGGACAACGGTTTTGCATCGACAATGACTGACTCGATTCCGGCATCGGAGGCGGTTTTATGTTGTTTGACCGCATGTTTCCCGCCGATCATCAGCAGCACGTTTCCGCCCTGTTTTTTCCATTCCAGGGCCACAGCCAGACCCGGATAGAAATGTCCGCCGGTCCCGCCGCAGCTGATGCAGAGATTCTTCAGAGTATTCATTGCGAAATGTTCCCTTTGCTTTTATTGCGGAAAAACGGGATCTTCCGCCGCACTTCCGCCAATCTGTTTTTTATGGTTTCAGGATAATCCGGGAAAGCCGCATCCAGCGCCACGCTGATGATCAGCCCAGTAGCGGTCAGGCAGGACACCAGACTGCTGCCGCCGTAACTGATGAACGGCGCCGGCATCCCCTTGGTCGGGAACGCGGCCGAGATCACGCCGATATTGATGACCGACTGGATCGCCAGGAAAGTGGTCAGGCCGAAGACCAGGAACATTCCCTGCCGCGTCCGGGCTTTCACGCAGATCCGCACGGCAAAGAAAATGAAGGCCAGATACCCGGCAATGATGATGCACATGCAGATGAATCCCATTTCCTCGCCTACGATCGACAGGATGAAATCGGTATGTGCTTCCGGCAGATAACGGTGTTTCATCCGGCTTTCCGCAAACCCGACTCCCGTCCAGCCGCCCGATCCCAGTGCCAGCAGCGAAAGCCACAGCTGATAGCCGCTTCCTTCCTGGTAGAGTTCCGGATTCTGGTAAGTGACCAGCCGTGTCCAGCGGAAAGGACTGAAAAATTTGATCAGCAGGAAGATCGAAGGTGCCGCCACCAGCGGAACCGGCAGCAGATAGCGCAACTGGACGCCTGACGCATAGAGGATGGAAAAGACGATGATGGACAGGAGCAATGTGGTCCCCAGATCCCGGCCGAGCATGACCAGCAGGATCGGCGGCGCACAGCATACGACGGAGAGCAGGATGAACTTGAACGAGGAGCGTTCGATCAGTTTGATCTTGTCGGAACACAGTTTTGCCATGAAGAGCGCAATGATGAATTTTGCATACTCGGACGGCTGGATGCTGCCGATCCCCGGCAGCTGGATCCAGCGGCGGGCACCTTTGATCGCAGGAAACATCAGGGCCATCATCAGCATCAAGGAGATGCCTATCATGAAGATCCAGCTCCAGTCGGAAAGTTTTTTGTATCCGATCAGGATCGTTGCAAACATGGCGACAAATCCGATCACGCACCACTGGACCTGACGCAGAAAAAAATAGGTGCTGGCGTTTTTGATCCCCAGCGAGGTGGAATACAGGATGACCAGGCCGAACAACACCAGGGTCAACGCGATAATGAACAGGGTGATCCCCTCGGCCAGCAATGATTCGTGCTTCTCGTCTCCCGGATCCTGAAGCTCGAAGGTATTGGAAAATCTTGGTTTCATCTTATTTAAATCCCGATAAAGAATTCTGAAAGTTATGAATGTAACTTACTGCATTTTTCTGCAATTTCATCCTGAAAGCGAAAAAAAAAACGTATTTTTTATGGATGCTTCTTTTTCGGCGGGGCAACCGTTTTCCGGGCGACATAAACGGTCGGGATCACGACCAGTTCCGGTATCTTTTCTCCCATCAGCAACTTATGAAGATTGGAACAGAGCGCGGAAGATATTTTTTCTGTATTCTGGCTGACACTGTTCAGCTGCAGATATTCCGCGGTCGGTGTATTGCCGAAACCGATGATCGAAAGATCCTCCGGCACCTGGAGTCCCCGGTCGGCACAGAAACCGACCACCCCGGATGCGATCGTGTCATTGGCGCAGAAGACCGCAGTCGGCGGATTTTTCAGTCCAAAAAGTTCCCGTGCCGCATGGTAACCCCATTCCCGGCTGGGATAATGCAGTTTTATCAGCTGTTTTCGGACGGGGATGGTGTGTTGCTGCAAAGCGGCAACGAAACCTGCCAGACGCTGTTCTCCGGTGTAATCGTATTCGCTGCCAATGTGGGCGATCCGGACGTGTCCGAGCCGGATCAGCTGTTCCGTCGCTGCCTGTGCGCCGGAGCGGTCGTCGGAAACGATCTGCGGTACCTCGAGTTCCGGAAGGTGCATGTCAAAGGTCAGAATGGGGATTTTCAGGTTTCGGTAATGATCTGCGCATTCCCGGTTCGGGACTGCGATCAGCACACGGACTCCACTGCGTTCAAAATAGTCCAGCAGTTCATGTTCCTTCTGCACCGAACCTCCGGTCAGATGCACCACCGGGTGCAGTCCGTTGGACGCCGCCATCCGTTCCACTTCGGCAAAGATCCGGTAAAAGAAAATTTCATCGTCCGGAAACAGAAAGCCGAAACGGTCGGCGGCGGTTACGGGATCTGCTGCGCCCAGATAGGACCCTTTGCCGGGAATCGTATGGATCCGGTTCTGTTCCGCCAGCAGTTTCAATGCTTTGCGGATGGTCAGGTGGGTGCAGCGGAACCGGTTTGCCAGCGTCCGTTCGGAAGGCAGCTTCCCGCCGTCCGCCAGTCCGGCATTCTGTGCTGTCTTCAAAATCTCCCGCGCAAGGAGCGGATATTTCTGCGGTTTGCCGCGGTTCATCACTTTCCTCCGTCAGGAGCGGAACATGAAATAGACCGCGCCGACCAGACAAAGTCCCGCCCAGATGAAGTCAAGCTTGAAACCTTCTTTCATATACAGAATGGAAAACGGAACGAAAACGGTCAGGGTGATCACTTCCTGCAGGATCTTCAGTTGGGCCAGCGACATAGCCTGAAAACCGATCCGGTTTGCAGGCACCTGGATCAGATATTCGAACAGCGCGATCCCCCAGCTGACCAGCGCCGCGATCCACCACGGTTTGGCGGAAAGATTTTTCAGGTGGCCATACCAGGCGAAAGTCATGAAAAGGTTGGAGGCGACCAGCAGCAATGCGGTCTTGACCATTACGGGATTGATGCTCATGTCATTTTTCCTTATTATTTTTTTTTCAGATCACGGTCAGTTTCACCCGCAGCGCGATCGAGCGCGGCGTGGCGATTTTATCGAATTTGATGAGATAACTGTTTTTGTCGGTATCGAGCTTGAGGATGGTGCCTTCTCCCAGATACTCGTGCCGGACGCGCGTCCCAGTGGCCAGACCTTTCTCTCCGGTCTCCCGGTTTTCCGGCAGACGCTGCTGATGATGACGGATATATTCCCGCGTGTCGGCAATCAGCTGGTCGGGCAATTTCGGAGCAAAAGTCAGCAGTTCCGGTTCGATATCCAGCACGAAACGGGAGGGATAGCGGGGCGACCCGTCGAAATTCCGTCCGGCCGCGGCGGAAAGATACAACTGCTTTTCCGCTCTTGTCATGGCCACGAAGGCCAGCCGACGTTCCTCCTCCATGCCCTGCAGGTCCCGGATCTTGCGCGAAGGGAAGATCCCCTCGTTCATCCCGCACAGGAACACCACCGGAAATTCCAGTCCCTTGGCGGCATGTACCGTCATCAGCTTGATCTGGTCGGAACTGTCGTCCGTATCCGCATTGGTGAACATCGCCACATGCGCCAGATAATGTTCCGGTGTCGCTTCCTCCCCGCACATGGTCTCATATTCATAGACGGACTGTTTCAGTTCGGCCAGATTGTCCAGACGTTCCTGGCTGCCTTCCGTGCGGAGCATGATCTCATAACCGCTTTCGTTCAGCAGCACGGAAAGCAGTTCCGAGGTCGGACGGTCATGGGCTCCGGTCGAAAACGCTTCGATCAGATCGACGAACTGCGCGGCTTTCGTCCCGCGGAAAATCTCCTGATCGAGCGTGCTTTTCAGTGCCTGATACAGCGAACAGGCATGTTCTGCGGCATATTTTTCCAGGAACTCCATCCGCCGGATCCCCAGATTCCGTTTCGGCAGGTTGACCACCCGGCGGAAAGAAAGGTCGTCCTGCTGGATCACCATGCGCAGATAGCTGAGCGCGTCTTTGATCTCCGCCCGGGAAAAGAACTGGACGCCGCTGTAGATTCGATACGGCATCTTCGCTTTCAGCAGCGCCTCTTCCAGCGGACGGGTCACATGATGGGCCCGGTAGAGCAGCGTGATCTGCCGGTAGGGGACGCCTTTCCGGTGCTGTTCCCTGATTTGCGAAACGATCCATTGCGCCTCGGAGTCCGAATTCCTGGCGAAATGGAAACAGACCGGCTCACCCGGGGGCTGGACTGCGGTCAGGGCCTTTTTGATCCGGTAACGGTTTTTGTCGATCAACGAGTTCGCTGCCGCGAGTATCTGCGGTGTGGAACGGTAATTTTTCAGCAGCAGGATCGTCTGCACATCCGGAAAATGGCGGTCGAATTCAAGCAGATATTTCACCTTCGCGCCGCGCCAGGTGTAAATGGTCTGGTCCGGATCGCCCACCACGAACAGGTTTTTATGGTAGCCGCATAGGCCCTCCATCAGTTCATACTGCAGGAAATCGATGTCCTGGAACTCGTCGATCATGATATATTCCAGCCGCTGCTGCCATTTCAACCGGATCTCCTCGTTTTCGGCAAAAATATGCAGAGAGAATTTGATCAGGTCGTTGTAATCCAGCCCGAAACATTTTTTCTCCTGATAGAGATAACCGTAAAAGATGATGTCGTCGGTGTTTTCCGCACTGAGATACTTTTCTTTCAGATCCCGCAGCGGCATCCGGATCATATCGAGGAAGTAATCCGGCTTGCGGAAAAGTTTCTGGATCTCGATCATGTCACGCGCCGCGGAAAAGGTCATGTCACGCAGCGTCAGGCCGCGTTCCTCGTAAATGATCTTCAGCATGGAATCGATGTCGCTGTTGTCCAGCACCAGAAAACTTTTCGGATACTGCACCGCATGGCTGTCTTCCTGCAGAACGGATACGCAGAAGCCGTGGAAAGTATTGATATAGCCGGTATCGCTGTCGCCGATCAGGTTGTGGATGCGCTGGCGCATCTCGTTGGCAGCTTTGTTGGTGAAGGTCACGCAAAGGATGTTTCCGGGCGGGATGCCCAGTTCATTGACCAGGAAAGCGAACCGGTGCGTCAAAGTCCGGGTCTTGCCGGATCCGGCTCCGGCGATCACGCGGACAAACCCTTCCGTTGCAGTCGCTGCCCGCTGCTGGTCTTCATTCAGTTGATTCAATAGGTCGTTCCCAGCCATTTTACCGACGTTCCGCGGGTCTTATTCCAGCTCATCGTCATCGGATTCCCGACGGGGCGGCTTGAATTTCTTCATGCGTTCGGCTTTGGCCCGCTCGCGTTTGAATTTCTCTTTGCGGTTTAGGATCTCGGAAAGTTCCTCGCGGCGTCTCGGTTTAAAAAGCAGCCGGATCGGGAAACCGCGGAACGAAAACGCCTGCCGGAAATATTTTTCCAGATAGACCCGGTAATTTTCCGCGCAGAGTTTCGGATCGTTCACAAACAGTGAGAACCGCGGCGGACAGTTGGCGACCATGGTTCCGTAATAAATACGGAAGAGTTTCCCGCCGGTGACCGGCGGCAGGTTCTTTTTCTGCGCATCGGTGACCACTTTGTTCAGCAGCGCGGTGGAAATTTTGACCGACATCTGTGCACGCAGTTCGGCAATGGCTTCGAACAGTTCCCGGAAATTGTAACCGTTCTTCGCGGAAACCGGGATCAGCGGGGCATAACTCATCTGGGGCAGGGACGCTGCCAGTTCCGCCCGCATCTCCTTTTCTTTTCCCTTGCAGGTATCCCATTTGTTGGCCACGATGATGCAGCCTTTGCCGGAATCCTGGATCTTCCGGGCAATGGTCTTGTCCTGCGAGGTCGAACCGGCAGTCCCGGCATCGATGACGAACAGGACAATGTCGCATTTTTCCAGCGCTTCTTCCGCCCGCATCATGCTGTAGATCTCCACCGCGTCGTCCACTTTAGATTTCTTGCGCAGTCCGGCGGTATCGACCAGAACCGCGGGCACATCCTCGTCGCCGCAGCGCAGCGTGAACTGGATATCCACCGCATCGCGCGTGGTTCCGGCAACGTCGCTGACGATCACCCGTTCCTCGCCCAGAATACGGTTGACGATCGAGGATTTTCCCACATTCGGACGGCCCAGAACGGCCAGCCGGAGCGGTTTGATCCCCTGTTCGCCGTCGGCGGATGTGTTGACCGGAACACCGTCCAGCGCATCCAGCATCAGCGAATCGATGCCGATCCGGTGCAGACAGGAGACCGCGTGGATATGTTCGAATCCGAGGGCATGGAACTCGTTCACGCCCTGTTCCGCTTCATGGTTGTCTGCCTTGTTGGCCACCAAAATCACTTTTTTTCCGGACGCGCGCAGCCGGTCTGCGATCCCCTTGTCCAGGGGATTGAGTCCGGCGGTGACATCCACCACAAACAGGATCGTGACCGCCGATTCAATGGCGGCCTCGACCTGTTCTTCGATCATCTTGTCCCAGAAGCCGACTCCGCGTTTTTCCCCGGCATACATGCCGAGTCCGCCGGTGTCGATCAGGTTGAACCGCCTTCCTTCGAATACCCCGGACGCGGTAATGCGGTCCCGCGTGACGCCGCAGTCGAAATGGACGATCGCCTGACGGCGTCTCAGGATGGCATTGAACAGGGAGGATTTGCCGACGTTGGGACGTCCGGCGATCGCGATCACCGGCAGCGGCAGCGAAGCATCGTAAGTTTGCTCTGCGGCGGGTCTCGGCTGATTCGGTCTGGCTTTTCTCATGAAGCGGATCCTCCCGTTCCCGGATCAGAACGTGAATTTCGCGCCGGAAAGGCGTTTGGCGAATTCCGCCAGCACTTTTTCTTCGGCATCCTTGCCGCCGCGCGCCACGAAGGTCGCTGAGAAACGCACATAGTTGCCGGCATCGTCCCAGGGCACGGAACTGATCAGTTTGTTCTTGATCAGCCACTGGCTGAAATCTTCGCCGGTCTGGAACACGGACCCGTCGGACGCGCCTTTCGGAGCCTTCACATAAAGATAGAAAGAGCCCGCGGGCACTTTGGCGTTGAATCCGAGTTTCTTCAGAGTGGCGACCATGCTGGTGAGCCGACGTTCGTATTTTTCACTGATCATCGGGGTGATGGACGCCTGATCGTCCAGCGCCTTGATCGCCGCTTTCTGGATCGCCATGAACTGGCCGCTGTCCGCATTGTCCTTGACCGTGGCGAACGCCTTGACCGCCAGAGGATTGCCGCAGACCCAGCTCAGACGCCAGCCGGTCATGTTGAAGCCCTTGGACATGCTGTGGAGTTCCACCGCGACGTCTTTCGCGCCCGGAATGGAAAGGATGCTCAGCGGCTTGCCCTGGAAGTTCAGCGGGGCATACGCGGCATCACTGACGATGAGGATATTGTTTTCTTTGGCGAATTTCACCGCTTTGGTGAAGAATTCCACGCTGGCGGATGCGCCGGTGGGATTGTTCGGATAGTTCAGATAAAGCAGTTTGGCTTTCTTGCGCTGGTCTTCCGGGATGGAATCGAGATCGGGCAGGAAGCCGTTTTCTTCCAGCAGCGGCAGTTTGACCGCTTTGCCGCCGAGATATTCGGTCCAGGTCCCGAGCACGGGATAGCCGGGCACGGTGATGAACGTGATGTCGCCGGGATTGATGAAACATGCGGGCAGCAGGGAAAGCGCGGATTTGCTGCCGATCGCATGGCAGAATTCCGTTTCGGGATCGAGTTCGACGCCGTAAAGCGCTTTCATGTAACGGGCCGCGGCCTGTTTGAATTCCAGGATCCCGTTGTCGGCATAGATCCGGTTTTCCCATTTGGCGGCTTCTTCCGCCAGTGCCTTCACCACGGACGGGAAAGCCATGTCATCGGGTTCGCCGACGCCCATGTCGATGATCTCCACGCCCGGATTCGCCGCCATCGCGGCCCGTTTGGCACGTTTGATCTTTTCAAATTTGTAGATCTTCGTATCCTTGCCGAACATATTCCCGCCGATGCGGTTGGCAAAGTTGTTCTGCAGAAAACTCTCTTCCATTGTCTTGTTCTCCTTGTTATATTGTGAAAGAATGATATATTACTTTATCCTCTGAAACGCTGAATTTCAAATTGATCCGGGGAAAAATGGCAAGGATTCTTGAATATTTTACCGAAATTATCCGGAATTACCTTCCGCTGAACTGCCCGGAATGCGGCGGCGAACCGTTTGACGGCGCACCCGGCCATTTCTGCGCGGAGTGCCTGAAGAAATTCCGTTTTGTCCATGCTCCGGTCTGTCCGAAGTGCGGCGGCGAACTGTCCGGTATTCTGGCCGTGTGTCCGGATTGCCTTCATACCGCGCAGGATATTCCGTGGGGGCAGGGGATCGCGGTATTCCGGATGACCGGAAGCGTAAAGGAGGCGGTCTACCGCTTCAAATACCGGAACCGTCCGGAATACGCCCGTGCATTTGGACAGCTTGCCGCAGGCGCATTCCGGAGCGCCGGAGTGAAAGCGGATCTGCTGGTGCCGACGCCGCTGCACTGGTTCCGTTACTGTCAGCGTACTTACAACCAGGCGGAGCTGCTGGCGCAGGAGATGGGGAAGGAGCTCGGGATCCCCGTGGCGAATCTGCTGCGGCGGAAAAAGTGGACCCGGCAGCAGGCAAAATTGAACCGCGAAGAAAGAATTCGCAATTTAACCGGTGCTTTTTCGATTCGGCACTCGACAAATGCCAAAGGACGGTGTATATTACTCATCGACGATGTTATGACGACCGGATCAACACTGACCGCCGGAGCCCGGACGCTGCTGGATGCGGGTGCGGCAGAAGTCAATGTGCTGGTGCTGGCACGAAGACAAAGGGACTGACTATGACGAGTTTGTTTAAAAAATCGAAGTATTCGACGCTGGGTATCATCCCCCCGCCGGCTGCCGATCCGGCTGCCGCTCCGCATCATTCCAGTTTATCCGCGGAACCTTTGAAGAGAAAGGAAATTCCGGAAGGTTTGTGGGAAAAATGCAAAAAATGCGGTGAAATGAATTTCACGAAAGCGCGCGAGGAAAACCTCAATATCTGTCCCCGCTGCGGATGCCATTACCCTCTGACCGCCGCCCAGCGGATCGAACTCCTGACCGATCCGGGTTCTTTCAAGGAAATCGACGCGACCATGGAGGCGGTCGACACCTTGAAATTCACCGGCGTGGCCTCTTATACGGACAAACTTGCCTCCAGCAAGGCGAAAACCGGATTGAAGGATGCCGTTGTCTGCGGTGAAGCGGCCTTGAACGGCATTCCGTATGCACTCGGCGTGATGGATTTCCGGTTCCTTGGCGCCAGCATGGGGGCTGTGGTCGGGGAAAAAATCACCCGTCTGACGGAATATGCCACGGCGAAGAAACTTCCCCTGGTCATTGTTACCGCCAGCGGCGGTGCCCGCATGTATGAGGGCATGATCAGCCTGATGCAGATGGCCAAGACCAGCGGCGCACTCGAAATGCACAAGGAAGCAAAACTGCCGTATATCGTCATCATGACACATCCGACCACGGCCGGAGTGACCGCAAGTTTCGCCTCGCTCGGCGATCTGATCCTGTCCGAGCCTGATGCCCTGATCGGTTTCGCCGGTCCGCGGGTGATCAAAGACACCACCCAGGCGAAACTGCCGGAAGGCTTTCAGACTGCGGAATTTCTGTTGCAGAAAGGGTTGATCGACCGTATCGTTGACCGCAGAAATTTACGGAATGAATTAAAATCGCTGCTTGAATATTTTACTTTTTGTGCTATTAGTAAGGGATCAAACAGAAAAAAGGTTTCCAGTCCGGAAGCCTGAGCATGATTGAAAACTTTTGCCGCCTGCGGCGGAACCCATGCGTCGGAAGCGCGTGAACGGGTCAGATGGGGAACCAAGCAGCCATAAACGTTGTGACCGGGCGCCGTGGAATTTCTGTCGCAGACGGCTTTTTTTATGAACGGGAGGATCAGGTGTCATGAAAAGATTGGAAGGCCGTCGGAACGATCAATTGCGAAAAGTCAGGATCATCCCGGATTTTCTGAATCATCCGGTCGGGTCCGCCCTGATCGACATGGGCGGTACCAAAGTGATCTGCGCGGTTTCCTTTGAACCCGGAGTTCCCTCCTGGATGCGCCAGCAGGGTGTCCCCGGCGGCTGGGTCACCTGCGAATACGGCCTGCTCCCCGCTTCCACCCATCAGCGCTGCCAGCGTGAAGCCTCCAAGGGCAAACAGAGCGGGCGCACCATGGAGATCCAGCGGCTGATCGGCCGGTCCTTCCGTTCCGTGATCGACCTGATCGCACTCGGACAGAATACGATTTATATCGATTGCGACGTCATGGATGCCAACGGCGGCACCCGGTGCGCTTCGATCACCGGTGCTTCAGTGGCTTTGCAGCTGGCCTTCCGCAAACTCATGGAAAAGAAACTGATCCCCCGGTTTCCCATGCGGGAAAATGTGGCTGCGGTCAGCGTCGGCATGAAAAACGGCGAATGTCTGCTTGACCTCTGCTATGAGGAGGATTCTTCGGCGGATGTCGATATGAACGTGGTCATGACCGAATCCGGCAAACTGATCGAAGTGCAGGGCACGGCGGAGGAAGTCCCGTTCAGCCGCGGGGAACTGGACAAGATGCTGGATCTGGCCAAACACGGTCTGGATTCTTTATTTGAGGAACAGCGCAAAGTGATCGGCGACCGGCCGATCCCGAAGCCATCCCCCAAATCCTTCGGCAGTCTCGGCGATTCGCTGGACAATGCCCTGAAAAATCAGGTGAATTGAAAAAGTAAATGCACTGTTCTCTCTTATCGGCGTGCTTTTAACTTTACAACGCACATACAACACGAGCGCTCCTTTTTCCCGCTTGCATTTTTCCTTTGCGCGTGTATATTATTATTTTAAACACTTTTCGGAAAACTGAATAAAACATGGAAAAGAAAGTCATCGTGTCAACACAGGAAACAAAAAAGAAAGACCGTGGATTCGGACTTCATCTCAAGGCGCGTCTGCGTCTGCTGAAACGCAATCTGTTCAAAGAAACCGGGGCCGAAACGGAAAAGAAGAAAAAGACCTCCGCGTCCGGGAAATCCGTTCCGTCCAGAAGCGGAAAACGCAAACCAAATGCGCCTAAATCTGTTTCTGCCGAACGGACCGGAAATCCGAAACGTCCGGCGAGAAAAACGAAAACGGCGCGTGCCGGAAATGAACGGACCGCATCCGCTCCGGCAGGAAAGAGGACGGCGAGAAAGATCCCGCCGATGCCGGAACTTGTGGAAGTCCCTCCCGAGGAAGGCAAGACCCGTTTCACCGATCTGCCGCTGGCCAAAGAGATCCAGGCGGCGGTCCAGACCCTCGGGTTCAAATACTGCACGCCGATCCAGGCACTGTGTCTGCCGGCGGCATTGGAGGGACGCGATCTGGCTGCGAAAGCACAGACCGGGACCGGCAAGACCGCCGCGTTTCTGGCGTCCTGCATGACACGGCTGCTGCAGAATCCGCTGCCCGAAGAAAAACGCAAGGGCGGCGCCTGCCGCGTGCTGGTATTGTCCCCGACCCGCGAACTGGCGATCCAGATCCATAATGATGCGCTTGGTCTGGGGCAATACACCGCACTGAACAATCTGGTGATCTTCGGCGGAATGGACCATAAGGAACAGCGCGACTCACTGGCCGACCCCATTGACATCCTGGTCGGAACGCCGGGCCGTATTCTGGATTACATGCAGAGCGGACATCTGGACCTTTCCCGGGTGGAAACGCTGGTGATCGACGAAGCCGACCGGATGCTGGACATGGGTTTCATTCCGGATGTCCGGCGGATCGTGGGACGCCTGCCGAAGGCGGGTGTGCGCCAGACCATGCTTTTCAGCGCTACGCTGGAACCGGAGATCCTGCGTCTCGTAGACAAATGGCTGGTGGATCCGGCATCGTTCGAAACCGAACCGGAACACGTGGTAACCGATTTGATCGACCAGCATTTTTATGCGGTCATGCGGGAGGAGAAACTGGCGTTTCTGCTGTGGCTGATCCGGAACGAGCCGTTCGAACGCATGATCATCTTCGGCAACTGGAAGGAACGGAACAGCGAGCTGGTGGACAAACTGTATGAATACGGGGTGGAAGCAGGTCTGCTTTCCGGTGACATCCCGCAGAACAAGCGGCTGCAGATCCTGGACCGGTTCAAGAAAGGCGAACTGAAAGTGGTGGTGGCGACGGATGTTGCCGCACGGGGGATCCATATCCCCGGCATTTCGCATGTGGTGAATTACGATCTGCCGGACCATCCGGAAGATTATGTCCACCGGATCGGCCGCACCGGACGCGCCGGAGCAAAAGGCAAATCCATCAGTTTCGTCTGCGAATACGGCGCCTATGTGATGCCGCAAATCGAAGAATACGCCCAGATGAAGATCAAAACCGTCCTGCCGGAGGAAGAACAGCTCGTCCTGCCGGAAAAAGTCAATCCGGCCCGCAGGCGGACCGAGCGGAGAAGATCCGGCGGCTCCCGCAGCGGAGGACACGGCGGACGCCGCCGCTGATCGGGGTTTTCATGAAGAAACGTCTGGAGATCACTTTGGTGCTGGACCGTTTGCGCAGTGCATTCAATACCGGCAACATCTTCCGACTGGCCGATGCGGCCGGAGTGAAGGAAGTGGTCTGCTGCGGATATACTCCGGCTCCGCCGCATCCGCGGCTGGAGAAAACGGCGAAGGGAGCGGACAAACTGGTGAAAAGCCGGAGTGTGAGCGATACGCTGAAAGCGGTCCGCGAATTGAAAAAAGAAGGGATGTTGGTGGTGGCGGTGGAAGTGTCGGAACATGCGGAATATGTATGGGACTATCCGTTCCGGTTTCCGCTGGCTCTGGTGCTGGGAAATGAGGCGCTGGGGGTGGATCCCCGGGTGCTGGCGGAATGCGACGGGGTGGTTTCCCTGCCGATGGCCGGAGCCAAGACCTCGGTCAATGTGGGCAACTGTGCCGCCGCGGTGCTGTATGCGATTTTAGGAAAATATCAATATGGAGCAGGAAAATGAACGACCGGATCGCACTGTATGGAAAAAAATCGGATTCGCTGGAATCATTGTTGCGGAGACTGGGTTTTTCACCGGTCACGCCGGAAGAGGATCCGGAGGCGTTGATCCTGTGTTACGGCGGTGACGGAGCCATGCTTGGCGCGGAACTGCGTTATCCCAACCGGCTGAAAATGCCGGTGCGGGATTGCGAAACCGCACCGCATTGTCCGAAACATTCGCTCGAGTCACAGCTGCTGGCCATGAAAAACGGCCAGCTGAGGTCCTCCACGCTGATGAAATTGCAGGGGACGCTCGGCGATATGACCCGTTTTGCGGTGAACGATGTTTTTATCCATAACACAAACAACGTGAGTGCCCTGCGCTATCAGGTCAAGATAGACGATGACATTTACGCACGGGAAGTGGTCGGCGACGGGGTAGGGGTCTCCACGGTCCACGGCAGCACGGCTTATTACCGGAGCATCACGCACGGCAGTTTCCGGGTCGGGATCGGGATCGCGTTCAGCAACAGCACCGAACTGCTCAACCATCTGGTCCTGCAGGAGGATTCGGTCATCAAGGTGCGGATCCTGCGCGGTCCTTCCGAACTGGTGTTCGACAATTCGCCGGAGGTGACTCCGCTCCGGGAAGGGGATATCGTGACGATCCGCAAATCCGATCAGGTCGCGCGGATGCTCGGTCTGGACATCTTCATGTGTCCGGAATGCCGCCGGATCCGGCGGGAACAGCGGGCCAACGGCTATGAGGATTCGACGTTATGAAGATCCTGATCAATGCGGGGCCGACCCGGGAAAGCATCGATCCGGTGCGGTTCATCACCAACCATTCCAGCGGAAAAATGGGGTATGCGCTGGCTGCGGCCGCGGTCAAAGCAGGTCATGAGGTGACATTGGTTTCGGGTCCGGTCGTTTTGGCTCCGCCCGCCGGTTTGAAGGAATTCATTTCCATCACCACCGCGGCGGAAATGGCCGAAGTCATGAAAAAACAATTCCCTATGGCCGATTTGACGATCCTCTGCGCCGCGGTGGCGGATTACCGGCCGAAACGGGTTTCCGAGTTCAAGTTGAAGAAACTGCCGGGTGGATTGACGCTCGAACTGGAACGGACCGAGGATATCGCCCTGACACTGGGCCGGATGAAACGGACCGGACAGCTGCTGGCCGGGTTTGCCGCGGAAACTGATGATGTGGAACAGAATGCACTGAAAAAATTGAAAGAGAAGAATTTTGACTGGATCGCGGCCAACCGGGTCGGTATTCCCGGCAGTGGTTTCGGATCCGATACCAATACGGTCAAATTGTTTGCCGCCGACGGGACGGTCATGGACCTTGGGTCCGAATTGAAAACGCTTCTGGCGGAACGGATGATCCGGATAATTGCCTCCGGAAAAAACAAGGGAGAGGACGGGAACTGATGAATATGAAAAATGAGAACTGCGAACTGCGGAAAAAACTGCTGAAAACCTGTCATCGTGTAGTGGTCAAGGCCGGAACAAGGCTGCTGACCGATCCGAAGCTCCTGCCGCATATCGTCCAGCAGATCAAGGATCTGCGCGACGCAGGCAAACAGGTGATCCTGGTCTCTTCCGGTGCGGTGGGGACCGGAATGAAAAGTCTCGGGCTCAAAAAACGTCCCCGCAAACTGGCGCAGGTGCAGGCACTGGCCGCGCTGGGACAGGTCAAATTGATGTCCATGTATGAAACCGAATGCGAGAAACTCGGATTCCGTGCGGCGCAGATACTGCTGACCGCCGAAGACCTCCGTTCCCGCGAACGGCATCTGAACGCTTTGAACTGCATCGAAACGTTGCTGAGCGAAGACGTCCTGCCGATCATCAATGAGA
>Ga0256405_10006857_pt1 | contig 17751 bp, 13 predicted proteins | sample RumenRJG_02DNA_FD_189096 | JGI IMG/M metagenome (GOLD analysis project Ga0256405, IMG submission 189096) | Bovine rumen microbial communities from Lethbridge, Alberta, Canada - RJG_02 | ecosystem: Host-associated > Mammals > Digestive system > Stomach > Rumen | place: Canada: Alberta...
CTCAGGATCATGCCCGCGGAACTCACGGTAGAGCGTAGCAGCATCCACGCTACCGCCCTGCTCAAGCAGGTGGCGGAACTTGCGGGCGGTCTGCTTATCGAAAATACCCTTCTCCTCAAAGAGACTGTAGCCGTCGGCAGCCAGGACTTCGGCCCATTTGTAACTGTAGTAGCCTGCCGCATAGCCTCCGCTGAATATGTGGCTGAACGATGTGGAGATGATGCACTCGGGAACGGATGTGAGCACATCGGTAGATTTTAGAGCGTCTTTCTCAAACTTTATGACCTGACCATCTATAGGGGCTGTCAGTGTATGGTAGCTCATATCCAGTATGCCGAACTGCAGCTGGCGCATGTGATAATAGGCTGAAAGGTAGTTCTTGGAGGCCTTTATCTTGGCTATCAGAGAGTCGGGCAGGGGCGCTCCGGTCTGATAGTGTTTGGCGAAGGTGGTCAGATACTCCTTCTCGTATGCCCAATTCTCCATTATCTGGCTGGGAAGCTCAACAAAGTCATGGTCTACGCTGGTGCCGGTCATGGACGGATAACGTCCCTTGGCAAGCATTCCGTGCAGGGAGTGGCCGAACTCATGGAGCATGGTGGTGAACTCATCGTGAGTGATAAGACTGGGAGTGTCGGCGGTAGGCTTGGTGAAGTTGGTCACCAGGCTGATGAATGGACGTTCCTCAACTCCGTCCTGTATCTTGAGGTCACGGAAAGATGTCATCCAGGCACCGCTGCGTTTGGTGGCACGCGGGAAGAAATCGGCATAGAACAGGGCCAGGAACGAGCCGTCGGCATCATGTACCTCATATACTTTTACGTCGGGATGATATACGGGCACATCTATTGGCTTGAGTGTTATTCCGTACAGGGTGTTGGCCAGGCTGAATATGGCGTCGATGCAATCCTCAAGACGGAAATAGGGCTTGAGTTCCTCGTCGGTCAGGTTGTACTTGGCCACGCGCTGCTTCTCGGCATAGTAGCTGAAATCCCAAGGACGTATCTCATCGCCTTCAAAACCGATGGAGCGGGCGAACCTGTTGAGCTGGGCGACCTCTTCCTTGGCCTTGGGCAGGGCGGGGGCACGCAGCTCCTCTATGAAATTCCATACAGCATCGCCGTTCTTGACCATGCGGAGCTCTGTCTGGTAATCGGCAAAGTCCTTATAACCCAGCAGGGCGGCTTTCTGATGGCGCAGGTCAACGATCTGGCGGATAGTTTCGCAGTTGTCCCACTCATCGCCGAAAGCGCGGCTGTTGTAGGCGCGGTACATCTTTTCACGCAGATCACGGCGGTCACTGAACTTGATGAATCCGCCGTAGCTGGGTGCAGAGAGGTCAAACAGCCAGCCTTCAAGACCCTTGTCACGGGCTGCCTGAGCGGCCATGTCGCGTATGTAACCGGGCAGTCCGGCCAGGTCTTTCTCATCGGTCAGCACCATCTGGAAGTTGTTGGTGGATGAGAGCTGGTTTTTCTGGAACTGAAGGGTGAGCAGGGAGAGCTTTTCACTTATCTCACTGTATTTCTGCTTGTCCTGAGGGCTCAGGTTGGCACCGTTGCGCTCAAAAGACTTGTAGGTGTCTTCCAGCAGTTTTAGCTGGTCGGGTTCCAGATTGAGGCTGGCGCGCTGGTCATAGACGGCCTTGATGCGCTTGAACAGGCCTTCATTCAGGTCGATGTACATGGAGTACTCGGTCTGCATGGGCGAGAGTTTCTCGGCTATCTCCTGAAGCTCATCGGTGGCATCGGCCTCAAGTATATTGTAGAAGATGCTTCCTATCTTGCTGACGCGGCTGCCGGCAAACTCCAGAGCCTCGATGGTGTTGCTGAACGTGGGGGCATCGGGATTGCTTACGATGGCGTCTATCTCCTGCTTGCCCTCACGGAAGGCCTGCTCAAAGGCGGGAAGATAGTGCTCCGGCCTGATCTTGTCAAACTGCGGTGCGCCGTATGGAAGCGGCGAATCTGTGAGTAACGGGTTGTTCTGCATAGTGCATGCTGTAAGTAGTGTGATACAAGTGATACACAAAAGGATTCTTCTCATAATTTTTAATTGTTATTGGTGCGAAGTTACAAAATAATGTTACCTTTACGGAAAATAACAGGATTTTATGAACAACAGGTTTTTTGCTGTCGTTGGTGCTATCATGTGCTGTACCGCCTCAGGCTTAGACGCACAAAATACAAGGATAACCGCCTCGTTCTATGTGGACGGGGCCCAGGAGCATTTCCAGCACCGTTCGCACACATCTATAGAAGCCATGGAGCAGGGCAAGAGTGTGGTGTATTCAACAGGTGGCGCGGAGCTTATCCTGACAAGACTCCGGATGAACAAGACATCTGGCGGAGTAAATGATCCGGACCGTCGTAATACCGGTTTCAATTCCGTACTGCTTGCCGACGGCGGCAGCAATGTCATGGTTGAATATTGCACCGTGGCTTCACATACACCCCAGGCCGATGGTATATCAGCGACAGGTGACGGAACCAAAATCAAGGTAATAGAGGGGGCAGTAACAATGTCAAGGGCAGGTTGTTCGGCTGTGAATGCATTGAACGGCGGATATGTGGATATGTTCAAGACGGAAGTCAACACCCAGTCACACCAGTCTCCGGTATTCTATACCTACAACAGCGGAAAACTGGATATCGCTGAAGCGTTCGGAGAAACATCGGGACAGTCTTCGCCGCTATTCTATTCATCCGGTATCATTAACGGCGTGAAGTGCCGCTTGTCTGCTTCAGGCAGTTCGATAGGTAATGTGGATGGCGGAACCCTTACACTGACATCGAACGAACTCAAGTCTGGCGGTTTCTGCGGATTCGTGCTGTACGGCATCAAGTCAAAAGACGTCAAGGGTGAGCTTAACCTTGTCAAGAATAAGATATCGGTAAGTGAAGGCCCGGTGTTCTTTGTGACTAACACAGAGGGTGTGATAAATGTAAAAGGCAACAGTATAAGCTGCAGGGAGGATGACCTGATGCTGGTCAAGGGAGATGACTGGGGGGTGAAAGGCTCAAATGGCGGGCACATATCTTTTTATGCTGAGAAACAGTCCCTGTCCGGTAACATAAAGGTTGACAGTATCAGTTCGATGTATCTTGAACTGAAGAAAAGCGCTAAACTGAACGGTAGGATAAACGCTGCCGAGAACCGTTGCGCGGAGGTGAGGGTAAAGTTGGATAAGGGTTCATCGTGGACATCAAAGGGTGAATCATATCTTACATCGATAGTGTTTACCCAGCCGGTAGAGAAGGGCTTGAAGCAACTCAAGGGAAACCATACGATATATTACAATCCTGATGATCCGGAGAATGCGCCTCTGGGAGGTAAGGAATACAAGACCGGTGGGGGCAGACTGGTTCCATTAAAATAAGGTGAGGCATGAAGAGGTTCTTATACTGTTTTTTGGCTTTGATGCTGGCTATGCCGGTTATGGCCGAAGATATAGAGATAAGGTTTGACCAGTTGCCGGAGAAGGCCCGTAAGGTCCTTGTAAAGGCTTTTCCGGATACCAAGGTAAAGAAGGTCGAAATGGAACGCCGTGCCAGTCTGATACAGTATGAGGTAAAACTGGCAGGCGGTATCAAGATGCAGTTCTCAAAAGACGGATCATTCACTGAATGCGAGTGTACGAAAGGGGCTGTTCCCAGTCTGCTGATTCCGTCCAGAATAAGGGATTTTGTGGCCAGGGAGTTTGCCGGCAGGGAGATTCGCCGCATAGAGCATGACAACAAACTGTTTGAGATTCTGCTGGACAATGGCGATGAACTGAGTTTTAACAGTTCATACAGACTTATTGATATTGACAGGGCTACATCCGAAGAATGAGTATGAAGACGATCTCAGGAAAAAACCGGTTTAATATGGTTTTGTGTCTGACAGCCCTTGCATGTCTGACAATATCGTGTCTTGAAACAGAAAAGGCCGACAGAACCCTTACAAGGACGGTCCTTGTTTATATAGCCGGTGACAACAATCTGTCTAACATGGCTAATTCAAACATCTACTCCATGAACGGCAACATCAGCAACGGTACAGACAATACCAAACTTATTGCATTTGTTGACCGGAAGGATGTTCCGCCGGCCCTTCTGCATATTCATGACGGTTATATCGACACCATTTTTGATTACAACAGGGAAAAGCAGGAACTGGACACGTCCGATCCCATGGTATTGCGCGATGTGATAGAGTATGTCCATAACAGATACAAATCCGAATCATACGGTCTGGTCCTGTGGTCACACGGAACCGGCTGGATTCCCACATCGCAACTGCATTTTGTCGGTCCGAACATGAAATATGTGCAGGGACGTGACGGAGATGGCTTTAAGGAAGGATTGCGTGACCCGTTTGCCCCTTATCCGGAAACCAAGGCATTTACCTGGGAGGATCGCAAAGGGCAGAAACCTGCTTATTCATGCATGGATCTGGATGAGCTTGTTGAGGCGATTCCGGAAGGTATATTTGATTTCATAGCGTTTGACGCCTGCTATATGGGTTGTACCGAAGTCATATACGCTTTAAGGAATAAAGCGGACTATATCATTTCATCGTGCTATGAGATTGTGAGTTACGGTTTTCCGTACCATATAGTGACTCATGATTATCTGAGCGGTAACCTGATGAAGGTATGCCGGGAGTTCTTTGTCTATTACAATTCCATGACAGGCTGGGAGAGAATGGCCGGTGTGTCGCTGGTAAAGACCAGCGAGTTGGACAGTCTGGCCAGATGTTTCAGTAAGATTGTGTCCGGATACAGGGATACCATCCCCGTGATGAATGTTGATGACATACAGGTGTTTGACCGTTTCAAGAACCATGTGATGTATGACCTGGAGGATTTTGTTGATAAACTGGAACCGGACAAGGAAGACCTTACCGAGTTCAGACTCCAGATGGAGAGATGCGTACCGTATAAGATATCGACTCCTTATATATTCCAAGGTGACAGGGAACAGATAAAGGTAAATACCTATTGCGGACTGAGTATCTATATTCCTATAAGCAAATATGATTCCTGCGGATTGAATGACGACTATCGTAAGACAGACTGGAGCAGGGATACCGGTTTCGGAGTCAGGAATGAACCCAATGAGGATAACGGTAATGAAATTCAGTAAGTTATATAAGATGAAAAGGTCTTGGATTTTGACCGCATTCATGACAGTTGGAATAGCTGTATGCGGATGTAAGGGTGACGCAACATTGTCGCGTGACGTTAAAGGGTATGATGATCCTCTCATGCAGAATGAGAAGAAGATAACTGAGATAATCAGGAATATGACCCTTGAGGAGAAGGTGGCCATGCTTCACGGCAAGCATATGTTCACGTCCGAGGGTGTTCCCAGCCAGGGTATTGCCGATATGGTTTATGCCGACGGTCCTTTTGGTATCCGTGAGGAGATGGAGCCGCATTCATGGAACTCACTTCATCTGACTACTGATTCTGCAACTTTCTTCCCGACCGGATCGGCCCTGGCTGCTACCTGGAATGAGGAGATGGCATATAAATACGGTACAGGTATGGCCCGTGAGGCACGTCTGCGCGGAAAGGACATGATTCTGGGTCCGGCAATAAATATCCAGCGCATTCCTACCGGTGGCCGCACATATGAGTATCTGAGTGAGGATCCTTACCTGAGTTCCAGACTGTCTGTACAGTATACAAAAGGTGTTCAGGATAACGGCGTGGCTGTTTGCGTAAAGCATTTTGCGCTTAACAACCAGGAGACCAACCGCGGCAGCGTGAACGTGATTGTGAGCCCGCGTGCCATGCGTGAGATTTATCTGCCACCGTTTGAGGCTGCTATCGTTGAGGGTAACGCATATGGCGTGATGTCGGCCTATAACAAGATTAACGGTTACTGGTGTGCCGAGAACTATGAGTTGCTTAACTCTATCCTGCGTCAGGACTGGGGCTTTAAGGGTATGGTTATCTCTGACTGGGGCGGCACTCACAGCACTGTGGGTTCGGTTACAGCCGGCCTTAACGTGGAGATGCCCAACTCACAGTACCTGGGTCAGGCTCTGCTGGATTCGGTTGCTGCCGGTGCAGTATCGGAGAAGGTTATTGATGAGCGTGTGCGTGAGATTCTGCGCGTGCGTATGGTTATAGATCCTGTTCCAGAGGATAAGGCAAACGTTGAGATTACATGCAAGCCCGAGCAGGCTCAGATATCTTATGAGGTTGCTACACAGTCAATTGTGCTGCTTAAGAATGAGGGAGGACTGCTTCCTGTTGATTTGAATAAGGTTAAGACTATTGCCGTTATCGGTGATAATGCTGACAAGATCATGGCAACCGGCGGTGTAGGTGCCGGTGTCAAGGCTCTGTATGAGATTACTCCTATTGCCGGACTGCGTAACAGGGTGGGCGATAAGGCTAAGATTGTCTATGCGCAGGGTTATACTTCTCAGCAGGCCCGCGGCGGTGGATTTGGTGGATTTGGAGGCTTTGGCCGTCGTGGTGGTGCTCCTGCAGCCACTTCCAAGCCAGATGATACTGCCGCTAAGCTTAAGGATGAGGCTGTAAAGGCTGCCAAGGGAGCTGATATAGTTCTGTTTATCGGTGGTGACAACCGTCAGCATGAGACCGAGGGCAGTGACCGTCGCAGCATGGATCTGCCTTATAATCAGGAGGATGTGCTGGAGGCTGTGGCGGCTGTAAATCCCAACGTTGTGTTCATTGCAGTGGCCGGTGCTCCGGTTGATCTGAACCGTGTTCAGGCCTGCAGTCCCGCAATCGTGCAGTCTTGGTTCAACGGTACCGAGGGCGGTAATGCATTGGCCGATATTCTGCTGGGTAAGATTTCGCCCAGCGGACGTCTGCCGTTCTCATATCCCATCAAGCTTGAGGACAGCCCCGCATATGCTATGGGTAATTTCCCGCAGACCGATGCTCCTATCAACCAGGATGTGTTTGTTTCGCTGGTCCAGGAGGACAGCAAGGCCGAGGAGATGCTCAAGGGCGCTACAGGCCGCGGTACGGCACTGTATTCTGAGGACCTGTTGGTGGGTTACCGCTGGTTTGATACCAAACAGAAGCCGGTGATGTATCCGTTCGGATATGGTCTTGGTTACTCTGATATTGAGTATACGGACTTCAGTCTTGTTACTGAGACTCCCAATCAGGAGTCTTATAAGGATGGTGACAGAATCATGTTCTCCATAACTCTTAAGAATAACGGCAAGTATGATCAGTTTGATGTTCCGCAGGTTTACGTACATCGCGTTGACTCAAAGGTTGAGTGGCCGTATAAGGAACTCAAGGCATTCGGCAAGTACAAGGTTCCGGCAGGACAGAGTCTGAACGAGGGACTGATTATTCCGGTAGAGGATCTAAAGTACTGGGATGAGAACAAGCATGACTGGGTGCTGGAGCCCGGAAAGATTGAACTGCTCCTGGCTCACGATGCCGGTAATGTGGTTGCTAAATTAGAGTGTAATATAAAGTAACCTCCTGATAATATGATATAAACGCTCCCGGAATTGTTCATCGGGAGCGTTTTTTATTCATCGACCTTTAGCATGTAGAATGCTGAGGTTGTAAAGAAATTCCTCAGGTAGGGGATGACGCTTATCCAACGCCATAGTTTGCGTGGTTTGAGATGGAATTTTATCTCATAGTGAGGATTGATGAAATAGAGCTGTCTGTCCAATATACTGAATGGCTTGGTTTTGACAACCCTTTCAAATTTGCCTATGGGGCATTTGCAGCGTTTAATGTCTAACAGATCGTCAATCCTTGATTTTTTCTCTCCGAAGAGTTTGAGTGTGAAACGGTAAAGGAAGGCCGGTAACAGATGAAACCAAGGAAGATGTGACAGAACCCGGCTCTGACACATCTGCTGGTGTCCGCCGAAAGGCATCTGCCATACGGGGAATGACATGAACATAAATCCTTGAGGAGTGAGCAGGTTTCGGCATTTGTTGATGAACTCATCCTTATCGTATATGTGCTCTATGACATCGTGACATATAATAAGGTCAAACTGATGCTCCAGTTCCTTAAGTTTGAATACGTCCTGAGCAATGAATATGCCTTGTACACCTTCTTCTGTAAAGAATTTGCCGGCATTCTCTATCTTGCCGGCATCAAAATCAACACCTGTGACTTGGCATCCCAATCGGGCAAAAGGCAGTAGTATTCCACCTTCTCCGCAACCTATCTCAATGATTTTCAGCCCTTCATGAATGTCTATGAACTGGCTTATGTAGGGTAGGAAATACTTCTGGCCTGTCACGGCAAGTTCATCAAAGTATTGACGGCGATTGAATTGTCTGGATTGCATAGTCCTGTCGGGTTTTGTCAGATCGTTTGCGAAGGTAGTAATTTTTATTAATTTCGCGCGGTAATAAGATAAAGATACTGCTATGTCTATCAGAAAACAGGTTCATACGTACGTCGTAAAGAGTTTTGAATGTGATCGCAGGGATACTCTGCGGCTTCTGACACTGCTTAATCTGTTCCAGGATATTGCCGATGACAGCGCCAACGAGATTGGCATCGGCTACGATTATCTGCGTACCGTGGGTAAGGCATGGGTGCTTATTGCCATGAACGTGCAGATTGACCGCATGCCGCATCTGGCCGAGGAGATTACCATAAAGAGTTGGCCGTCAGATTTTTCGGCTCTTTATACGGAACGTGAATTTGAGGTGTGGAGTTCGGCTGGTGAGCGTATTATACGGGCTTGCAGCCAGTGGATTGTGATTGATTTTGCAACGCGGCGCCCCATGCATCTTAAGGATTGCCTGCCTGAGTATGAGCCGATACACGAGAAGGTGATTCCGGAGGACAGGTTCCCAAAACTGCCGGTTCCTGAGCGCGATGATTATACCGAGCGTTTCCTGGTGCGCTACGATGATATTGACCGTAACGATCACGTTAACAATGCGATATATTCACTCTGGGCAAGCGAGAGTCTGGAGCCAAAATACCGCATTGAGCATGAGCCGGCCGGTATGATAATAAACTTCCGCAAGGAGGGCCTGTTTGGCGAGAAGATCCTGGTGCACACCCAGATGGATGCTGATACCTCGCTTCACAGCATCCAGGCATCGGAAGACTCCCGTGAGCTGGCTCGCGTCCAAATCGCTTGGAGAAAATAGTACAAAAGGGGACTGTCCCCTTTTGTATCATTTTGCTCATTCTCCCTCGACTTTGCAGCCTGAGGCGGGGAATGCTTTCTCGTCCAGTTTGAACTTGGGGGTGCAGAAGTAGATTAGCTCGGCGCGGGTAAGGACGGTCTGATCGGCATCCATGAGTTCGGCCTCGATGAAGGCTACGTTGCGCATCATCTTGCTGATTTTGGCGCGTACGGTAATCTCGTCCAGGAGTGTGCTGACGGGCTTTATGTACTCCATATTCATCTTTGAGGTGACGCCGTTGGTCTGCAGCTTGCGGCATACCACCCAGCCGGCGGTCTCATCTATAAGCAGCGCCTGGATGCCACCGTGCAGCGTATTCTGCCAGCTCTCGTAATCGTGTGTGGGTTTGAACTTGGTGACTATATAATCACCGTCCTCCCAGAATTCCAGATGGAGTCCGATGGGGTTGGTGGGGCAGCATACAAAACAGTTGTAACCTTCTGTGCCTATCCAAGGATTGATAATCTTTCTCATATTTCAATTTTTAGTACAAAAGGGGACTGTCCCCTTTTGTATCATTTTTTGTTTTTGTCTTGGTAGAGGAAGCGGCGGATCTTGTGTGTGGCGGTCTTGTTGAAGGGTTCTTTCATTACCTCCACGTCCTTGATCTTGAGGAAATGACTCACTTTGGAGTTAACGAATTCCATCACCTCTTTCTTGCGTTTCTCTATTGCCTCAAGGAACTTTTCCTGTCCCTCCAGGTCCCAGTCTATGGCGCCGTCGTTGAACTGGACCAGCGCCACAAGCTGTCCGGCGCGGCTTATCACCAGTGATTCGTTTACGTCCGATATCTTATTGATGACGCTCTCAATCTCCTCGGGGTAGATGTTCTCGCCCGATGCGCCTATGATTACGTTGCCCGACCGGCCCAGGATTGAGTATCGGCCTTTCTTATCCACGGTGGCGATATCGCCGGTGCGCATCCAGCCGTCATCGGTCATGACAGCACGGGTGCGGGCGTAATCCTTGTAGTATCCCAGCATTACGTTGGGGCCTTTTACCTGAAGCTCTCCCTGGTCGTTCTCGGGGTTGACATCGGCCAGACGAACCTGGACACCGAACGATGAGGTTCCGGTAGTACCCAGATGGGTGCGTTTGGGGCCGGCGTCACATATTAGCGGGGCGGTCTCGGTGAGTCCGTAACCTATTGCGTAGGGGAATCTGATGTTCCTCAAAAACTCCTCAACCTCACGGTCCAGCTTGGAGCCGCCAATGCCGAAGAACCTTACACGGCCGCCAAACTGCTGCTTTACTTTCCTGCCCACCAGATAGTAGAGTATGTGCGGGAATTGTTTCTTAAGGTAGCGCAGATACTTGCTGCCGGCTATTGTGGGGAATATCTTGCCGCGTATTACCTTCTCTATTATAAGCGGCACCGACAGGATGGTGGTGGGGCGTATCTTGAGCAGAGCCTGACTCAGTATGGTTGGAGTGGGGGGCTTCTGGATGTAATATACGGGGCAGCCGGTTGAGAACGGATAGAGCATTCCGATGCTCATCTCGTACGTATGGGCCAGCGGCAGGATGGACAGGAACACGTCCTTGCGGCGGTGAACCTTGTGCGCATACCAGGCTTCAAGCACGTTGTGGCAGAAATTGCGGTGGCTCAGCATCACACCTTTGGCATTGCCTGTGGTGCCCGATGTGTATATGATGGCGGCTATATCGGTGGCATCGGGCACTTTGCTGCGTCCGTCACAGGTATAGCTTTCATCGAGGGCCTTGATAAGGTCAAAGTTGCTTATATCTATTATGACATTCAGTCTGTTATATGTTTCTTGGCTGATTTTTGGCAGTTGTCGGCGGGATACGAATAGGGCTTTTGTTTCAGAGTGAACCAGGATATTCTCAACCTCGTTGGGCGAAAGGTCCGGCAGCATGGGCACTGCGATGCGGCCGTGAGCGGTTATGCTGAAGAATGCTACGGCCCAGTTGGGCATGTTCTCGGACAGTATGGCAACCTTATCTGCCGGATTGAGTCCGAATGTGCCGAGCAGGCCCGACAGCTGATCGGCCTTGTCCTTGAATTGTGAGAATGTATATCGGCAACCGCCGTCAACAAAGTCCGATACAAGGCGGCTTTTGTTTACCGTGGTGGTGTATTCAAACAGGTCGGCAAGTGTTGTGAATCTGTGTATCATTATCTTGTAAGGTAGTTTTGGGGGTGACGTCCCTTTAAGTTCATGCTTTCATATATCTCCTGGATGCGGCGTGTATCGGCGTTGGCATCGTCGGTAAGTTCAAACTTCCGGTCCACGGCAACTTTCTTGCGGCCCCAGTCAAAGTAGCACAGATATACCGGGATGTTTGCGGCCTTGGCAATGAAATGGTAGCCGGTTTTCCATCGGGCTATGGGCTTGCGGGTTCCTTCGGGGGCTATGGCCAGGTGCATCATATCGGTCTTTTCCATCTCCTTTATTACGGAGCGTACTACCGATGCGGGGTGCTTGCGGTCCACGGGTATGCCGCCGATGGCTCTCAGGATCCAGCCCAGGGGCGGGAAGAAGAGGCTTTTCTTGACCATGCAGAAGGTCTTGCCGCCTATGGATACGTAAAACAGGTATGACACCACAAAGTCAAGCATCGATGTGTGGGGTACGCCCAGAAGTATGCACTTGGGTTCGGGGGGCAGGAAAGGGCTTGTCTCCCAGCCCCAGACTTTCAGTATCCATGCGCAGACTTTTCGCCACATAAGGTTTGTTTTTAATAAGGCTGCAAAAGTAATCATTCGGGGCTGTACTTTTTTGTATATATATTATAAATGTGGTTAATGCGGCTTGGTTTGTGGCGAAATGGTTGGGGAATTGAGGGGTTATACCCTCCTGAAACTACGCGCTTCGCGCTATCCCTCCCATCCCTAATAAGACGCTCTGAAAGACGTGAGTAAACTCCCATCTTCCAGAGCATCTTCTTAGCGACGTGCCCCTCCCGTTCACAAGCCCACGGGCGGCCATGGTTTCCGGAGGGTATAACCCCTCAATTCCGCTCACTGGGAAAATAATACAAAAGGGGACTGTCCCCTTTTGTACTATTTTTTATCTTTGCAGGTGTTTTAGAATACTTTGAAATGAGTAAGAGTTACGAGGAGATTAATGAGAAGATCCGGAAGGGTAAGGCGGTGGTTCTGACGGCCGAGGAGGTGTCGGAGATGGCCAAGACGATGTCACCCAAGGAGATTCTTGATAAGGTTGATGTGGTTACTACCGCTACTTTTGGCGCTATGTGCTCAAGCGGCGCTATCCTGAACTTTGGTCACGCAAATCCGCCCATACGCATGGAGAGGATTGAGATTAACGGTGTGCCGGTAAGCGGCGGTCTGGCTGCCGTGGATACTTATGTGGGTGCTACAGACTGCAATCCGCAGAATCCCACATACGGCGGCGCACACATTATCCAGGAGCTGATTGACGGCAAGAAACTGACACTGGAGGCCTGGGGAAAGGGTACCGACTGCTATCCGCGCAAGCACATCAAGACGGAGATAAGCCTCAAGACCATCAACGAGGCCATCCTGATGAATCCGCGTAACGCATATCAGAACTACAACGTGGCTGTGAACTCCACTGACCGCACCTTATATACATATATGGGCACGCTGCTGCCCCGCATGAAGAATGCCTCTTACAGCTCGGCAGGTGAGTTGTCGCCGTTGCTTAATGATCCCGAATGCCGTACCATCGGCCTGGGAACCCGCATATTCCTTTGTGGCACACAGGGTTATGTGGTCTGGAACGGCACTCAGTTTAATTGCTCAAAGCCTCTTAACGAGTATGGTGTGCCGATGGGCAATGCGCGTACATTGGCCGTGATGGGCGAGATGAGGGAGATGTCCAGTGAGTTCCTGCGCGGCGCATATTTTGAGAAATACGGTGTTACGATGTACGTTGGCATAGGTGTTCCCATTCCGCTTTTAGATGAGGACCTGGCGCACCGCGTGAGCATACGTAACTGTCAGATAGATACGTTCATTGAGGATTACGGCGGCCGTGGTGAGCTGATAGGTAAAGTCAACTATGAGCAGCTGCGATCAGGCGAGATTGAGTTTATGGGCAAGAAGATCCATACCGCACCTCTGTCAAGCCTCAATAAGGCGCGTAAGATTGCCGCCATCCTGAAGGATTGGATTGAGAAGGGACAGTTTGAACTGACTGCTCCGGTAAGGCCCATGCCTACGGGAACGTCACTCCAGGGACTTAAAGATTTGAACTTGTAAATCAGCACATTATGACAAAGAAAGTAGTTATATCATTCCCCGATGGCGAGGCCAGCCGCCCGCTTATCTATGAGCTGATTAAGAAGTATGACATAATGGTGAGCATCATCAAGGCCGATATCGATGGAGGACGTCGCGGCAAGCTGGTGCTGGAACTGGATTCGGACTCCGACCATATTGCCCAGGCTATTGATTTCATGCAGAAAAGCGGTGTCGATGTAACCCCGCTGGAAAAGAAGATAACATTTGATGAGAGCAAGTGCGTGAGTTGCGGCGCATGTACATCGGCCTGTCCGTCGGGCGCGCTTTCAATGGGCGCTCCGGATTGGAAACTGCGGTTCCAGCCCGACAAGTGCGTGGTCTGCAAGATGTGCATTACCGCTTGTCCGCTAAAGTTGTTCCATATAGAATTTGCAGATTGATAATGGATTATACTGAGCGCAGTTACCGAAGCCGTTTCTCGGATGACGGGAGACGCTGGTTCTGCGTTAAGTTCCTTGAATCTGATTTGTGGATAGGAGTCGACAGCGGCTCATATTCGGACCATATGGAGGCGGACGCTTACTCCATGCTGGTGGATCTGCGCCGCATGATGGATGCCTATCTGTTTATGGATCCGCAATTTAAGGCTGCGCTTACGCCATACGATGCCAGCCCCCAGGCACCAGACATACTGAAGGAAATGTCAAGCGTAAGCCACAAAACCGGAATAGGACCCATGAGTGCGGTGGCTGGTGCAGTAGCTTTGCGTGTGGCTGATTTCCTTAAAGAGAGATTCGGCACTAAAGAGGTCATAGTGGAGAATGGGGGAGACATTTACGCCCAGGCAGCCTCCGACATGGACATATCGGTATTTGCCGGCCAATCACCACTATCCGAAAAAGTGGGCCTGCACATACCTGTAGCCGCATTCCCGTGCGGTATCTGCACATCAAGCGGCACTGTGGGGCCGTCACTGAGCCTGGGTAGGGCAGATGCTGTGATGATTGTGTGCCGTGACGTCATGCTGGCCGACAGCTACGCAACCGCGATGGCCAACCGCATCCGATCCGCAGAAGACCTGCAACCCGTAATTGACAGTATTTCCGACATTCCTGACATATTAGGCGCAATTGCCGTAAAAGATGACCGCATGGCCGTTACAGGCCGGTTTGAACTAAGATTATTCAGATAGTTATGAGAAGGACTGTTTTATTTTTATTGTTGACAGTGGTGATGCTCCCGGTTATCGGCCAAGATTTTATCGGACAAGAGGTTACGTTCAGCAGGAACTGCCGTCCGCGGTTGGATAGGATTGACCTGTTCAGACATACGCAGCGCCGTGCATCGGCCACAAATATAACTGAAGGTGATACTATAGGTAACCCGCTCATTGGTGAGCGCCACCAACTGGTAGTGCTTGCGGCGTTTGCCGACAAAGGTTTCAGAGGAGATAGTCTTCAGACTATTCGACACTGGAATAATACACTGAATACCAAAAACTTAAGTGATAATCAGCTATATGGCTCCCTGCATGATTATTTCTATGACCAGAGTTACGGCCAGCTTGATTTAAGCTTTGACCTGTTTTATGCGCAGGTGGACAGTATGAAGAAGTACCGCAGTACTCAATATGATGACGAAAACAGCAAATATCTGGTCCAGGACATTGTAGAAATCATAAAAGACAGTATAAACGACTGGGGACAATATGACTGGGATAATGACGGCAAGGTTGATCAGTTGCTCATATTGTATGCCGGTAAAGGAATGAACGACGGAGGCGGCAATATGAGTATCTGGCCGCATCAATGGTGGATGAGCGAACACGATAGTTGCGAGTCGATACCTGTAACCACAGGATTAAAGACATATCTGATTGATGCATACTGTGCTGTTCAGGAGTTGTCTGGAAAAGGCGATTACGGCACATTCGGCACTCTCTGTCATGAGTATAGCCACTGTTTCGGACTACCGGACTTATACGACGGTTCTATGAGCTATTTGGGCAGTTGGGATCTGATGGACGAAGGAAACTTTAATGGTAGCGGTTTTCATCCCTGTGGTTACTCTGCATTTGAACGTACATATTTGGGGTGGCTCAATCCCGTGGAACTGAATAACGATACGGTGGTTGACGGAATGAAAGCGCTGTCCGATGCTCCCGTATCGTATCTGATCCGTAATGACGGTTGGGCCGATGAGTATTATCTTGTGGAAAACAGGCAGATGAAAGGATGGGATGAATCATTGCCCGGCAGCGGAATAGTGGTCTGCCATGTGGATTATGATGATTATATATTCCATAATGGTAGTGTAAATAACAAAAACATACAACTTTACACGATAATTCCAGCCAACGGGTTGACGTATACATCAAAGGCTAATATGAAATATTGGGCCTATCCCTATGCCGATAATGACAGCCTTACAAATACTTCGGCGCCTGCTGCCGAACTGAACAAATCCAATAGAGACGGCAGTCTGCTGATGTCCAAACCCTTAACGGAAATGACTGTTGTGAACGGACTGGCTTCATTCAGATTCGCAACCCTGTTGAAAGATTATACTCTTGTGCCTCCAATCCGTTTGGAAGGTAAAGGTGAATGGTTTACCATTGACGGCTGTCTGCTTCCGGGCAAGCCGGTAGAGCACGGACTGTATATCCATGACGGAAGGGTGGTGTTGGTAAAATAAAATCATTATATTTGCCTCTATAAAAGCTAACAATTCAACCAAATATAGTTATGAGAAAGATCTTAATGGTTCTTGGCGTGTTTGCGCTAACGACAGTGTCGGTAAATGCTGCCGATAACAAAGGCATTTCATTCAACGAGTTATCAAGTGACAGGTTTACGCTTATTGATAACGGAAAACCCGTACAGATTCTGGCAGACCAGGCTGATAAGACCGGCGTGCAGATAGCCCTGAAGGCTCTGCAGCAAGATTTCAAGGCTGTGGGTGGGCAGGAGGCTCAAGTGGTATATGATGCAGCCTCAGTGTCCGGAAAACCGGTGATTGTGGGTACGATAGACAGCAAGTTCATAGCCCAGATAATAAAGAGTAAGAAGATTGACAAGAAGGAGCTTCAGGGCAAGCGCGAGAAGTATATCATGACCGTGATTGAAAACCCTGTAAAGGGTATCGACGAGGCTCTGGTGATAGCCGGAAGTGATATGCGTGGTGCCATATACGGTATATACGAGCTGTCCGAGCAGATTGGCGTATCGCCCTGGTACTACTGGGCCGATGTTCCGATCCAGCCTCAGAAGAACGTATCCCTTGCCAAGGGCACATACACCGCAGGCGAGCCCGCAGTGACCTACCGCGGCATATTCCTGAATGATGAGGCTCCGTGTCTGACCACATGGGTGAAGAATACATTCGGCACACAGCGTGGTGGCCATGAGTTCTATGCCAAGTGCTTTGAACTGATACTGCGTCTGCGCGGTAACTTTATGTGGCCCGCCATGTGGGACTGGGCATTCTATGCCGATGACCCCGAGAACTCCAAGACAGCCAATGACATGGGTGTGATAATGGGAACATCCCATCACGAGCCTATGGCCCGCAACCATCAGGAGTGGGCACGTAACCCGCGTGCATACGGCGGTCAGTGGGACTATACCACCAACAAGCAGGAGCTGCAGAGGTTCTTCCGCGAGGGTGTGGAGCGCGCCAAGAATACCGAGGATCTGATTACCATCGGTATGCGCGGTGACGGTGACGCTGAGCTTAGAGGCAGCGACGAGGATAACATGAAGATGTTGGAAGGTCTGTTCGCCGACCAGCGCCAGATAATAAAGGAGGTTACAGGTAAGCCGGCCGAGCAGCGTCCGCAGGTTTGGGCGCTCTACAAGGAGGTTCAGACCTATTACAATAAGGGCTTGCGCGTGCCTGATGACGTGATTATCCTGCTGTCCGATGACAACTGGGGTGATATACGCCGTCTGCCCAATGCTGAGGAACGCAAGCGCAAGGGAGGCTGGGGTATGTACTACCACGTGGACTATGTAGGTGCTCCGCGTAACTCCAAGTGGCTAAACATAACCCCCATACAGCATCTGTGGGAGCAGATGCAGCTTACCTATGACTACGGTGTTGACAAGATTTGGGTGCTGAACGTAGGTGACCTCAAGCCGATGGAATATCCTATCACCCTGTTTTTAGATATGGCATGGAACCCCACAGCATTTACCGTTGAGACTCTGCTTGACCATACATATGACTTCTGCCTTGAGTTCTTTGGCGAGGAGGAGGCTCAGGAGGCTGCACGCATTCTGAACCTTTGCTGCAAGTACAACGGCCGCATAAGTGCCGAGATGCTTGATGCCCGTCAGTACTACACTCTTGAGACCGGTGAGTTTGAGCAGGTTTGCGATGATTACGCACGCCTGGAG
>Ga0256405_10006858_pt1 | contig 17750 bp, 16 predicted proteins | sample RumenRJG_02DNA_FD_189096 | JGI IMG/M metagenome (GOLD analysis project Ga0256405, IMG submission 189096) | Bovine rumen microbial communities from Lethbridge, Alberta, Canada - RJG_02 | ecosystem: Host-associated > Mammals > Digestive system > Stomach > Rumen | place: Canada: Alberta...
TTTTTATATTTGTAAAATATTTTTCTGTATCAAGATTTAAATTATCTTGTATTTGTTTTTTTATATCAGGTATCTCGTTTAATATAATTCCAAATGCCTTAATATTTTTTATATAAGTAGGTAAATTTTCATCAATTAAGCGATAGGCAATAGCTGTATGCTTTTCTTCTTCAGAATACATATTTTCTCTGTTTTGGTTATACCCTGTAAAATATGTTGTAAAGTCGTCAAATAAAGAAACTTCATTCAAAATTTCATCATTTTCTCTGTAATAATCTTTTAAATAATTTTTTATTATTTCTTTTCCAAATAAACCTTTATATAAATCATTTTTCTTAAATTGAGCAGAAATCATTTTTCTTAATTCTTTTTTTATATTTTCAAATTCTTTTTCTTCTTTTTCGTTTTTTGAATTATTTGAATAAAGGTTTATATAATTATTTAATAATTGCTTAAAATCTTCATTCTCAAAATCTTTCAGACATTCTTCTATAAAATGTTTGTGATATTCATCACAATATTTTTTTACCTTTTTGAAAATTTCCGCTTTTTCCTCATCTTTGTTCAATATGTATTCTTCAAAATACTCTTTAGTTTTTCCTATTGGTTTTAATTCAAATCTCAAGGTTTTAGATACCTGGAATAAATTGTGCATTTCTGAATATAATTTAGACATATATAAAACTCCTTTTTGTTATATTACCATAAACATTTTATAATATTTATATAATAAAATAATCATACGTCGAAAATGGACATAATGTTTTGTTTAAAACTCCGCAAATTTTGCGGAAATATATCTTGTATTTGCGGAGATTATCTGCTATAATCTCCGTAAAATTATCGGAGATTAGTATGAAATATATATATCAAAATGCTGATTGGCACAAGTTTATATGGGACGGAGAAAAAATCCAAAATTTGCTTTTACAAATAAAAAAAGCTCAAGGTTATCTTCTCGGTAAGATGGAAACACTTGGTTTTGAAGTTCAAAATAATGCTTATATGCAAGTTTTAACAGAAAACATTATTAAATCTTCTGAAATCGAAGGTGAAATTTTAGATAGGCATTCTGTTTGTTCATCTGTTGCTAACAGATTGGGGATTGATATAGGTGGCGAAATTAAATCTTCAAGACATATTGAAGGTGTTGTAGAAATGATGTTAAATGCAACACAAAAATTTAACGAACCTATGACAAAAGATAGAATTATCGGTTGGCACGCTGCACTATTTCCAACTGGTTTTAGTGGAATGTATAAAATTAACGTTGGAAATTACAGAAAAGGTGAAATGCAAGTTGTATCTGGTTATGAAGGAAAAGAAAAAGTTCATTATAAAGCACCTGATGCAAGTGTTGTTGATTCTGAAATGGAAGATTTGATTTATTACATAAATAATGATACAACAGACAATATTATTAAAGCAGGAATTGTCCATTTATGGTTTGTTATTATTCACCCTTTTGATGATGGTAACGGTCGTATTACAAGAGCTTTAACTGATATGTTACTTGCAAGAAGTGATGAAAATAAATTTAGATTTTATTCAATGTCTTCTCAAATCCAAAAAAACAGAAAAAGTTATTATGAGATTTTGGAAAACACTCAAAAAGGCTCAATGGATATAACAAAATGGCTTATTTGGTTTTTAGAAAATTTATTAAAAGCAATAAAGAATAGTGATGAAATATTAAAAGATGTTATAAAGCGAGCTGAATTTTGGCACAAAAACTCTGAAATTGTATTTAATGAAAGGCAGAAAAAGGTTTTGAATCGCTTTATGGATAATTTTGAAGGTCATTTAACTTCTACAAAATGGGCAAAAATGTGTAATTGTTCACAAGATACTGCAAGTAGTGATATAAATGATTTAATTGATAAAAAAATTCTAAAAAAGGTTGGAGAAGGTAGAAGCACTCACTATATTTTAAGAAAGTAGATTATTTATGCTTAATAAAACTATTTTGATTAAACAGTTAGAAGATTTTAAAGATACAAAAAAATATTCTAGAGGTGATTTAGCTGATTTTTTGAGTAAAACAGTTATAATAAAGGATTATTATAATGAATGTGTAAAAGATATATTAACTTATATAAAAAACAATGGTTCATCAAGCATTTGAAAGATTGACACAAGAAATACAAGAACAAGATTTATTCTTGATAAAATGGCAATTGAAGTAACCTAAATCTATAGCGTATTTATACGAAAGTAATGATGTAAATTAATCCATATGTGTTGTAGGTCTGACGTGTATTACTCTTTGCACATTATCTCTTGATTCAACCTGTCTTTATACTATCTGCTAAAACTCTTTTTTAGTGAAAAATTTTTAAAAAGTTCAGAATAATATCTGTTTAACTTTTGACTAATGTTTGACTATTATATATTCGTACTATAAATTAGTCGAGGTTTTAACTTATATATAACTTGATAATAACAACATCACAATTTGAATACTTAAAAATTTGTAGAATATTTGGTTATAACGTTAAGTTTATTATTGAATAGGTATTATTAAGAAATGTTTATCGTAGTTTTTTGAAAATTCAACCAAAAAATAACCAAAATTTTATAAAACAGGTAAATTTTTGCATTAAAAAAGACAAGACTGAAAGTCTTGTCTTTTAAATGCTCCAGGCCAGACTTGAACTGGCACTGAGTTATTCGCCCAATCGGATTTTAAGTCCGACGCGTCTACCGATTCCGCCACTGGAGCTTGGTAGTTCTATTTAATTGTTTTTGCCCTTTATGGCTTCCCGGTAGACTGCGTCTACCTTACCTCTCAAAAACGATACTTAATCGTTTTTCGGCAGAGTGCCATAAAAATCATGTCGACTGACTATGTTAAGATTATCAAAAAAAGCACACAATGTCAACTAAATATTTTTATTTGACAGTTTCTTCTTTATCACTTTCACTTTTAGAGTCAGCTTCTTCACCCTGTTTTGATAAAAACATTTTACCGTCTTTCATATCTAAAACAATTGTATCACCTTCATGATATTTACCGGTCAAGATTTCTTCAGCCAACGCATCTTCTACCTTACTTTGAATAAGACGTCTTAATGGTCTTGCACCATAAGCTTCCGAATATCCATCCGTTGCTAAGAAGTCCTTAACTTCATCTGTTACAAGCATTGATAATCCTCTTTCATCCAATCTCTTGAACAAATCTCTCATCATTAAATCAACAATTTCTCTGATTTCTTCCTTGCTCAAGTGTGAGAATACAATTATATCATCAATACGATTGATAAATTCAGGTCTGAATGCTTTCTTCATTTCATCATGTACTGTTTCTTTTAATCTTTCGTATTTATCTTTTTTAGCATCATCTCCACCTACGGAAAATCCTAGTTTTGATTGATTAGCTATCATACTTGCACCAATATTTGATGTCATAATGATAATTGTATTTTTGAAGTTTACATGTCTGCCCTTAGAATCTGTTAATCTTCCGTCATCTAATATCTGTAACATTATATTGAACACATCAGGATGTGCTTTTTCGATTTCATCAAAAAGAATAACTGAATATGGTTTCTTTCTTATAGTTTCAGTTAAACTTCCACCATCATCATAACCTACATATCCAGGAGGTGAACCAATTAATTTTGATGTAGAATGTTTTTCCATAAATTCTGACATATCTACTCTTACCATATTGTCTTCAGAACCAAATACTGCTTCTGAAATTGCCTTAGCAAGTTCTGTTTTACCAACACCTGTAGGTCCACAGAAAATAAAGCTTCCAATTGGTCTGTTTGGTGATTTTAAACCTACTCTTGCACGTCTGATTGCTCTTGATACTGCTACTATAGCATCACTTTGTCCGATTACTCGTTGATGTAAAGTATCTTCAAGTTTTAATAATCTTTCGCTTTCGCTTTCTGTTAATTTTGTAACAGGTATACCTGTCATCATTCCTATTACTTCAGCTATATGCTCAGATGTAACTGTAGGTTTATTGGCATCATGTTCATTGCGCCATTCTTCTGATACTTCTCTGATTTTTTCTTTCATATCAGCTTCATCATCTCTTAATTGAGAGGCCTTTTCAAACTCTTGATTTCTTATTGCATCCTCTTTTTCTTTAATGATTGCTCTAAGTTCTTTATCAAGTTCTTTTCCTTCAGGAGATAGTGAACTTACTTTCAAACGAACTTTTGAACTTGCTTCATCTAAAACGTCTATTGCCTTATCAGGTAAAAATCTGTCTGTTATATATTTACTTGATAATTTTACAGCTGAAACTATTGCATCATCAGAAATAATTAATCTGTGGTGTTCTTCATATTTCGGTTTTAATCCTCTTATAATCTCAATAGAATCTTCTATTGTCGGCTCATCTATAATTACAGTTTGAAAACGTCTTTCTAAAGCTTTATCTTTTTCTATATGTTTTCTGTATTCATCAAGTGTAGTTGCACCGATAATTTGGATTTCACCTCTTGACAATGCCGGCTTTAATATATTTGCAGCATCAATAGCACCCTCTGCTGCACCTGCACCTATAAGAGTATGCATTTCATCTATTACCAGAATTATATTACCTGCCTGTCTGATTTCATCCATAATCTTTTTAAGACGTTCTTCAAATTCACCACGATACTTTGTTCCGGCTACAAGTAAACCCATGTCCAATTGTACTACTTTTCTGCCATCCAAAATATCCGGAATTTCCGAATTAACTATTCTTGTTGCTAAACCCTCTACAACAGCCGTTTTACCAACTCCGGGTTCACCCAAAAGTATAGGGTTATTCTTTGTACGACGTGCAAGAATTTGAATTACACGCTCAATTTCTTTTTCTCTGCCAATTACAGGATCTAATCTTAATTCTGCAGCAGCTAAAGTTAAATCTGTACCAAATTCATCTAAGCTTGGCGTTTTTGCCTTAGTTGATGATGAACTTGATGATAAGCTACCGCCTGATGCTACTGTTTGCGGTTTAGATTCACCTAATATCTTAACTACATTGCTTCGAATTTTATTTAAATCAACACCTAAATTTTCCAATACTCGTGCAGCAACACCCTCGTTTTCTCTAATTAAACCAAGTAATAAGTGTTCCGTTCCGATATAATTGTGTCCTAATTGTCTTGCTTCATCCCAAGATAATTCTAAAACTCTTTTTGCTCTTGGTGTAAATGGAATTTCTACTGCTACAAAACCTGTACCTCTGCCTATTATTTTTTCAACTTCGGCTCTTGCATCTTTTAGGTTTACACCCATAGATTTTAAGGTTTTTGCAGCAACTCCAGTTCCCTCTCCAATAAGACCTAATAATATTTGTTCCGTTCCTACAAAGTTATGTCCTAAACGTCTTGCTTCTTCCTGTGCAAGCATTATGACCTTTATAGCTTTTTCTGTAAATCTTTCAAACATAGTTTTTCCCTTTTAGTATACCTACACAATTTTAGATGAAATATAAAAAAGTTTCAAGTAATTTACAAAAAAATAAATTTAATGCTGTATATAAATAACCTGATAACATTCAAACATAAATCAATATGTTAGTTATCAGGTTATTTATTATTAAATTAAAAAATTTTTTACTATTGAGATACAAGTCGCATAGCTTCTTGCAATAATTCTTTTTGCGATGAAATAAGTTTGTTTGCAAGTTCCATTTGAACTTTTGCCTGTTGGAAATTTGCAATATTATCTTTGAATGCTACGTTAGAAAGTTCTAACAAGCCGGAACGGATTTCCCCTCTGCCCATTACCGGTCTGCCTGATTCTTCCGTTTCTACATATTGACCGTCTTTTAGTTCAAACAAACCGTTTTTGTTGTGAAAACTCATTGTTGCTATTTTGTATAAAGGAACTTTCTTTTTACCACCATCAGCTTTACCATATAATGTTCCATCATTTTTGATTTCATAGTCATCATATTTACCTAAATATTTTCCGTTATTAGGATCTATCCAAAGTTTTATGTTTGTTGTTGGTACGTCTAAAGCTCCACCTTTAGTAATAGTTTCTTCATACAAGTCGGAACTTAAAGACTTTGTACCCGCCATGATTTCACCTTTATCATTTAGGATGTAACCTTGAACGGTATAACCATCCTTGTTGGTGTATAAACCCTCTTTGTCAAAATCAAATTCTCCATGTCGTGTATAAATAACTTTACCTTCAGGAGTACGGGTTACAAAAAATCCTTCACCTTCTAAAAAGAGGTTTGCTGTTGCTGTACCGGGCGTAGATTTACCTTGACCAAAATTCTTATCACACTGGTCAAGAACTGCACCGCCCAAAAATGTTCTAAAGGTTACTTTGTTCTCTTTAAAACCGGGTGTGTACATATTCGTCATGTTTGTCGTTAATGTACTCATCCATTCTGTTGTTGCTTTTTGCGAATTTAACGCTGATACGAAAGGATCATTCATAACCATTCTCCTTATTATTTCTTCTATTATTACGTCTTTCTTCCTGTTGTTGGTCTTTCTTTCTGTCTTCTCTATATGATAATTTATCATATTCTAAGCCATCTTCTTCGAATTTTTGTTTTAAAATAGGAAGATTTTGTTTTAAATACTGTTCAACTACCTTATCTCCGGGGATAAATTCTGCTGATATTTTACCTTCACGGCTTACTTTTAATACAACTGAAATATCTTTATCAAAATCTACTCTAAATGATTTATTATTTTCTCTTGATTCTTTCAATGCATTTAAAAGTGCTTTGGAAACTTCAAGCTGCTGACTATCCTCTACATCTTTTAATGTAAGTTCATTTTGAGATACACCGGTATCCACTGCCGCTGCACTTTTTTCCGCTAAACTTGTAAAGAACTTTATATCATTTTCTGTCATATTTATTGAATCATTTGATTTTTTTGATGATATTTTAGAAGCAGCTCCGGTTGCACTACCTTTTGTTGTCTTCTTTGTATTGTTTGTTGATAAATTTGTATCAATGAATTTTAATATATCATTTGTTTTTGACGAACTTAATGCTCTATCAGTTTCTGCAAATGATGTTAAAACGGCATCTGTATCTATAATATTTTTTATGTTAATTTTTTCAATTACCTTTTGTTCTTGCTTTTTAAGCGGTTTAATTTCTAATTGCTTATTTGAGTTAGCTATATCTGTTATAGCCGGAATATCGGCTTCTTTAGATTTTATTCTGCCTGAAATTTTAGATTTGGCTTCTTTTTTTACGTTTGTTGTTTTTTTGTTTAAATTAATTTCTGATGAAATTTTATTTTCTTTAAATAGTTTTTCATCTTTTAATGGTTTTGGTTCAGACATAGGAAGTTTAATCACTTCTTTTTCTGTATTTACGATACTTTTAATCAATTTTTCATTATTAATTTTATCTGAATTTACATCTGAAACATTTTTACTCAATTTATTTTTTGACTTATTAACTGTTTCAACTTCTAATAAAGTATCATTGTTAAAACGAGTCGTTTCATCAACAGTTTTTTTAACTTTTTTGGAATTATTAATATCCGCAATTAAATTTATTTCCTGTTCAAGAGCTTTTACTTCCTTGTTTGGAACTCTTGATTCATTGTTTAATGTTTTATCCAACTTCTTATTATTGGATACATTATTTAGTTCCTTTTGTGGAAGATTAATTAATTCTTTATTAGAAACATTATTTATTTCTCCATTTTGAACAAGATTTTGATTTCTGCTTGAAACTCGATTTAAGTCGTTATTTAATGTTTTATCCAATTTCGTATTGATAACATTATTTTCAATAGGATTTGTTACCTTTTTATCAGATATATTAGTAGTATTTTTTTCTGCCGTCATTTCATTTTTTTGAGTTGCTGATATAGTTTCTTTAAAAGAAACTCCTTCATCATTTACTTTCACAGATTGAGATACAGATGCTTTATTTTCTGTTTGTACTTTTTGTTTATTTGATATTGCTGTTACATCCATCTTTAATTTCCTTTTCTTTTTTTGAGCTTTTGCTCTAATAATTCTTCTTCTTCTAATTTTTCTCTTGATTGTTGGAAGTATCTTTGAACTCCAAGTTCTGACATTCCTTTTAACTCTGCCGCCTTTTCTTCGGCTATATAGTTTTCTCTCATTTTGTCTTTATGCTTTTCCAGAACTTTTACTGCCTGCTCCAATTCTACAAGTTTTTGTGTTTCCTGCTGTACTATTTCTAATTTTTCTTGTTTGACTGTTTCAAGTTGAACTGCCTTTTCCCACAGGTGATGTATGTATGTATCAAAGGCCTCGTACATTGTATAATCTGCCTGCCTTTGATTTTGCATTGTTACTGCAATTTCTTGTTGATTCAGTTGAATTGCTTGTTCTGCTTCATACAGTGCCTGTTGGGCTTTTTGAAGAACTATAAGTTGTTCTTCTTTTTTTCTGATTCTGAAATCAAGGACTTTTTGTAATCTGTATACAAACGGCATATTACACTCTCACGATAATATTATGTTGTTTTTTATGTATTTTTTATACATCCGTTCGTATGATTTTATTTAATAATAATTTTTTAAAAGTCAATACATGCCTGCAAAAATATACAAATATACTGCATTTATTTTAAAATTTTTCGCAAGTATATTTATAATGGCTTACATTAACACATTGTAATCCATAAAAAACGTTTTATTATACCGGCAGTTATTATTGATAAAATGCTAAAAATAATATCATACAAAATTTTTGTTCCGCTTTGAGCAATTATCCACCCGAACAATACTGCATTTGAGGATTGCTCTATTGTGCCTATAAATAGAGTATATAGAATACCTATTATATGGATGGTCAACACCGCAACAATTGATGCCTGTATTATGTTTTTTATAGAAAAACCGTTTTTTAAAATTGATGCAGAAAAGAATACTGCAGGAATATATGCTAATATATATCCAAAATTATAATCAAATATATATTTTATTCCGCCGCCAAGTGCAAATACAGGATACACAAAAAGCCCTATACTTATATATACCAAGACAGGTATTACGCCAAATATTCGTCCTAAAAGAGCCGCTACAAATACTATAACAGGAATTTGAGGTATATATCTGTAATATTTTAAAAAATGCTGTTTTACATTTGTATCACTTGTATCACCTATATATGACATGAAATCAACAGGAATTATATAATGTGTAAATGAAAATTGAGTGAATGTTGCAATAATTATAAGCATTACACATAAGCACATTAAAATAAGTGTACCTAACCTTAATTTTACGGTTTCACCATTATATTTAAATACATTTTCCTTTTTTACTCTTGTAGATTTTTCTATAATCATATTATTGTAATTTTTTCTTTTAAGTTCAAAAGATTTTTATTATAAGTATCTTTAAATTTATCCCAAAAAATATTCTCTGTCCACATTATAAGTGCATCTTCATTATTATTTTGATAATATCCTTTTCTTGTACCTAAAGATTTAAAAGCATATTTTTCATAAAGTGAAATTGCCGGCTTATTACTTATTCTTACTTCTAAAGTAAGATATTTTGCCATTTCTTTATAACAAGTATCAATAATAGAAGTTAAAAGTACTTCTCCAACTCCTTTTTTTCTATACTCAGGTAAAACTGCAATATTTGTGATATGTGCTTCATCAAGAATTACCCAAGAACCTGAATAGCCAATAAGTTCATCCGTTTGATTAAATGCACAATAATATCTGGCTAAATTATTTGTTAATTCTGAATAAAAAGAATCTTTCGACCAGTGATGATTGCCATATACCAAAGCTTCTATACGTTCTATTGAATCTACATCTTTTTGTTTCATTGGATGTATTTTTACAACAAACTTATCCATATATGAATATTATCGTAAAAATTAACTAATGTAAAATACTTTATTATAAATAATGTTTTACCACTTTACTTCTGTATGTCCGACATTCATATCCCAAAAACAAAAATATTCATAACATTTATACTTTCTAAAATATAAAAAATATCCGTTTGCAAGAATCAATGCCTTATTTGTATTTAAATAAGTTTTTGCAGGAACAAGAAAATATAAAGGACTTTTTTCTTTTTCATTTATTTGTTTAAAAACTTCCTGATGTTTCATTGCGTATTCTATTGGATTAACACTACATATACCTTTTAAATTTTCATATAATTTATAATCGGATTTTTTACTAATATCACAATAATTTTTAATTTTATAACTGTTTTTATAAGAATACGGTAATATTTCAAACATTTCACCGTTATTATGATATATTGTTGAATTTTTTAAATTTACATCACTTTCTATAAATGATTTTAACTGTCTGCTCTTAGAATTATAAACAATATTAAAAGATATCGTATCAGGAGTATAGAAAATATATATAATAGAAATCAATGTCAAACTTGATATTGCCAAAAATTTCCACTTAAAATATTTGTTATCAATATCAGATATCCAAAAAGCTACAATTAAGTAAATAAAAACAAAAAAAGTATGCCAAAAATTTAATACATAAATTTTGTACATTAAAAATAAAACTACAAAACTGCAAAATGAAATAAAAAATAATGAGTATTTATCTTTTACCAAATACTTTATAACAGGTATGGATAAAATAACTGCAAGAAATATATTTATAATACTATTTCTTACAAATATATGTGAAAACAATGATAACGTTTTTGGTTTTAGATAACCGCCATTATTATTTACATTTGAAATTTGTAATAAAATAACCAAAACTGTTATTAATCCAATTAAAAGAGAAATATAATACTCTTTTGAAAAATTTTTACATTTTATAAATTTAAAAATAAAAATTATACCAAAAGCAGTTGCAGGAATAAGAGCCATAAGAGATGTATTTGCACACAAAAAGATTAATCCGCAATAAATTAAAGGATGTTCAAGCTGTTTTTTATACAGAGATGCAATAAGGAATATTAATAAAATACCTATAGAATAACATCTTGCAACGACAGAATAATAGCCCAAAAACGGAAAAGAAAACGTTATGCAAATTTTAGTAAAATTATTAAAAGGAGCTTTTACCCATAAAATAGCTAATGCAAGAAAACAAAATATCCAATTTAATAATTGCATTGAAACAGGATACAAATGTAATTTAGCAATAGGAAAAAGTAATATATTCCATATAGGAAAATGTCCTTCCTGAGGTATATATTTAAGCATTTCTAAAAAATTTAATTGTTCGGAAATAACCCAAGAATGTGCCTCATCAAACCATGGCATGTGATGATATAACCTTATAATAGTTATAACAGCAAAAAGAAATAAGCTAATAACAGCTATCTTATTTATTTTTGACACATTCATACTAAATTATTTTTTATTTCCCATACAAATATATTCAAAACCCCTTGAAGTAATCCTGCTTCGATTATATTGATTTCTACCATCAAATATAATAGGTGTTTTCATCAAATTTTTAATTATATCAAAATCAGGATGTCTGAACTCGTTCCATTCTGTCAAAAGCAATAGTGCATCTGAATTTTTTAATGCATCATAGGAATTTTTAGCATAAGAGATTTTATCTCCAAATATAAATTCTGCACTTTCCATTGCTTTTGGATCATAAGCTTGAACTTTTGCACCTTTTTCAAGTAAAGCATTGATTACTGTGATTGCAGGAGCTTCTCTCATATCATTTGTTTTTGGTTTGAACGCCAAGCCCCATACTGCAAATATTTTTCCTGATAAATCTTCTCCGAATTTTTTTGTTATTTTATCAATAAAATATTGACGCTGTTTTTTATTAACGTTATCTGCAGATTTAATTATAGACATTTCACAATCATTTTCAGAACCTGTTTTTACAAGTGCCTTTACATCTTTTGGAAAACAACTTCCGCCATATCCAAGTCCCGGAAATAAAAACTTGTTTCCGATACGGCTGTCCGTTGACATACCTACTCTGACCATTTCAGCATCTGCACCTACTTTTTCACATAAATTTGCAATTTCATTCATAAATGAAATTTTTACAGCTAAAAATGAATTAGATGCATACTTTGTCATCTCAGCTGATTTCACGTCCATAACAATTACTCTGTTTCCTGTTCTAAAGAATGGTGAATATATTTCCTGCATTATTGCAGATGCTTTATTGGAATTTGAACCAATTACAACTCTATCAGGAGATAAAAAGTCATCTACAGCACTGCCTTGTTTCAAAAATTCAGGATTTGATACGACATCAAAATCGTAATCAGTATTATCTTTTATTATTTTTGAAACTTTTTCTGCAGTACCTACAGGAACTGTTGATTTATCGACTATAACTTTATATCCGTTCATTGATTTAGCAATTGATTCAGCTACCTGAAAAACATATTGCAAATCAGCAGAACCATCTTCTCCTTGAGGAGTTCCAACAGCAATAAAGCATACCTCAGATTTTTGAACCGCTGAGGTTATATCTGTTGTAAAGTGTAACCTGTTTTCTGATGTATTTACTTTTATAAGTTCTTCTAATCCGGGTTCATAGATAGGTACTATTGCATTTTGAAGCTTTTCTATTTTATCTTTATTATTATCAACACAAATAACATCATTTCCCATATCAGCAAGGCAAGCACCTGCAACTAATCCAACATAACCTGTTCCTATAACACATATTTTCATTAATTATTCTCCTTTAACATTCTATCAAAATATTCTATAGTTTTTTGCAGTCCATCTTTTATATCAACCTTTGGAGTCCATTGAAGTTCCTTTTGTGCAAGAGCTATATCCGGCTTACGTTTAACAGGATCATCATCAGGTAAATCTTTATATATGATTTTTGACTTTGAATTTGTCATTTCTATAATAATTTTTGCTAAATCCAAAATAGTTCTTTCAGCTGGATTTCCAATATTAACAGGTCCAATAAAATGTTGAGAATTATTCATCATTTTTATAAGCCCTTCCACTAAATCAGAAACATAACAAAAAGAACGAGTTTGTAAACCTTCACCATAAATTGTAATATCCTGATTATTTAAAGCTTGAACTATAAAATTAGAAATCACTCTGCCGTCATTTAAACTCATATTAGGTCCATACGTATTAAATATTCTAATTATTCTTATATCAACCTTACATTGTCTGTGATAATCCATCATTAATGTTTCGGCACAACGTTTTCCTTCATCATAACAGCTTCTTATTCCTATAGGATTAACATTTCCCCAATAACTTTCTATTTGCGGATGTATAGTTGGATTACCGTAAACTTCTGAAGTTGATGCCTGAAGTATTGTAGCATTACACTGCTTTGCAAGTTCAAGCATATTTGTTACTCCAATAACAGAGGTTTCAATTGTTTTTACAGGATTATACTGATAATGTACAGGACTTGCCGGACATGCCAGATTATAAATTTGATCAACTTCTGCTAAATACTCTTTTGTTACATCATGTCTTACAAGCTCAAATTGATTATTTGATAAAAGATGCCGTATATTATCTTTTGAACCCGTAAAAAAATTGTCTAAACAAATAACATCATTTCCCTCATTAACAAGACGTTCACATAAATGTGAGCCAATAAATCCGGCACCTCCAGTTACTAATATTCGCTTTGACATTATTATTTATCCTCAAACCTTTTACATTCCCAATTATATGCTGATAAAACACTATCATATAAAGTTTTTTCAGGATACCACCCTAAAACAGAATTTGCTTTTGTAGAGTTTGCATATAGTATTGCAGGATCACCGGCTCTTCTTTCTACAACTTCAACAGGTATTTTTTTATTAACAACTTTTTCGCAAACTTCAAAAACTTTTTGTACACTATCACCTGTTTCTGTACCTATATTGAATACATCTGATTTATTTTCTTTATTTAAATATTCAACAGCAAGCCAATGTGCTTTTGCTAAATCTTCTACGTTAACATAATCTCTTATACAAGTTCCGTCAGGAGTAGGATAATCATTACCGAAGATTTTAAATGTTTGTCCTTTATACAACACTGATTTCAATATATTAGGAATCAAATGTGTTTCTACATCATGCCATTCACCGATTCTACATTCACTATCAGCACCTGCAACATTAAAATACCTTAATTTTATTGATTTTAATCCGTATGCATTATCATAATCATTCATCATTTTTTCAATAAATAACTTTGACATTCCATAAGGATTAATCGGATTTTGAGCATGTTTTTCGTCTATAGGAGTATATTCCGGTTCTCCATACGTTGCACAAGTTGATGAAAAAACTATCTTTTTTACATTATGTTTTACCATTGTATCAAGTAAATTAAGAGTTCCAAAAGAGTTATTTCTGTAATATTTTGCAGGACTGCTAACACTTTCTCCTACAAGAGAATATGCTGCAAAGTGTATTACTGCTTCTATTTCATACTTTGAAAAAACTTTTTCCAAATCTTCTGCATTTCTCAAATCACCATGTTCAAAAACAACATTGCCAAGAGTTTGCAAAGTTTTAACAGTTTCTATATGCCCTGTTTCAAGATTATCAAAAATTACAATATCATATCCTGCATTTATAAAATTTATAACTGTATGACTGCCTATATAACCTGCACCACCTGTTATTAAAATCATTTCTATACTCCATATTTATAATTTTATTTTATTTTAGCACAAAATACCCAATTTTTAAAAATTAATATCTTATAAGAAAATGCAATTTTTTGTGATAAAATATAAATATTATGGATAGAAGAAAAACAAAACAAATTACTGTAGGCAATATAAAAATAGGAGGAGATGCTCCTATAAGTGTACAATCAATGTGTAACACCGATACACGAGATATTAACACAACTCTAAATCAAATAAAAGAATTGTCAGATGCAGGGTGTGAAATTATTCGGCTTGCCGTATTAAATAAGGACGCAGCAGAAGCAATAAAAGATATTGTAAAAAAATCACCTATACCTGTTGTTGCAGATATTCATTTTGATTATCGTCTTGCAATATCATGCATAAATAACGGAATTGCAGCACTACGGCTTAATCCAGGAAATATTGGAAAAAAAGAACATACTGAAAGTGTTGTAAAACTTGCAAAACAACAAAATATACCTATAAGAATAGGCATAAATGCCGGCTCATTAGAAAAAAAATTGAAAGAACTTGATTTACCGCTTTACAAAAAAATGGTAATGAGTGCAGAAGCACACATAAAAATTTTAGAAGACCTTGATTTTGATAAAACAGCAGTTTCTTTAAAATGCTCTGATGTAATGACTACTATTGATGCCTATAAAGATTTTTCAAAAAAATACGATTATCCGCTTCATTTGGGAATAACCGAAGCAGGAACAATGAAAGAAGGATTAGTAAAATCATCTGCAGGTATCGGTTCACTTTTATCTCAAGGTATAGGTGATACAATAAGAGTTTCACTAACTGAAAATCCAATAGAAGAAGTGTGGGCTGGTTATGAAATATTGAAATCACTAAATTTAAGAAAACATGGAGTAAATTTCATTTCATGTCCAACTTGCGGAAGAACTCAAATTGATTTAATAGGTCTTGCAAAACAAGTTGAAGAACGATTTAAACATTTGGAAAAAGATATAACAATCGCAACAATGGGATGTCCTGTTAATGGACCGGGAGAAGCGGAAAGAGCAGATTACGGTATTGCAGGTGCAATTGGTGAAGGATACATATTTAAAAAAGGAAAAGTTATCGCAAGAGTACCGGAAGATAAACTTTTAGACGAATTGGAAAAAATAATAAATAATGATTGTAAATAAATTTTACAACATTGGATTATATTATTATTTTAATGTATCATTATATAAGAAGAGGTGATTATGTCTACAAAAAAAATCAATCTAATATTATTTTCAATAATTTTGTTTTCTTTACCTGTATCAGCTTATGTAATAACAGAAGAAACAACTTCACCTGAATATTTAATAAATAATGGTTATTCATCTCTTACTGCCGACCATGTACAATTAGAAAAAGCAAGATCCAGAAATCAGGAATATAAGACTGCACGTACTCTGAAAAAAACTTGGTGGAGAAAAGTTTGGGAATACATAGATTTTGGTACTGATGACGGTACACTGTTACAACATGATATAAATCCCGGATACACTTATAAAGATTGGTAATATCTTACTTAATATATTTACTTAACCAATTTGAAATATATCCGACAGATTCAGGATAGTATTTGGTTATAAGCATATTACTCCCACCCTTTGAAACATTATATGTATCAAATGTGCTTTGAGCAAACCTTTTAAGTTTTATTTGTTCATTATATGCATACTTATCAGCAATACTAGCTATAGCAAGTATTGGTGTTGTACCAAGTTCTGTTAACATTACGGGAATATATAACCCCTTAAAAGTCATAGATGGAGCAAACAAAACAATGGCTTTTGGTTTAACCGAATACTTATCAGCTACAATAACTGCTGTATTAGCCCCTATATCACTTCCTATAATTGCCCAATTGTTAAAGTTTACTTTATTGGATTCATTTTTAACATAATCCATAGTTTGTATTACATCAGACGGATATTTTAAAAACACGCTATCTTTATAAGAACGCCAAGAACTTTGTCGAAAACTCTTGTTATAAACACTCTTTCCATGACCTCGTAAATCAATTCTTAAAACAGCATAACCCATAATATTAAGTTTTTCTTGCAAAGGCATCCAATAATAACTGCTGCTTCCCAATGAATGTAACATTACTATCGTAGGATAACCCTTCATTTTTGTTTTGGGAAATGTTAGATAAGCATGAATCAAATGCCCATCATTAGTTTCAACAGTAAATTCTTTAGTAGAATAAGGACTTTTTGGCTTTTTAACCTTTTTTTCTTCTGCATAAGATATTGATAAATTAAAAATCAATATTAATAAAACTAAAAATAATATAAACTTTTTCATAAAATTATCGTAGCGGATTTTTTTTTATTTTTCAAGTTAATTTAATATTTTTCAGCTAAAATGAGGATATAAAAATATTATTTAAAACAAAAAAAATCCGCTTTTTAAAAGCGGATATAAATTTGGTTTTTGGTTTTGGTTATTTTATATTTTGGTTTGGTTGTTAAAATTCTTGGTTTTGTAGGTTTATTTTGGTTTTTGGTTTTAGATTATTGGTTGAGTTAACTTTGATTAGTTGTTATTGGTTATACATATTGTGGAGCTGCATCTTTTATGCTTTCTTGAACTCCTTTTTCACAAGATTGTAATTCTGCTTCTGCCATTTGCAATTGAGTTTCTATATTCATTTTTTCTTGCTCCATTGCTTTTTCTTTTGAATGTAATTGGCTTTGTACTTGTTTTAAGTATTCTTGTTTTGCTGTTTCATATGCTTGGTTTTGTGCTTGCATTTGCATATATTGTAAGTATTGTGTTTGTTGTGCTGCATCTACACCTTGTGCCTGCATTTGTTGACTTGCCATTCCCATTTGTTGGCTTATCATTCCTGATCTCATTTGTACATTCATCATTGCAAAATTGTGTGAACCAACCATTGCTTGTGTTAAGTTACCTAATTGAGATGTTGGTGCTGATGCAAAATCATTGATTGAAACACTGCCATCTGATACTGCTGTTGCATATTGTTGCAATTCTTGAAGCTCTTGAGTCTTTTGCATTAATTTATAATTTAAATCACTTACTCTGTGTTTTAATTGAGCACGTCTTGCTGTGAAAACTAATAAACCCATTTTGTTTTAACTCCTAACCAAAGTTGTTACTAACCAATAATCTTTGAAACACTCACCGTTTCGGTGTTTCCTTTTAACCTTTAACCTTTTTAAACCTTACACTATTATAAAAACATTCTTCTTCC
>Ga0256405_10006860_pt1 | contig 17749 bp, 18 predicted proteins | sample RumenRJG_02DNA_FD_189096 | JGI IMG/M metagenome (GOLD analysis project Ga0256405, IMG submission 189096) | Bovine rumen microbial communities from Lethbridge, Alberta, Canada - RJG_02 | ecosystem: Host-associated > Mammals > Digestive system > Stomach > Rumen | place: Canada: Alberta...
TATCATGAAGCGGGAAATCGTGCAATAGCTTTCGTGAAAGATTCGGGAACTTTATTCCGGAAACGGCCTCCTGGATATCGCAAGAATTATACTCGGCAACCTTCTGCAAAAGTGGAACGATTCATCCTTCCACTTTAGAAGTGGGGGTATTCTCGTTAAGTTTAATGATAAACCGATCGAAACAAAAACTCCGGATCAGCGTCCGGAGTTTTTAGTATTATCGTAAGATATCAGAAGTGATATCAGGGAGGCTATTAAAGCAGGTACGACCCAGCCGAATCCCATGTCTGAAAGCGGCAGGTGTTCTGTACCTAAGGGCACCCCGGTCAGACTGCTTATCGTGTCTGTTAAAGCCACCAGGGCTGCTATCCCGGAAGTATTGGTGTAAACGAAGCTGCTTTTTATGTGTTTTCTAAAAAGTCTGAGCACGGTAAGCACTATCAGCACCGGAAACATCACCTGAAGGATGGGAGCTGCGATGGAAATGATCACGCTTATACCGAAATTCGATACCACCCAGGAGAAGAGGGTGAAGACCGTGACGAACAGACCGTAGCTTACCTTTCCGTTTGTGAGGTCCGAAAAGAAGGACGATACTGAAGTGAGAAGTCCTACAGCCGTAGTCATGCAGGCGCAGGCTACTATCAGGGCCAGTATCAGAAGCCCGGGCTTACCGAGGATATCCAGGGTGAGTTTGGTCAGAAGCTCTGTCTGAGTAAGATCGCCCGGATAGACGTCCTTAGCTGTGGCTCCCAGCCAGGCAAGGCCGCCGTAGACTATGAAGAGGAGCAGTCCGCAGATGGTACCTGAACTTATTATAACTCCGAACTGGGACTTCGCATCCTTATAGCCTCTGCTCGTGATCTCGAAGACTATAGCCATCGAGAAGACGGCTGAACCCATCATATCCATCGTCTGATAGCCGGATATCGTTCCGTTCCTGATCACTTCAGGAAGAGGAGCGGAGGATCCGACCGGTCCCACGGGATCGATGATCCCTCTGAAGACCAGAAACATCAGAGCTATGAACATCAGCGGCGAGAGGATCTTACCGATCAGGTCGATGACCTGTGCACGCCTTATGGCGAAGATGAAGCAGATCAGGAAGAACACGCCCGTTACGGCGACACTTCCTGATCCTTTTATAAGAGGGGCAACGCCCACCTCATAGGTAATGGCCCCCGTCCTTGGGATCGCTATGAACGGCCCGATGCAAAGACATGAAAGCGAAAGGAAGAGTTTGGAAGCCTTGCTTCCAAGGACTTCGGTGATGCCCTCCACACCGTCTCCGATGGCGGCTATGGTGAAAAGGGCCAAAAGACTCAGGCCTGCGTCCGCGGCAATGAAGCAAAGAAATCCGACCGTCCAGCTGCCGCCGCTGGTGAAGCCCAGGAACGGCGGGAAAATCAGATTGCCTGCTCCAAAAAACATGGCGAACAGCGCAAAACCAAGGGTCATGGAATCCGATCTCTTAGTACCCATATTGACACCTTCTTATTGATAATAATACCTTCCAATAAGATTATAACGCCAAAGATTTAACAAAGCAATTAAACAGAATATTCTTAAAATGGACAATAAAAAAACGGCTCCCGTGAGCCGTTTTCATTTGGCTTTATTCGAGACCGTTGATCTTGAGGACTTTGCTCATGATCGCTTCGTAGTCGGGCTGTATCTTTATGAAGTCCTTGTAGATCGGGTGCTTCAGGTGTTCCATGACTATCAGGTCTTCTTCGCCTCCCGGGACGGAGCCCGCGAAGATGAAGCCGTGGCTTCTCAGATACTGATAGAGTTCGGGACAGCCGGGGTCGTTCAGGCTGATCAGCATCATGAGGGCCTGGATATCAGTGTCATCTTCATGATAGGGGAGCTTTTCGATGACTTCAGGGAAGTCGGGGCCGATACCCAGAATCCTGGTCTCCAGAAGTTTCGATGGAACCTCGTGGTTGAAATCGATACCGGTCTTATCTGCCCGGAATCCGGTGGATTCATTGAATTCGTATCTGATACCCACTTCATCCATGACGTCTCTAAGGAAATCTTTTATCTCCCCCGGAGCATAGATCTCGTGAGGGGTCTCTTTATCGTAGATATATACGCTGAAGCCGCAGTCCATGGGGTGTATGCCGTCGCCGGATGCGCCGAGGGACTCGGGACCGCCTGCGTGGAAGTACATGCCGGTGGGTATGAAGCCGTGGCGGGACAGGAGTATCTGCGATGCGGGATTTGGCATGATGGGGGTAGAGAATAAGCCTCTTATTCCTTTCTTCCTTCCTTCTTCGATACGGAAATCATCAAGCATATCCCCGAGTCCGTTTCCCCTTGCGACAGGGTGGACGATAAGGCCTCCCATCTCCATCAGTCCGGGGAACCAGGGGTGGGCGTCGTTGGCGCCGAAGCCCGCTATCTGGCCATGCTTATTCTCTGCTACAGCAGCCGTGAATCTGCCGTTTCTTATAACATCTTTAAAATAGTCCAGATCATAGAGAGCCTGGTGCAGATAGTCATACTTATAGTGGGAATAAATGCAGTTCAGCGCTTTGATGATGTCTTCGTCGTTATCTTTAACAAGACGGCAGGTAAAATCCCTGTCCAGAAGCTCAGTTATGTCGTTTTTCAGTTCGGGTCTGTTCATTTAGTCGGTCTCCTGAGGGGAAAATCTGCGAAAATCGATATGGTTTACAATATAAATAATATAGTTAATTAAAAACCCATTCGTTCTGATGGGTTCTTTGAAGGTATTTTACACCAAAATACGGTATTTTGCAAGATATTTAATTTTGCGATTTAACACGATAAAGACTAAACCTATGGACATTGAATGCCTCCGAATGTATAATTATATTGATATATTATGCAAAAGATCATATATCCGGATATATAACCATGAAAAGACTGTTTATGATCCTTCTTATCGCAGTTCTTTGCATAGGGGGAGCGTTTACAATTTCATACCAGGATAAGCTTACCGCTTATGCCGATTCCGATCAGCAGGATACGCTGTTTATCCTTTCGGGGAGCGATAACGGCATCAGGGAAATACCTTTGTCGTCACTCAGATTTGACTGCAAGGACATGAACAAGGAGATAGAGTGGTACTTCACTCCCATTGAAGAAAAGATGCTCTCAGTCATGTCCCTTGATCAGAAGATAGGGCAGCTCTTCATAGTGAGACCCGAATCTCTTTCCGGAGGGTCCGGCAAGCTTACTTCGATGACGGACGCTTTGAGAAAGGGACTCAGCGAAAGAATGCCTGCGGGAATAATCATGTTCGGTGAAAACATCACCGATCCTTCGCAGATAAAGGCTTTCAATGAAGATCTTCACATGTCCGCATATCTCTACAGCACGCTGCCTCTGATGATCGCGGTCGACGAGGAGGGCGGACTTGTTGCGAGAATTGCAAATAACCCGAACTTCAGCGTGCCCGAATACGACAGCATGCTGTCTGTAGGAAATACAGGAGACCCGGTCAACGCTTTCAAGGCCGGTCTTGCCATAGGGACATATCTCAAGGATTACGGCTTTGATATCGATCTCGCGCCTGTAGCGGACTGCTTCACGAACCCCGCCAACAGGGTGATCGGCGACAGGTCATTCGGCTCGGACCCGGCCCTCGTATCAGAGATGGTGGGCGAGTGCATCGACGGTCTCCATTCAAGGGGAATAAGGGTGTCCTTAAAGCACTACCCCGGCCACGGAGATACTGCGAACGATTCTCACACGGGTGCTGTCGTGACCGGAAGGACCTGGGATGAACTGAAGGCCAGGGAACTGATACCCTTCATGGATAACCTCACGAAGGCGGACATGATAATGACCGCTCACATAGTGTCGGCGGGAGTGACCGGCGGCGAGCTTCCTGCGACGCTTTCACCTGTCATGATAAATGAAAAGCTGAGGGGTGAACTGGGATACGACGGCGTGGTCATTACGGACTCCATGGAGATGGGGGCTATATCGAAGGAGTTCTCTCAGGAGGAAGCGGCTGTGAGAGCTATCGAGGCGGGCTGCGATATCATACTTTGCCCCGGAGACTATAACAAAGAATACGACGCGATCAGGGATGCCGTGAACTCCGGTCGGCTTACAGAAGAGAGGATAGATGAGAGCCTCCTCAGAATTATAAGGATGAAGCTGGGTATCAGGGAAGAATGAGGATAGAAGTTACCAGAAAACGGATAAAAAACATGTATCTGAGAGTCGGGGAAGACGGGACCGTGAAGGTGTCGGCTCCTCTGATGGCCTCTGACAGAGAGATAAGGGCTTTCGTGGAGTCCAGAGCGGACTGGATAGAAAAAGCCATTAAAAGAGCAAAAAACAGGGCAGAAAACCTGCCTGAATACCTGGACGATCCCAGGCTTAAAAAGGCTGCTCAGAAGGAGCTCAGGAAAAGGCTCGAAGAAAGGGTCCCTCTGATGGAACAAAGGACAGGCCTCAGATGCAGCGGATGGAATATCAGGGATGTTAAATCCTACTGGGGAAAGTGCGACACGAGGACGAACAGGATAACCTTCAACCTGAGACTGGTGAACAGGACGGATGAGGAACTGGACTATGTGATCGTCCACGAACTCTGTCACACGGTGTACGGAGACCACAGCGGGAATTTCTGGTCACTGGTGAAGAGATTCATGCCGGATTACGAAAGAATAAGAAAGGGAATGAAATAGAGGATAATATATGGGAAAAACTGTTATTTTAGGCTGTTCCTCCCTGAAGGACTTCATAGACAACGCACAGAAAAAGGCGGGGACCGACTATCAGGTGATATACCTTAACAGGCTCTATCACAGGGATCCTGCGGAGATGAGGGAGCACGTGGTCGAAGCTCTTGAAAAGCTGGATCCGGAGGTGGATACTGTCCTCGTTTCCATGGGCTTCTGCGGAGGCTCCTGGGACAAGGTGAAGGTGCCGGTCAGGCTGGTGATACCGAGGATAGACGACTGCGTGTCGCTCCTTCTTCAGCTTACCGATGAGCTGGTGAGCGACCTTAAGGATACCAGGCACCTGTATATCAAGGACAGAGATCCGAAGAACATGTGCTTCAGGGATATCTTCGACAAGATGACCGTGGATCTGGATGAGGAGACCAGGGACAGGTATCACAGGGACTGGATGAGCTACTACGATGCCATGGATATCATCGACACCGGGATCTACGACGTGCATGACCCGAAATACGCTGATCCTGTCAGGGCGGACGCCGACTGGCTGGAGGCAGAGATGAACTATGTTCCCGGAGGTACTTATCTTCTGGAGAAACTCTTCACGGGAAACTGGGATGGGCAGTTCATGATATTCGAACCTGGGGAAGTGACGGAGAACATACTGATGCCATGCTGAGCTCGTCTCTTAAGGAGCTGGAGCGCGACGGACTGATAAACCGGAAGCAGTACGAGGAGATACCTCCCAGGGTGGAGTATTCTCTCACGGAACACGGCAGGGAACTCTGGCCAATACTCCACAGGCTGGCTCACTGGGCGAGGAACGAGGAGTTCGACGGAGACCATGAACTGAATGCACAGACAGAAAAGGACTGACACATGGAGAATACAAATTTTTTACAGAAACATATAGAGGAAACGGTTGAAGAGATCGTAAAGGATATAATCAAGGCTACCCTTAAGAACCCGAAGGAAGGCGCTTTCATGGCCAAGTTCCTTCTGGCGAGCAGGAAGGCTTCGAAGATCCGAGAGAAGTACGAGAAGGAAGGCCTTCACGTACCCGGCTTCCTCATAGCAAGCATCACATCAAGCTGCAATCTTCACTGCGCAGGCTGCTATTCAAGATGTAATGACGCGACAGTGGACGCTGAACCCGTACAGCAGCTTTCGAAGGCTGAATGGTCAAAGGTCTTCACAGAGGCTGATGAGCTTGGTATAAGCTTCATCATGCTGGCGGGAGGCGAGCCTCTCTTAAGGCGTGACGTTATAGAAGCTGCAAGCAAGTATAAGAACATCATCTTCCCTGTATTCACAAACGGAACTTACATAGACGAAAAGTACTTCGATCTCTTCGATAAGAACAGAAACCTGCTTCCTGTGCTCAGCATCGAAGGTGACAGAGAGATCACCGACGGCAGAAGAGGCGAGGGCATCTACGACTGCATCGAAGCAAACATGAACACCTTCAGGGATAACGGCATGATCTTTGGAGCGTCCATCACTGTTACCACGGAGAACTATAAGGAAGTAACTTCTCCTGAGTTCATCGAGGATCTGATGAACAAGGGCTGCAAGCTCATAATTTACGTGGAATTCGTTCCCGTGACTGAAGAGGCACAGTACCTGGCACCCGGAGATCCGGAGAGAATATACGTGGCTCAGGCCATGGACGAGATGAGAAGGAGAACCAATGAGATCGTCCTTCTTTCATTCCCCGGAGATGAGCTTTCAAACGGAGGCTGCATGGCGGCAGGAAGAGGCTTCTTCCATATCAACTCCCACGGAGGAGCAGAGCCCTGTCCGTTCTCACCGTTTTCCGACATAAACGTCAAGGACACCTCTCTCAGGGATGCCATAAGCTCCAGACTCTTCGAGCAGCTTAAGCTCCAGGGACTCCTGGGCGAATCACATCTCGGAGGCTGCGTGCTCTTCGAGAAGAAGAATCAGGTTGAAGCCATCCTTGCTGAAGGAAAAGAAGCAGTATGATAAGGTAATTATTTAAGCAGGGAGCGGTCATTTTCATTGACACCGCCCGCTGTTTATGATAAAATTCTTTAGTCCCGTGGGGGAGTAGCAAGCGCATATGGCGTTGCAAGTCAACATTCGCGATCTAAGATCTGGCTTGCATCAAATTGCGAGACTCATGTATAGGAAGCCTATACTTTGAGTCTTTTTTTATGCGGCTCACGGTTATGGCGATCATGACCATATTCACATACAGAAAGGAAAAGCATGAAGTACTATCTTGAAGAAAAAGAGCAGGTGCTGATGGAAGTGAACAGCTCTGAAGAGGGACTTACCTCGGAAGAAGCTGCGAAGCGCCTTGAGAAAAACGGCAAGAACAAACTTGAAGAGGCCAAGGGTAAATCCACCATCAGAAAGTTTTTTGAGCAGATGACGGATCCGATGATCATCATACTTCTCGCTGCAGCTCTGGTATCCGGAGTTCTGGCAGTCGTGGAAGGCGAGTCCTTTGCGGATGTTATCATCATCCTGGCAGTAGTTATCATCAACGCCATCCTGGGCGTCTATCAGGAGAACAAGGCTGAGAAGGCCATAGAGGCCCTGCAGCAGATGTCGGCGGCAACTTCCAAGGTGCTTAGGGACGGATACGTGCAGATAGTCCACTCCGAAGACCTGGTGGTCGGTGACGTGATAATGCTGGAAGCAGGAGATGCGGTGCCTGCTGATGCTCGTATCATCGAGAACGCAAGCCTTAAGATCGAAGAGGCTGCTCTCACAGGTGAATCCGTTCCGGTCAATAAATACGTTGACATGATAATGCTTTCAGAGGAAGCAAAGGACATTCCTCTGGGAGACAGAAAGAACATGGTATACATGGGCTCCACCGTAGTTTACGGAAGAGGCTCAGCTGTTATCACAGCTACAGGTATGGATACCGAGATGGGTAAGATCGCTGAAGCGCTGACCCTGGCTGAAGACGGGCAGACTCCGCTTCAGATCAAGATGGCACAGCTTTCCAAGACCCTTACGTGGCTGGTGCTCATCATCTGTATCGTGGTATTCGCCGTACAGGTAATTAGAGCGGGAGGTTTCGACTTCGAGACCATCATAAACTCCTTCATGATAGCGGTGTCCCTGGCAGTAGCGGCTATCCCCGAAGGACTTGCTGCGGTAGTTACCGTAGTTCTTTCAATTGGCGTTACCAACATGTCAAAGCGTAATGCCATCATCCGTAAGCTCACCGCTGTTGAGACTTTAGGCTGTGCCCAGATCATCTGCTCCGATAAGACCGGAACTCTCACTCAGAACAAGATGACCGTTGTCGACTACTTCGGAGATGACGAGCAGATGCTCACGCGCGCAATGGCTCTCTGTTCAGACGCTGAGAACGACGACGAGATGAACGTTACCGGCGAGCCTACAGAGGCTGCCCTGGTCGCATGGCTCAACACCCACGGCATGAACAAGAACGAGATCAAGAAGCAGTACCCCAGGGTGGGTGAGGCTCCCTTCGATTCAGGCCGTAAGATGATGTCCACCGTGCACTGGGTCGACTCCTTCTTCGGAGATGTGGTAAGAGCCAAGGACAGATCATACATACAGTTCACCAAGGGCGCTCCTGACGTCGTATTGAATAAGTGCACATACCGTCTGGCAGGAGACAAGATCCTTCCCATGACGGATGAATACAGGGAATATATAGTTCGCGAGAACAAAACAATGGCTGACCGTGCACTCCGTGTACTGGCATGCGCTGCAAGGATGTGGGACGATATGCCCATATACTTCGACGCTGACTACCTGGAGCACGATCTGGTATTCGTAGGACTCACAGGCATGATCGATCCGGTGAGACCTGAAGTAAAGGACGCTATCGTTGAGTGTAAGCACGCAGGCATCCGTCCCATCATGATCACAGGAGACCACATCGATACGGCCTGTGCCATCGCTAAGGAGCTCGGCATCCTGAAGGAGGGGAACCTCGCCATCACAGGTTCACAGCTGAGCGAGATGGACGACGAGGAATACGAGTCCAAGTTCAGGGATATCTCGGTATATGCACGTGTACAGCCCGAACATAAGACCAGGATCGTAAACGCATGGCAGAAGGCTGGTTACGTCACAGCCATGACCGGAGACGGCGTAAACGACGCTCCTTCCATCAAGTCAGCTGACATTGGCGTCGGCATGGGAATCACAGGTACCGACGTTACAAAGAACGTAGCCGACATGGTACTGGCTGATGATAACTTTGCGACCATCGTGGGAGCTGTGGAAGAAGGACGCCGCATATATGACAATATCAGAAAAGCCATCCAGTTCCTTCTCGGATCCAACATGAGCGAGGTGCTGTCGATCTTCATCGCGACCCTCATGGGCTTCGTGATCCTTAAGCCTGTTCACCTTCTCTGGATCAACCTTGTAACCGACTGCTTCCCGGCACTTGCTCTGGGAACTGAAAAGGCTGAGCCCAACATCATGGAGCGTAAGCCCAGAGAAGCCAAGGCAGGCATATTCGCAGGCGGCATGGGCTTCGACATCATGTACCAGGGACTTCTGGTAACCATACTGACCCTCGTTTCATACTTCATAGGTCACTACATGGAGACCGGAGTCTGGGAGATCACAAACTCAGCAGACGGAACCACCATGGCCTTCCTCACCATGTCCATGGCTGAGATCTTCCACTCACTCAACATGAGATCCCAGAGAGGAAGCATCTTCAAGCTGGGTTCCACCAACTGGCTTCTTATAGGAGCTGCCATCGGATCTCTGATACTCACGACTTCCGTGTGCGAGATACCTTTCCTCGCCAAAGCCTTCGAGTTCACCACCGTTGAACCAATCGAATACGGCATAGCCATCGGACTGGCATTCCTGATGATCCCCATCGTTGAGATCGTCAAGGCCATTCAGAGGGCTGCGAGCAAATAAAGCCAAATACAAAAAGAGCCATGAGATCGTCTCATGGCTCTTTTACTTTGCCGTTTATTCTATGTACGCCAGAGGGCAGACCGCTATGCACTTGCCGCAGGTGCCTGCGGTGTCTACTTTCAGCTCTTCCAGCATTTTCTCATGGTAGACCTCTTGAAGCTCCTGACAGTCGAACTTGCCTCCGTCGTACCATCTGGTAAGGGCATCCACAGGGCAGGCATCGAGACAGAGCCTGCATGAGCCTCCGTCGAGTCCGGTGCATACCGGCCCCTCATAGGGTCCCGAAGGTTCGAGTTCGGCAGTTGTGAGAAGGGAACAGTATCTCACCGCAGATCCCCTGGAAGTGATTAGTATCCTGTTCATTCCGAACTTCCCCAGACCTGCTGCGCAGGCCATGGTCCTGTGAGACCACGAGGAGACGGGGTCGGAGGGATCGTAGTCGTTCGTTGCTGTCACTGTTGCAGCCTCGTAACCCTTTGATCTCAGATAGTCTGCCACAGCTTTGGAAATCAGCTCAAAATTCTTATTTATGATGACGTAAGCCTCGCTCCAGGTAAGTCCGGAGAACTCAGCATTACCGGGATCCATCGCTACTTCTCTGGTAAACGGGACGGTATATGCGATTATTGTTCTGGCTCCGGGAAGCTGATCGTCGGGCGAATCATGCCAGGGACCTACTATATCTTTAACGTTTACTATGGAGGGGTCATCGACGGAGACGAAACCAACCATAGGCTCTCTGTAAAGGTCCGGACGGCCGATGTCACGGACTTTTTCTTTTATCATTTCTTCTATTTCTTTTCTTATTGCAGCCGTATCCATGTCGTTATCCTCTTAACTCTTTGAAATGATTTGTCCTGTTAAGTCGAATTATACTCAAAAATTCCTCAGCTTCCTTAATTATAGCTAATTTCTATAACAATGTTTTTATGATAAAAATAATCAATTTTACTATAAAAAATAGCAGTGATAGAGTTTTTGTATAGTAAAGGATTAAAGGAGGTTCTTTGTTTTGAGAATATTTACAGAAGCTGCACAAATGCATTTCTTTTCTTTACCGGGACTTATCGCGGTAATACTCATCATAATCCCGAATCTTCTCTTCATGAGAAAGGCTCAGGAGACCAAGCCGGATGATCTTGAGACCGCAAGCCTCAAGGTATCCAGAATGGAGTTCTGGAGCAGGTTAATGCTGAACTTCGTGCTCCCTCTCATGGGATACGAGACAATGGGGAAGTACTGGATGTACGCGGCCATAGTCATACTGGTGATCTATTACATCTGCTGGATAAGGTTTGCCATGGGAGGCTGCTTCTATCCGGACATCTATCTTAAGTCATTCCTGGGGATACCTATTCCCATCGACATTTTCAACTGTCTTTACTTCACCGTCGTATCCATCTGGCTCTGCAATTTCCTCGGGCTGGTGCTTTCGATAGACTACTCCGTCTGCAGACTCATAAGCGCCACTAAGGCTTATCATGATCTGAAGACCAGAGAATATATATAAGGAGGTTATATTATGGCGAACAATGCTAAGATCGGACTTCTGAGATGGGAGAAGGGTCACGTACCCCAGGGACTCATGCAGCTGGAAGCCCTGAAGGGCAATTCCACGAACCCCGAATCATATCCGTTTGAAGTCGATATGAGACATGTGGAAGGGGCGTGCACTGAGACGATCATCACACATCCCTCCCAGGAGGTCTGCGACAGATTTATCGAGATCGGAAAAGAGATGCAGGCTGAAGGCGTAAGGGCCATTACAGGCTCCTGCGGTTTCAATGCCATCTTCCAGAAACAGGTGTCTGAGGCTCTTGACATACCGGTATTTCTTTCGTCACTCCTTCAGGTGCCTTTCGCGCTTCAGATAATAGCGCCTTCGAAGAAGGTGGCCGTAATGACAGCGTACGGTTCAAGACTTACGGCAGAGCATTTCAGCTACTGCGGTGTGGACGACATGTCCAGAATAATAGTACTGGGACTTGAGAACTGCAGCGAATGGAATTCCATCTTTGAAAAGGAAGATGAACCGGTGGACATGGATCTCGTGGAGAAGGAGATCATGGGAACTGCGCTTGACGCCGTAAAAGAACACCCTGAGATCGGTGCCTTCGTCCTCGAATGTACGGATCTTCCTCCTTTCGGACCTGCCATAAGGGACGCCACCGGACTTCCGGTATTCAGCTTCAATACCATGGCGGGATATATGGCTCTCATGCTCGGGGAAGTCAATCTTTATTGAAATATATAATAATAAATATTTTGTTATAGATTATAACAATAGTAGTTATTCAGGAGGTTACTATGAAAATCGGATTGCCTAAAGAAATCAAAGAACAGGAATACCGTGTCGCGATCATTCCTTCAAACGTTGCTAAACTGGTCGATGCGGGACACGAAGTATTTGTAGAAAAAGGCGCCGGCGCTGCGGCTGGATTTCCTGACGAGGAATACATCGCAGCAGGAGCTGAGATCGTTGAGTCAGAGAAGGCTTGCTTCGAAAAGGCTGAAATGATCACCAAGGTAAAGGAGATACTTCCTCAGGAGTTCGGACTCTTAAGGGAGGATCAGATCCTTTTCACGTATATCCACTCCGCCAACAGAAGGCCTCAGACAGATGAACTCATGAAGTCCAAGTGCATAGGAATAGCCATGGAGGATATGATGGACGAGAGGGGACATTTCATCCTTCTTGAACCGATGTCGAGAATTGCAGGAGAGATCGGATTCCTGACAGGACTGTTCTATTCACAGACTACTCAGGGAGGCGCAGGCAAGTCTGTCTGCGGATCCATCGGCGTCAAACCCATGAAGGTAGTGATCTTCGGAGCGGGAAACGTCGGAGTGGCTGCAGCAAAACTCGCTCTTGGCCTGAACGCTGACGTAGTTCTCATGGACGTGGATCTCCTGAAACTCGAGGACGTTCTCGCAAACAAGCTTCCGAATGTAAGGACCTGCTATTCCAATAAGGCCAATATAACCAGGGAAATAAAAGATGCAGATATCGTACTTAACTGTGTCAAGTGGTTCCCCGGTCTCACCCTTATATCCAGGGATATGCTGGACGTGATGCAGCCTAATTCGATGATAGTCGATATAGACGCTGAACCCGGCGGAGCAATCGAATCCTCACAGTATACCACTCACGGAGATCCGGTATTCGTTGAAAAAGGAATACGTCACATCGGTATCCCGAATCTTCCTTCATCCGTTGCAAATACCGCGTCTGCAGCGCTTTCAAACGCATCCATCAGGTACATCAAAGAACTTGCGGACAAGGGATGGAAGAAAGCTTGTCAGGAAGATAAGACCATAGAGTACGGTCTGGATTTCGTCAAAGGATATCTTACCTTCAAGGATACTTCTGAATCCTTCGGCATTCCTCTCACCGACAAAGAATGGTGCTACGAGAACTGCTGATAAGAACATCGGCACGTATAAGATTTGGGACCTCCCGGTACGGGAGGTCTCTTTTTCGACGGTTTTTTGGCGGTTAGAGACCATGTGAATAGATTAACGCCAGAGAATTGCTTTTTTCAATTGGATATTTTGGGTTTCCGATAATAAAATTCAAATAGTAAGATGTTTGTGTATTTGAATAATGAATGGAGGCTGAAATGTCCGATTATGTAAAGATGTGGGAAGATCTGGGTATGGATCTTGAGACCCATGACGCGTTATGTCAGGTACTGCCTACGGCATTCGGAGACGTATATCTCTCACAGGAGAACCGTCCTGAAGGAATGGGATTCTGGGACTTCGTAGTATCCGAGATCCACGGTATCAGACCATCTGAACTTATAGAAGCACAGAAGAACGGCCAGAAGGTATTCGGAACTTTCTGCGTATACGTTCCCGATGAAGTAGTTATCGCAGCAAACGGTATAGTAACAGGACTCTGCGGAGGATCCCAGTTCTGGGTGCCCGGAGGAGAAAAAGTCCTTCCCAAGAACACCTGCCCCCTCATCAAGGCATCTGTAGGAGCAAGACTTGACAGGACATGTCCTTTCTTCAGGATCGCAGATATCTACGTAGGTGAGAACACATGCGACGGCAAGAAGAAGGCTTATGAGATCCTCGCTGAAGATGTTCCCATGCACGTAATGGACGTTCCTCAGATGAAGAGACCTGAGGATATCGAGAGATGGGCTCATGAGATCGAGATCTTCGCAGGAGCAGTTGAAGAGCAGACCGGGAACAAGGTAACTGTAGAGAAACTCAACGAAGCCATCAAGATCGTCAACAATAAGAGAAAAGCTCTTAAGAGAGTATATGACGCGAGAAAGGCTGACAAGCTTCCTATCTCCGGAAAAGACGCTCTCCTCATGATGCAGATCGCATTCTTCGATGACCCTGTAAGATGCGCAGAGATGTGCAATAAGCTTGCTGATGAGCTTGAGCAGAGGATCGCTGACGGCGTATCCGTATTCCCCGAAGGAACCAAGAGGATACTCCTTACAGGAACACCTCTCGCAATTCCCAACTGGAAGTTGCATCACATCATCGAGACCAGCGGAGCTGCTGTCGTATGTGAAGAGATGTGCACCGGAACCAGATACTTCGAGAATCTGGTAGACGAAGAGCAGACCACTCTTGAAGGTCAGTACAAGGCTCTTGCAGAAAGATACATGAAGAACAACTGCGCATGCTTCACACCTAACGAAGGAAGAATCGATGATATCATCAGACTCGCAAAGGAATACAAGGTAGACGGAGTTATCGACGTCAACCTGAAGTTCTGCAGCATCTATGATACAGAAGGCTTCTTCGTAGAGAGAGCACTTAAGGAAGCAGGCATTCCCGTTCTCGGTATCGAGACTGATTACACTGACTCTGATGCAGAGCAGCTGAAGACCAGAGTTGAAGCGTTCATCGAGATGCTCGGCTGATGCTTTATGACTGAGAATAAAAGAAATAAACCTGAACTTAATTACTACATTCTGTTTGAAAACTACACCCACGGCCTGGCGCTTGAGAAACTTCTCAAAGGCGAGGGTATACCGGCAAGGATAGCGCCCACGCCGAGGTCCATCCAGGGGGAGCTCTCCTGCGGCATGTCTCTTCTGATCAAGGAGGAGAACATAGACGCCGTAAGAGAGTGCCTCGAAAGGCACCAGCCTAAATACCACAGTATCGTAGAGATGGAGTGCCAGATCAATCCAAACAGAAACGTATTTTGCTGAAACAAAACCCCGAGGGGATATTCCCCTTGGGGACTTTGCCGTTAAATAAAAGGAATTAAAATGTACTATATCGGAATAGACATAGGCTCCACCGGAGCCAAGACAGCTGTGCTGGATGAAGCGGGAAGGATAATCGATACCTTTGCTCAGCCTACGGGATGGAGCAGTGTGGATACTGCGGAAGCCATAAGGAAAACGCTGGTAGAGAAAGGTTTTTCTCCGGAAGAGGGAAAGGTCGTATCCACAGGATACGGCAGGGTGGCGGTGCCTTTTTCGGACAAGACAGTGACCGAGATCACCTGCCATGCCAAAGGAGCCACCAGAATTTTTGATGACAGCGACATCTGCGTTATAGATATCGGAGGTCAGGATACCAAGATAATCCTGGTGGAGGACGGCTTCGTAAAGGACTTCGTCATGAACGATAAATGTTCGGCAGGGACCGGAAGATTCCTGGAGGTAATGGCGAACACCCTGGCTATGAGGCCGGATGAACTCTGCACCCTCGCCAAATCGGGCGGAAACACTTCCATCAGCTCACTTTGCACGGTGTTTGCCGAATCTGAGGTCATTTCGCTGATAGGCAGAGGAGAGAAAAAGGAAAACATCGCCTTCGGAGTGGTGGATTCCATAGTGAAGAAAGTGGCCATACAGGCAAAAAGAATATACAGGCCGGGCGTGAGAGCAGTCCTTACGGGAGGGCTCTGCGAATGCGACTATATATGTGAAGCGCTTTCAAAAGAATTAAAGACTGAGGTAACAACGCTGCCTGAAGCCAGGTTCGCCGGTGCGATCGGCGCTGCGCTTCTCGCAATGTGAATATATGAAGGAGGACAAGACAATGGAAAAGATCATCGTTGACGCAATGGGAGATCAGTGCCCCATCCCTGTAATAAAGACAAGAAATGCAGTTTCCGAACTGAGGGAAGCCGCATTGGTGGAAGTCGAAGTGGATAATGAGACAGCTGTTCAGAACGTCTCCAGATTTGCTGCATCCAAGGGTTTCAGCCCTAAGGCAGAGATACTGGGAGATAAGAGATTCAGGATCACCTTCGAGGCTTCACCGGTCTCAGCTGACCCTGAAGAAAAGATAAGCTGCCAGCCTGACAGAAGAGGGGACACGATAGTAGTCGTATCATCTGCCACCATGGGAACAGGTAACGATGAACTGGGAAAGACCCTTATGAAGGGCTTCATTTACGCTGTATCTCAGCTGGAAGAACTTCCGAAGACCATCCTCTTCTATAACGGCGGAGCCACCATCACCGTTGAAGGCAGCGTTTCCCTGGAAGACCTTAAGAACATGGAAGCCCAGGGCGTGACCATCAAGACATGCGGCACCTGCCTCGATTACTATAACATCAAGGACAAGCTGGCTGTCGGAACAGTGACCAACATGTATGACATCGTTGAGACGATGAACAAGGCAGCACACATAATCAGACCATGATATATCTGGATAATGCAGCGACAACTTTAAAGAAGCCTGAAAGCGTTATCGACGCTGTGGTATCTGCTCTCAGGACCATGGGAAACAGCTCAAGGGGGACTCATGAATCGAGCCTCGCCACGTCCAGGACCGTATTCGAGACGAGGATGAAGATCGCAGAGTTCTTCGGAGCCCGGGGCCCCGAGAACGTGGCCTTCACCATGAACTCCACGGAGGCGCTGAATATCGCCATAAGAGGTCTCGTCAGGGAGGGCAATCATGTGATCACCACTGAGATGGAACACAATTCGGTGCTCAGACCGCTTTATCATCTGCTGAAGGATAAGGTAATAAGTCTGAGCATCCTGAAAGCGGATAAAAACGGAGTGATAGATCCCGCGGATATTTCCGGACTCATCAGGCCGAATACCCGCATGCTCGTCACCACACACAGCTCGAATCTCACCGGAAACATGGTGGATATAGCTGAAGTTGCTGAGATCGCTCATGAAAACGGGCTGATATATATCGTGGACGCTTCCCAGACCGCGGGATGCAAGCCCATAGACGTGGAGAAAATGGGGATCGATGTGCTTTGCTTCACGGGACATAAGGGCCTGCTCGGACCGCAGGGTACCGGAGGGCTCGTGATCGGAAGCAGGATCGCTGAGGCTGAAGAGGGATCGGGATCATATCTGAGACCTTTTAAAATGGGAGGCACCGGAGTGCAGAGCTATTCAAAGCTCCAGCCCTCAGAACTTCCCACCAGGCTTGAAGCAGGGACTCTGAACGGACACGGGATAGCCGGGCTGGACGCCGCACTGGACTTCATAAATGAGGTCGGGATCGACGCCATCGATAAAAAGGAGCAGGCACTGATGAACAGGTTCCTGGAGGGAGTAAGAACGATCGAGGGAGTCACCGTATACGGGGACTTCGGGAATCCCAGAACTGCCATAGTGTCCCTCAATATATGGGACTGGGACTCAGGTCAGGTATCCGACATCCTTTCGATGGACTATGACATAGCCACCCGTCCCGGAGCGCACTGCGCTCCTCTGATGCATAAAGCATTGGGCACGGTGTCACAGGGTGCCGTAAGATTCAGTTTTTCATACTTCAACACGGAAGAGGAGATAGACCTTGCGGTAAAGGCCGTAAGAGATATAGCAGAGGACCGCTGATGCCTAGAGATAAGACGTTCAAGAGAATATATACATTCCACACAACTACGGATGCGATGTCATTCGAAAAGTACTGCCATGAACACGGGGTTCCCGGCAGGCTGATACCCGTACCGGGGGAGATCTCCGCAGGCTGCGGGATGTGCTGGATGGCTGACATGGGATCGGGAGATACCATATCGGATGCGATCGCTTCAAACGGGCTTAAAGTGCAGGGAGCGTATATTTTGCTGATATAAAGAGTTATGTGAAAAATAAAAACAAAAGGACCGCATTTGAACTGACCCCAAAAGGTTAGACAAAACACGGGCAAACATTTAAGCGACTTTAGAGGATTGGATCCTGTACTGAACAGGGCTCAGTCCTCTTAGTTTACCCTTGATA
>Ga0256405_10006861_pt1 | contig 17744 bp, 12 predicted proteins | sample RumenRJG_02DNA_FD_189096 | JGI IMG/M metagenome (GOLD analysis project Ga0256405, IMG submission 189096) | Bovine rumen microbial communities from Lethbridge, Alberta, Canada - RJG_02 | ecosystem: Host-associated > Mammals > Digestive system > Stomach > Rumen | place: Canada: Alberta...
TCTTATTTTGTTTGTCACAGGCATGCAGAATATCCGCGACGTAATCCCGTTCCCGCGCACACCAAAGTCTGCGGAGTTCTAAAATTGCAATTTTTTCGGCAATTCTTAAAATATGTTCCAAATTTCACAAAAAAAGTTTGGAACATATAATTTTTTTACTTATCTTTGCAGACAGTAAACAATCATTAACTCAAATAAAACTATACAACTATGAAGAAATTACTCTTGATATGTGCCACCGCACTATTCGGTTTCGGACAGGCACATGCGCAGTTGGATGAAGACGATTACGGCTTTTTCAATCATGTCAGCTTTGGCGTTTCTGCAGGAACTACTGGTATTGGTTTCCAGTTGGCTGCTCCATTGACAGCCAATTTTGCTGTACGTGCTGAATACGCATTCATGCCCAAGTTTAAGTACACTCAGAATATCAAAGTTGGTAGCGACCCCGCTTTCATTACTGATAAAGTAGATCTGGAAGGCAAGCTTGAGATGGGCGATTTCAGCATTCTTTTCGATTGGTATCCCTCTAAGAAGACCACGTTCCACTTTACTGCTGGTGCTTACTTTGGTAAAGAGAAAGTGGTTTCTGTCAAGAATAAGGAGCCATTCGTAAAGCAGGGCAACTGGGGTACTGCAGGTCTGGAACTTGGTTCTGGTACCGATACCTATACGTTGGTTTCTAATAAAGAAAATGGTGATGTAGAAGCAGACCTGAAGGTTAACAGTTTCAAGCCTTATCTGGGTATTGGCTTTGGTCGTGCAGTCCCCAAGAAGCGTATTGGTGTGCAGTTCGACCTTGGTGTACAGTTCTGGGGAAAGCCTGAGGTTTGGTCAAACATCAACGCTTGGGACGATGCAGCTGGTGACTGGGTAACCGCCAACCAGAAAATAGACAAAGACAAGATTACCAATCCTGACAAGGACTATCAAGATGCAAAGGATGCCATTAAGACTATCGAGAAGTTTGGCGTTTATCCCGTTATGACATTCCGCATTGTTGGTCGCTTGTTCTAACAATATTTAAGTATACATAATTATAAAAAATAACAACTATGAAAAAGAATTTTCTTTATTATGCAATGGCTGCTTTCGTAGCAGTAAGCCTTGCTGCATGTGGCTCTGACAGCGATGACTCACCTGCAGGTGACAATCCCCAACCATCTTATCCCACACCGACCTACGCCTCTACTGCAGCCGCCTTTACTATTGCTACTGCTCAGGCTCCGACAACTACTGATGGTGCTAAGTTGACAGGTATTAACATTACTGAGAGCGGAAAGGCTGTCTTTGAGGTAACCAAGGGCGGCAGGAAACTGTATGCTGCTTACAACGTTACTAAGGTCGAGGGCGGCACATATACCATTCAGGGTGCAGGTACCGTAAGTTCTTCAACTACCCGTACCTCTAAGGGTACTTCGCTCGGCATTTCTGTCACCATCACTATCGACAACCAAACTTATACGTTCCAGACCGAAGAGGACGTTCAGGCACAGATTGTTTATGAGCAGATGGCTGGTGGCAGCAATCTTGACATGATTGCCCGCACATGGAAGGTAAAGAGCATGAAGCTGACCCTTTCTGGCGATATTACCGCTTTGTCTCTGCCTGTACAGGGTGGTAACCTGAGCCAGTTCGTTGATGAGGTTAAGAAGCGCGATACTGGTTTCTCCGATGAGGAACTGGAAGAACTGAATCGCGAGATTAAGTCGCTGACCATTGATAAAACCGGTATGCTGATGCTGGAGTACACTAATGGCACTCCCGACGTTGCTACATGGAAATGGAATGGCGGTAACTATGCTAACATCGCTATCGAGCTGAAAGACAGTGAGATGGGTAACAAGTTCATCCAGGACAATAGTGCTATCGACCTGAAGTTCACCAGCAACACCTGCATCTTCACACTTACCACCAACCTTGAGGGTAGCAAGAAGAACAAGTATGTTGCTACGCTGAACATCAACATGGAGCCATAGAGGATATAGTACTGGCTCGCATCATAGAATAATCGCTCAAGGAGAAATCCCTGGGCGATTTCTTTTGTCTGAAAAGTTCGGAAGTTCGGAAGTTCGGAAGTTCCGAATTTTATAGCATATAGATATATTAAATTAATATATTTTAATAAATGCAGTAATTATCCGAACATCCGAATATCCGAACATCTGAACTTCTGATGTGTCGTCCTCCGTATCAGGCTTATACGCGTCCGTACTAGGCTTATACGCGCGTGTATCAGTCTAATACATATTTGTATCAGGCTGGTACGTGGGTGTATCGGCTGTTTTTTGCTGCAAAAAAGGGGCGAAAAATCACACGAGAGTGATAGAATCGTCGGAAATTGTGATAAGATGACGCTTGTAGAGGTCGCCAACGGCCTTTTTGAAGACCTTTTTCGAGACACCAAAACGGTGGGCGATGGCTTCCGAGGGGCTCTTGTCACCCAAATCACAGTGCCCATCGTGGGTTTTTAGGTAGTGAAGTAGCTCATCTGAGAAGTCAAGAGCCTGTTCATAGCCCGTTTTTTGCTGATATCGCTCCACTTTTGAGGTGGCCATGAGGCGGTGCGTCTTCTCGTCCTCCATAACATAGACGTAGTAGCGCTGTCCGCGTTCCATGCGAGTTTTCTGTTCGCGGAAGGGGCAGAAGAGGTCTTTCATCAAGCCCCAGTTGAGGAAGGCGCCATATTCGTTCGTCCAGGCACACTCCATCCAGGCGAACTCGCCGACCTTGGCAATGGGGTGCTCGGTGGTAGCCACGATTCGCTCGTCTTGGTCGAGGTAGAGGAACACTTCTATTTCCTGACCGATGACGTAGCCCTTGGGTACGTAGCGGTTGGGCAGCAGGATGTTGCCCTCCTCGCCGCCGTCCAGATAGAGGCCGAAGTCGGTGCGCTTCTTTATTCTGAGGGTGTTGTAATCTCCGAGCTTGATCATGGGGTTAATGGGGTTAATGGGGGGAATGGGACTGATTGGGTGTCAGCGGGTGAACCGCTGACCACACTATTTTCTAATAGACCGTCGCGCATGTGGATGGTACGGTCGGTAATCGAAGCCAGCTGCTCGTCGTGGGTCACAATGACGAAGGTCTGGCCGTACTTGTCGCGCAGGTCGAAGAAGAGTTGGTGCAGCTCTTGCTTGTTGTGGCTGTCAAGTGAACCTGAGGGCTCGTCAGCTAGGATAACAGCAGGGTTGTTGACCAAGGCACGGGCTACGGCGATGCGCTGTTTCTCGCCACCAGAGAGCTCGTTGGGCTTGTGGCTGGCGCGGTCAGAGAGTCCCATAAACTGCAGCAAGTCGAGGGCGCGTTGTTTGGCGGTTTTCTGCGACGTGCCTGCAATGTAGGCAGGTATCATAATATTCTCCAGAGCCGTGAACTCAGGCAACAGTTGGTGGAACTGGAAGACGAAGCCGATGTGGTGATTGCGGAAGTCGGCCAACTTCTTCTGGGAGAGGGTGGTTACGTCTACAGAATCGACGTGCACAGAACCGCTGTCGGGGCGGTCCAGCGTGCCGATGATTTGCAGCAGGGTGGTCTTGCCTGCTCCACTTGGGCCGACGATGCTGACTACCTCGCCACGATCTATGTGGAGGTCAATGCCTTTCAGAACTTGTAGTGAGCCGAAGCTCTTGGTGATATTTTCTATTGTAATCATTTGCGGTGGTTATTAATCCAGCGGGCGAGGGCATCATAGACGCTACTCTCCTCCTGGTGTTGGGCGGCGGTGAACGTCATCGACTCTTCCTTCTGCGTACCGTACTGGTCTGGGAAGATAATCATCAGGTTCTTGCCAGAGAAATGCTGCATGAGCTCCTTGGGCAGGCGCTCCAGCGCGTTCTTGTAGGAGATGGTACCCTTACGAGCTGTGATGACAACGAACATGTGGTCTGTGCTGATTTGCTCGGCCAGACGGGGCAGTTCGTTCCAGTGGGCCATGAAGGTATATTCCGCACGCACGCTGGGATGATGGTTGTTGATATATTCACGAATCAGCTCCAGCGACTCGTTGCGTCCATGGAACTGGATGCGACAGTCCAAGTTACCTGCGAAACGTGCCAGACGCTCCAGCCAGCGGTGGAAGCCAGGCTCAAACTCAGCGCGCGAGGGTACGGCGACCTGTATGCGTCGCAGGGTGTTCAAGGGTTGCACAAAGCGCGTCAGCACAATCTGGCGGTGCAGTCCGTTGTAGAGACTCTGCAGGAATTCACCCCAGAACTTGGGGTTGACATCCGTGTGCACGTGCATGCCCATGATAATCTCTGAACAACCAAATTCGCGGAAGGCGTGCTTGATGCCATTGGCGATGTTCGACGACAGACGCACCTGTGTCTGCATCTGCAGGTCAGCGGCTGAGGCGCGTTGTTGCAGCCGCTCCAGCAGTCGCAGTCCGTCCTCACGGTGGTTGCTGGCCTGTTGGTCGTCATAGACCACGTTGAGCGCCACCAGTCCGCGATTGCGCTTGGGATTGCGCATCATAATGGCCAGCTCCAGCAGTTGGGGCGCTATGTCGGGGTATTTTACGCAGAGAAGCACCTTTTCGTTCTTGGGCGAGTGGGAAGTGTCAGCGGCAAAACCGCTGACCACACTACTGGCGAGGGTTAGTTCCTGCGAGGCTTTCTCGGTCATCATCGTCGAAATGATGCAGGTGATGAGAATCATAATAACCACACCATTCAGTATCTCGTTGTTCACCAGATATTGCCCTGGAGCCACTTCCAGACGCATGCCGACCATTACCATTGCGATGGCACCAGCTGCGTGGGCACAGGTCAGTCCGAACATCATGTGACCTTCGGCCTTGGTCAGTCGGAACAAGAGACTGGAGATATAGGCCGCAAGCGCCTTGCCAAACGTTCCGAAGAAGACGATGAGCGCCACGACACCCAGCATGCGCCAGCCATCGAACAAGGAGCCGACGTTGATGAGCATGCCCACACCAATCAGGAAATAGGGGATGAAGATGGCGTTGCCAATGAACTCGATGCGGTTCATCAGCGGCGACACGTGAGGTATATACCTATTTAATATAAGGCCTGCGATGAAAGCGCCCACGATGCCCTCGACGCCGATGGCCTCCGACAATGCCGCCGAGAGGAACATCACAGACAGGACATAGATGAACTGCATGATGGCATCGGAGTAGCGACGCAGGAAATAGCGTGTCACCTTGGGAATGAGTATGATGCTGAACGCACAGAAGGCCGCAAACTTTATTGCGAACAACAACCAGAAGCCGATGCCCACGTCCTTGCTATACGATGCCGACAGGGCGGCCAGCATCATCAGTGCCATGAAGAGCGACAGCATCGATGCTCCCACGCTGAGCATCACGCTGGGGTGGCGCCCCATGCCGTAGCGCGAGATGATGGGGTAGGCAATGAGCGTGTTCGACGCCATGATGCAACCCAGCAGGAACGAGGCTGTCGACGAATAGTCCAATAGCCACATCGCCATTACGTAGGTCAGCACCAGTGGTACCAAGCACGTCAAGAGTCCAAACCATAGGATGCGCCTGGAGTTCTTCTTTACGCTCTCCATGTCCATCTCCAAGCCTGCCAGGAACATGATGTACAGCAGTCCCACCTTGCCGAACAGCTCGAACGAGTTGTCGCGATCCAGCAAGTGCAGTCCATGCTCGCCAATGAGCACGCCAGCCAGCACCATTCCGATGATGTGCGGAATGCGCAGCTTACCCATGATAATGGGCGCCAGCAGAATGATGAGCAGCACGACAAAGAAGATGAGTGTCGGACTGGTTATTGGGAAATATGACATCATAAATCAATAAATTTGTGCAAATTTACAACTTTTTTGGCAAATATGGAACAAAATGAAAGTTTTTTTGTAATTTTGCAGGCGATTTACAACCAACAAAAAATATAGAGACTGATGAAAGTAGCAATTGTGGGCGCCTCAGGCGCTGTAGGTCAGGAATTCCTGCGCCTGCTTGACGAGAGAAATTTCCCAATGGACGAATTGGTGTTGTTTGGTTCTGAGCGTTCTGCCGGAACTAAATATACTTTCCGCGGTAAGGAATTGACCGTAAAGCTGTTGCAGCATAACGACGACTTCAAGGACATCGACATCGCCTTCACCTCTGCTGGTGCCGGTACGTCGAAGGAGTTTGCTGAGACCATCACGAAGTATGGTGCTGTAATGATTGACAACTCCAGCGCTTTCCGCATGGATGACGATGTGCCCTTGGTAGTGCCTGAGTGTAACGCTGAGGATGCACTGAAGCGTCCGCTTGGCATCATCGCCAACCCCAACTGCACCACGATTATGATGGTGGTTGTACTGCAGCCATTGGAGAATATCAGTCATATCAAGCGCATCCACGTCTCTTCTTATCAGAGTGCCAGTGGTGCTGGTGCCGCCGCTATGGCCGAACTGCAGCAGCAGTACAAGGAGATGGTAGAGACTGGAGAGGTGAAGACCATCAAGAAGTTCCCTCACCAGCTGGCTTACAACGTGATTCCGCAGATTGACGTCTTCCAGCCCAACGGCTATACGAAGGAGGAGATGAAGATGTATAATGAGACGCGCAAGATTATGCACACCGATGCCAAGTGTTCGGCTATGTGCGTGCGTGTCAGCTCGTTACGCTCACACTCAGAGTCTGTTTGGATTGAGACCGAGAAGCCCATCAGCGTCGAAGAGGCACAGAAGGCTATCGCCGCCGCTCCTGGCTGTACGTTGGTTGACGACCCCGCTAACCTCGTTTACCCCATGCCACTGGAGACTGCAGGCAAGGACGATGTCTTCGTAGGTCGCGTGCGCAAAGACCTCTCTGACGAGAACGGTCTGACTTTCTGGCTCTCTGGCGACCAGATTCGCAAGGGTGCTGCCCTTAATGCCGTACAGATTGGTGAGTATCTCATCAAGGTCGGAAACGTGAAGTAATCCCTCAAAATACCTACAATTAGCGATTGTGGGATATAGAAAAAATGTGTACTTTTGCAGCGCGATAGTCCGCTATCCGCTAACGAAGTACACATTATTAAATATAATAAGCTTATGAAGAAACTTTTTACACTACTATTTGTGTTCCTGGCAGTACTGAGTGCCAGTGCAGAGGAAATTACCTTTGATTTCGAAAACAACAACGGCAATTGGCCAGTAGGCGAGGGTGCAAACTTTGCTGATGGCAATCTTACACAACCCTTGGTTGTTGATGGTGTGTCGCTGACTGGTATTCAAGGTGATGCTACTCAGCCCTGTCGACTGATGAAGGACAATAGCGGCATTACGGCCCTTTATGTATATAAGTTGGGATCTATTAAATTCAACGCCCCTGAAGGAAAAGCGCTGACAACGATTGCTGTGACCATGAAGAGCGGCACTTTCGACCTGACTCCCAATAACGGTGCTGTTGCTGATAACGTGTGGACAGGAAACGCAACTGAGGTGGTGTTTAATCATGCCAACAGTGGAAATCGCCAGATGTTGAAGATTGTCGTCACCATTGCTGATGAGAACGACGAGACTGTCAAACCAGGTGCCCTTACTTACGACACAGAGGTTGCTGATATCGCTGCTTTCAACGCTATAGAAGATGGCAAGGTGGCCAAATTGACGCTGACAAACGCTCATGTGAATGGTCTAAAAGGCGGTAACTATTATGTAGAGGATGCTACTGGTGCCACAGTCATCAAGGGTGTGGAACTGACAGCTGCCACTGCACTCAACGGATATATCATTGGCACGAAGACAACGGATGCTTCTGTGGATATGGATAATGTCATGGTGGAGCACCAGTTGAGCGCTACCGATGCAACTACTTTCGAGGCTACTACCACCACGTTGGTAGGTACAGTGATGACTGCTGACGAGGCTGCTGTACAGGCAAACTACGGTCGACTGATTACGTTGGAGAATGTTAGCATCAGTGGAAGTGGTAAGAATAAAACTCTGAAAGATGCTGATGGTAATACACTTGCCATCAAGGCTCGCGATTACATGGGTGTCCTGCCTGCAGATTATGTATGGCCAGAGGCTGCCAGCAAGATTACCGGCGTCTTGATTTATTACATCACAGGCTGGTTCCTGATGCCTATTTCTGCAGATGCTATCGTTGCTGCAGGTACGCAGCCCACAGAGGTGTCGTTCGACTTTACGAATGAAAGTCTGCATGCGTTAGGCGCGAAGATTACCGATCCTGTTGGCTATATCTATAATGAGACCTATGTGGTTGATAATGTGGAGTTGCAGTTTGTTTCAGGTTCTGCTCCTACACGTTTCTATACGGATGCCAATCGTGGAGCATGTATGACCATGTATAAGGAGTATGCCACAATGACGTTCCGTGCTCCTGAAGGTTATGCTATTCAGCAGATAACGTTTACTGCTGCAGGCAATAGTTCTATAGACTTCGATGCTACCAGTGGAGCTATTGAGGGTATGATCTGGACTGGCGATGCTGAAGAAGTGCGCTTCTTGAATAAGGCTACTCCCTATTTGGCAAATGCAATAGTGACGCTGGCCGCTAAGAGTGAAGCTACGGTCGCTTTGGCTCCTATCGACTATGTAGAATGTGACAATATTGCTGCTTTCAATGCTCTTGAGGCTGGTACATATGCCAAGGTGATGCTGAACGATGCCGAACTGACAGGTATCTCTGCTGATGGCTATAGCACCATGTGGATACAGGATGCTTCGGCAGGTTGCTGGATTCAGTATGTGTCGCTGATACAAAAGTATCTGGAGCCTAACAACCAGGTTAATGGCTTCTTCTATGTCGTGAAGCGCACTGCCAGTGGCAACCCACAGATGAAGGAAGCTGAGGATACTCCTAAGAGTGAATTCACACAGACTCCGATTGGTGAACCTACGATGATTGAAGGAACACTGGCCGAAGTAAACGTTGCGGCAAACCTGAACAAGGTTGTAAAGATTAAGGGTGCTTCGTTCAAGGCTACTGGTGCTAACAAAGGCGTGCTGACACAGGGTGACGCCAGCATCGATGTTGCCAATGGTACAGAGACTGCCAACCAGCAGTTGCATAAGGTGGAGTTTGCTGCAGATGCTGAGATGAATAACGTTACCATTGTGGCGATTCTTACTGCTGCATCAGCATCCAAGAATCAGTTGTTACCTATCAGTATGGTGGAAGAGGCTTCAGGTATTAGCAACGTCAATGCAGCAAATGTCAAGGGCCTACAGATTTACAACCTGCAGGGTATTCGCATGAACAGTCTGCAGAAAGGTCTGAACATCGTCAATGGCAAGAAAATTGTTATTAAGTAATTACAGAGTTGTATATATAGAATGATTAGAAAAACAATATTGCAATGTAGCGCCTGTCTGCTCTTGAGTGGACAGGCGTCTGCGCAGAATCTGGAAGAACTTGTTGGCAATTGGAAATTAGTTGCCAGTCCTTTTGAGGGAGGTAGTGAGGAAATCGCTTTTACAGCCTCTGCTTCATCGGATGGAAACACACTCGACTGTCATGCTGATCAGTTGATGGTTAGGGATGCCAATACCTATGACGCTGACTGGAAAATTGTGGTGGAACAGAACGGTGAAAATATTCGATTGGGGTGGGCTCTTGATGCTGAGAACCCTGTCTCAACCAATGAGTTCCAGGAACCTGCATCGAGCTATGCTCTGTTTGGCCAAGACACTGACGGCAACCATCGCTACATCTATCTGCTGTCAGAGAATATTGAAACACAACAGTTAGAGGGGATGACGCTGTGGAGCGATTGGCAGTCTGCTAGCAGCACTACCTTTTCATTGCCTAAGACACAACAGATCTATGTTGTAGTGAGCACCAATCAGCCCTACAATGGTGCTGTTGGCTATGCAGAAATATGGGCAAGTGCAAAATTACAAAAGGTTACTAGCACAGGTATCGAGACCATTCAGTATTCACAATTCACAGTTAAAAATTCTATCTACAATCTACAGGGCATTCGTCTGAATAGCCTGCAGAAGGGACTGAATATCGTGAACGGAAAGAAGGTTGTGCATTAGAACGTATGACCTGCAGCAATAGTGACGAGAGTGCGATGAGGGTTCTGGAAACCTGATAGCCTCTCGTCATTTGTTTTAGCTTTGCGATAGTCGAAGGCGGTACGCACAAAAGTATTCAGACGGGTGCCTGGGAAAAGGAAATTGTACTTCAACTGCAGACCGAGGTGATACTGCTTGGCTGTCAGGTATTCATAGTCGCGATAGAGGAAGGTCTCCATTGTGGCAGGCTGAGGCTGTTTGGCGCTGGGTGTTACGAAAGAGCCATTGTGGTAAGGGTCGCCAGAACCTGTCTGATAGCCACCATTCAGCGTTATGCCAAGAATGCCACCCATGAAATCCAGATGGCGCGTCAGACTGGCTGTTACCTCGCTGGTGTTCAACTGTTGCTGACGATAGTAGGGGTAGAGGTAGGCGGTGATGTCGCGCTGTTGCCAATGGTAGCCTGCTGTGATGGTCCAGGTGGGCAATTCGTGACGAATACCCAGGTGGAGGGTGTAGTCAATAGCGAAGTTGCGCCAAGATTTCTCGCCACTTTTTGTCGCGTCATAGTATTCGTAGTAGGTGGCTCCATACTCATTGGTCAGTCCGCGATAGGTGTTGATGCGGTTCTCCAACTTCTCGCTCTGATATTTAACATCGAGGCTGAACCTCGATGCACTGAAGGCGTGGGAGAGACGTCCCTGAAGCGTGAAAATGTCGCGATTGTGGTCGGTATAGGTGATGGTGTACTGCGACTGGCGACCATAGTAGCCCGTAGCGTGGCTGTAGGAAGCGGTGAGGAAGATGGGTAGGAACTCCAGTTGCAGTCCCACACCATGCGCATCCTCGAAGAGGGGCATCTCGTTGGTCTTGTCCGTATAGCCATCGTTACCAAACTGCTCGACAATACCCATCAGCGCACCATAGTCGATGAGTGACTTATATACCTTGTCACCCTTGCCGTAGGTACCAAACTCTACACTCTCTGTACGACGATGGTAGGTGTAGTCGAGACCCACGTTGACACTGGAACCTTGAATCTTGAAACTGCCCAGCACACCTGCTGTGAAGTCGAGGTTCATCAGCTTGTTCTTGTGGCGTAAGTCCTTGTATTTAGCGTAGTTGGCGGCAGTATAGTCAGCCTTCAGACCTACGGCTAGACCATTGGTCACTTGATAGCCGAAAGCACCCACGAGATGATAGGTGTCGCGATGTTTGCGCCCCATGTTGGTCAGCGAGTCCTCCACGATGTCGAAGGGCAGGCGGTCTTGCATGAAGACAGAGCCTGTCATATCCTTGCCAGACAGGTTGTCGTAGCCGATAGCGCCATAGACAACGGTGCGAGGATTGATGCGGTAGTACGATTCAGTGGCGGCCTGAAAATCATTCAACGAAGGTGAACCACTGAAGTTCGTCAGTTTGCCGCTGGCGTGGGTAAACGAGAGCTCTGCCTCCGCAATATTCTGACAATTAAACAGCGTTAGGGCAGCTGCATTACGCTGGGTGAGCCAAGGTGAGGACTGCTGCACGAAGCGGTAGTCGCGCAAGAGCAGGCTGTCTTGGGCGAAGAGTGTGTTGGCATTCAGTGCCAGCAAACCAAACAGGAGGGCGGTTATTTTCTTAGTGAGCATAGCTGACGTTCGTGGAAATCGTTGGTGGCGTTGTTGGTGTTCTGATAGATGATATGGGCACCTTTCTGGATGCTCGCCTCTGCGTCGATGCCACTGGGGTCGGTGCTGTCATCAACGCCCAAAGCGTAGTCGTAAACCAGCTTGCCCGCATTTTCTGGCAGTTGCTCTGTGGCCTGCTGGTCGACATTGCGATAGAGCGAGTGCCCTTTTTTGTTGGTCATCCAGACGTATCCTGCATCGATATCGGCTGTGAGACGTTTGAGGCATTGTGTGGCGTAGTCGCTGGAGAAAACCTCGATGGCATCGATAATCCAGCTGTTAGGAACCTTGACGCAGCGCTTGGCAACGTTGTTACCGCCACCATCATACCAGTAGTTGTCGTTATTCTGTGCAAAGTCGGCAGGGGCTACATCTTTCGTCTGAAACAGTACTAAGGAGGGTGATGAGTTGCTTAACGGCCAAGCGTTGCCCAGTCCGAAAACGGCCGCTTTCAGAAAGTGCGACGTGGGGATGACTTCTGATGGTGTGGGACAGTAGCGCTGGTTGTTATAGCCACTTTCTGGGTCGAACATGCAGTAGTAGTCTGCGTTGGCGTAGTTGATGGACTGACTGATGGTCTGCGTGTTGTCGATGGCACCATGAATGTTGACGACAATTTCAGAATATGGCTCGATAGTCAGTGTCGAAGGGAAGTACCAGATGCCATTCCATAAAGGTATAAAGCCCTCGCCCTCATAGTTCAAGCGACCATTGGCAAGATAGTTGTTGTTGGTGGCCTGAGCGTTGGCAGGTGCCGACATACCAAAGCAGAGGTTGTCATAGGATGCTGATTCGGCACTGTTGTTATAGAGAATGACGCACTTGTCGTAGTGGAAAGCAGTAACACCATCGTCAGCCATACACCCTCCGCAGTAGAGTTCCTTGATGACTAGTCGACTAATGGTGGCACGCTTCATCGGAATGGTGGCTGTGGCGAGTTGATTGGCAAGAACAGTAATCTGTCCTGATGTGCCATTATAGCTGTAATACTCATTGCCTGCGGTGTTACGTGTCTGCGAAGTCAAGGCTTCGTAGAGTCCTGGCGTCACATTGAACGTGGCGATGCCCTGCATATTGCTCTTTTCAATGAAGACACTACCCGTATTGATGTTGCGCAGTTGAATATCAAGACCAGACAGGTCGTCGTCGAGACCCGTCAGCTGGACCTTTACCTCGCTGGTGTCAACGGAGGGAGCGTCTTGGTCTGAGCAGGCGGTGAAGGATGTCGCTATGATATAGCAACAAACGAGGCATATGATGGTGCTTATTTTCTTCATAGCTTGAGTCTGAGGGATAGTCCGTAGTAGTAGCTGGGAATATAACTGCTGGAGAAGAGCGATGCGTCGAGGTCTGTCTGCGAGGAGTGAACGGTCTTCATGTTGTTGAAGAAGTTGTTGGCATAGAACGAGATAGACACGTGGTCACCAATCTCCTTGGTCACGCTGAGGTTGGCAGAATAGTAGGCGCTGATGCGGTTGGCATTCATCACATATGCTGTGTTGGGGTGTACCACAAGGTTCTGCAGGTCGTTATACAGGGTGGCGTCGTTGTCCTTCGCCCACTGGAACTTTTCTGCAAACGGAATCTTCGTGTCTGGAGCGTCCCACGTCGTGTAGTATTCTGGATAGACATCGCCCTCGAAGTTGCTGAGGTTCTTGCGATAGCTGTAGAGCGTACTCTCGATGCGCAGGGCCATGATGAGACGAATCTTAGGAATGTGCGTGGTGATGGTGGTGTTGAGATTGAGCGTCTTCGAGATAGCGCCGTTGGCAATGGATGTCTGTGCTGTGGAGGTGCCGTTAGTACCACGGTACCAGCCGATATACTGATAGGGCTCGCCAGTACCTGTCATTTTGGTATTGCTGTTGTGCATGCTGGCAAAGAGTGTCTCGTCTTCACTTTTGTAATAATAGTAGTTACCGTCGAAGCGCAGACTGGTGTTTAATGCCTTGAACTGTTTGAAGTCAATAATCCATTCTAGTCCGTAGCGGTCCAGGGGTGAAGCATTGATGTAGCGCGTATTGCTCAGGTAGAAGCGTCGCTCATTGTTGGGAACAACAGCGCTACTACCGTCAGCTGAACTGACGGTCACAGTACCAGTTGTAGGGTCGATGGTATAGGTTCGTCCATCGGTAGGTATCGTGAGACCTTCCAAGGCGGAAACAGGCGTGTAATAGTAACTGAATGGCGTATATCCCGTCGTAGCCATATAGGGGTTGTAGGTACGATGGTGGAAAGCTGACAACGACACACGTGTACCTTTTATATTCATCTCGATGCCAATATCTGTCTGATTGGTGTATTGCCACTTCAAGTCTGGATTGTAGAGGGCTTTCGAGGGTCGTGTGTACCAAGCGCTGACAGTGGTGTTATTTGCTGTTGATGGCGAACGGAATACCTCAATGTCGTAATACGATGGGCTGGGGTAGAGCACTTGGAAGGAGGGCAGTTTGACACTCTTGCCCCATCCTGCATGCAATACCAACTCACTAACTACACGTTTGCGACGATTCTTCCAGAACGTATAGCGACCATTGAAGCGTGGCGACAGGGAGCTGACAGTACCATACTCTGAGCCGTTGATGATGGTGATATCGTCACGCAGTCCTGCGGTAATCTCCAGTGTTGACAACTTCGACGTAGGAATACTGATCTTTTCCTCTGCATAGAGGGCGATATTGTTCAGGGCGGGCAGGTCGTCGTAGCGATACTCGCGCCAAGTGGGCGCATAGCGGAGGTCGTCATAATAAGAGCCTTGTCCGTTGTTGCGACTACCCGTATATTCTGCACCCAGCATTAAGCGACTCATCATTTTGTCGAAGCGACGTGTCCAGTCGGCCTTCAGGCGCAACGAGCCATTGATGGGTTTGGAATCGTTGAACTGTTTGACGTGCCAATAACCTGTAGGACCAAGGATGATGGGAGCATTGGGATTGCTGTCGTAGTTGGTGGCTATAAAGTAACCCTCTTCCATAGCGTGGAGGTTAGCCAGTGTGGTGGCACTATTGGTGTGGGTGTAGTCCTCGCTCTTACGATCGGCTGTCGACAGAGAACCACGTAGTGAGAGATTTGTAATCCATTTCTTATTCAGCAACCAGTTCAGTTCGAAGTGTGCACGCAGGTTGTTGTCACGAGATTTGCTGTAGTCGTCGAGTTCGTTGTCTGGATCTGCCTCTGCGTTATATCCTCCAATGTTGCCTGTAAGTCCAATATTCAGCGTCAGGGGTGTCGTCTCGCGCATAAAAATGTTCATGTAGTTCAGCGACAGAATGTTACGTTGGTAAGCGGTATGGGGCGATGCAGCATTGCTGAAAGAGCGGGCATTTTCGAAAGAAGCATTTAATACACCACTGCGACTACCCAAATCAAAACCTTTGTTCAAGGCTATCTGCTGGGTGTGCTGGTTGAGTTTGCCTTCTACGATGAAAGGCGACTTACCCTTGCGGGTGTTTACCTTGACAACACCATTTGACAGGTCGCCATACTCTACAGACGGAATACCTGTGACAATCTCTATCGATTCGATGTTTGAGGAACTGATAGTACGCGTGCTGGCTCCTGCTGTCTCACCAGCTGTGGCATTGTTGTCGAGTCGCATGCCATCCACCTCAATAGCTGTACCAAAAGAGGGACTACCTTTTTCCTGACTACCACTGCGCAAGGCCATGCGGTTGTCGCTCATCAAAGTGGCATTGACGGTTTTTCCACCAGGCAACAAGGTGGCGATATCGCTCACATTTAGCAGCTGTTGTTGGTCAAGAGCCGCTCTGTCGATGGTATAGCTGGTGGTACTTTCGTTGTCTTTGCGCTTAGCCGTCACGGTGACCTCGTCCAGCTTCAGATTCTCTTGTTTCAAGTTAATGCGCAGACGAGGGATGTTCTTGTTGATGTCAAGGGCAATCTGGCGGGTGGCATAGCCTAAGCACTGGATGGTTAGCACCACTTTGCCTGCAGGAATATTCTTGATATGGAAAGAACCATCGGCACCAGTAATAGCCCATAGTCCGTTCTCCTTCATCAGAATGGAGGCAAACTCTATCGGCTTCTGTGTCTCTTCATCAGTGACACGTCCGGCAATAGTGATTTGCTGGGCGTGAAGCATTGCCATTTGGCAAAATATAATAACGAAAAAGAGTAGTCGTTTATACATATTTTATTATTATGGTGCAAAAGTACAAAGTTTTTATCGATTTCGCAATACCTATTAATTAGTATATGTGTAAATTTTTCTTAATTCTTGTTGCTTATGTCGTAGGTATTTCGTAACTTTGCGTCGAAAATAAGTGCATGATGAGAAAAATAGTTTCTACAATGTTCTTGTTGATGATAGCTGTATTGCTCTCAGCACAGCCATTATCACAAGACCCCACCATTAGAACAGGAAAGCTGAAGAACGGCTTGACATATTATCTGCGTCATAATGCCAAAGAGGCAGGATTGGCAGACTTCTATATCGCCCAAAAGGTAGGTTCCATACAAGAAGAACCCCGTCAGCGTGGTCTGGCGCACTTCTTGGAACACATGGCGTTTAATGGTACCAAGCACTTCCCTGGTAAGGGAAAGCAGTTGGGTATCGTTCCCTGGTGCGAGACCATTGGTGTGAAGTTTGGTGCTAACCTGAATGCTTATACCAGCGTAGAGCAGACGGTATATAATATTTCTGCTGTTCCTTTGAAACGTGAAGGCATTCTCGACTCTTGTCTGCTCATTCTGAACGACTGGAGTCATTACTTGTTGCTGGAAGATGCAGAGATAGACAAGGAACGTGGTGTTATCCATGAGGAGTGGCGCACCCGTCGTGCCGGACGTGCTGTGCAACGACTGATGGAGCTGGCTATGTCGAAGGTCTATAAGGGTACGAAGTATGAAGACTGCATGCCTATCGGCTCGATGGACATCGTCGACAATTTCCCCTATCAGGACTTGCGCGATTACTATCATAAATGGTATCGTCCTGACTTGCAGGCTATCATAGTGGTAGGTGATATAGACGTGGATAAGGTTGAGAAGAAGATTCAGAAGCTTTTCTCAAAGATTCCGATGCCTAAGAATCCTGCTAAGCGTGAGTACTATCCTGTAGGTGATAATGATAAGATGATTGTTGACATCGAGAAAGATGCCGAACAACCCATTGTGCTGTGTCACCTCTATCAAAAGCGTGACGCTACTCCAGATAATGAGAAGAACGATGAGAAATACCTGCGTGGCGACTATATTGACAACTTGATAGGTACGATGATGAATGACCGTTTGGCTGAACTGCGTCAGCAGACTATTCCTCCCTATCAGAGTGCTACAGGTCGTGCGTCAACCTTCTTCATCAGTCGTATGAAGGAGTCCTTCTCGCTATCTGTCAGCTGTCAGGAAAACAATATTCTGGGAGGTATTATTGCTGCCGTCGGTGTTGCTGAGCGTGCCCGTCAGCATGGTTTTACAGCTTCAGAGTTGCAGCGTGCCAAGAGCTTGAAACTGAATCACGATGAACGCAAGTATCGTGAGCGTGATGATCGTCGTAACTCGAAATATGTGAGCGCTATCACAGCTAATTTCTTAAATGGTGAACCGCTGATTTCCATTGACGACCAGTTGGAACTGACGCGCCGCTTCGACCGTGAGGTGACTTTGGAAGAGGTGAATAATGCTGTTCGCGAGTTGGTTACTGACAAGAACCAGGTGGCTATCATGTATGCTCCAGACAAGGAAGGACTGGTGCTACCTACAGAACAGCAGATAGAGAGTGTGATACTTGCTGCCCAGCAATTGTCGTATGCTCCTTATCCTGAGCCGGAGATTGCCGAACACCTTATTAATCAACTGCCGAAGCCAGGAAGTATTGTTAGTGAGAAGGCTTTCAAGCATGGTTTCTCTGAGTGGACGCTCTCGAACGGTATGAAGGTTTATGTCAAGAAGACGGACTTTGCCGCTGATGCAGTTTCTATGCGTATACAGGCTGATGGTGGCGCTTCAGTCTTTGGTGACGAGGATATTCCTAACTTCCACTTGATGAATAGTGCTATCACCGATGCTGGTGTGGCACAGTTTGACGCTACGACATTGCGCCGTATGCTGTCAGGTAAGTCAGTACGCATACAACCCTCAGTAAGTTCACGTGGACAGGTT
>Ga0256405_10006862_pt1 | contig 17734 bp, 10 predicted proteins | sample RumenRJG_02DNA_FD_189096 | JGI IMG/M metagenome (GOLD analysis project Ga0256405, IMG submission 189096) | Bovine rumen microbial communities from Lethbridge, Alberta, Canada - RJG_02 | ecosystem: Host-associated > Mammals > Digestive system > Stomach > Rumen | place: Canada: Alberta...
CTCTATTCCTTTGAAAAGGATAAAGACAATGATCCGGATGTGGTCATCAGCGGGGACGGCAGCCTGACCGAGAAAAACATGGTATCCGCAGCCGGCGCAGATCCTGTGAGTCTGGCAGACCTGATGGTTTTCAAATACTACCAGGACAATGGCGAGTATATGTTCAGCTCCGCGGATATCACCCAGCATCCGGAATACAAGAACCAGTTTATTCCGGCCAGATACAAGGTGGCCCTGGCGGCAAAAGATAAGGATGCCAAGGCTTTATATGAAACTTTCTACAGCTTCGCTGCTCCGAGTAAGGCGGACCTTCTCGTAGTGGGCAGTTACTATGAACTGACCGCGGATGCGGCGGACGGATCGACAGGCAGTGTACGCATGATCTCGCCGGTCCTGCTGGATGACATCGATAAGGTCGGCTTCTCCGGCGGATCGAAGATCACGCTGAAGGCGATCCCGGCGGAAGGCTTCCGGATCAAAGAATGGAAAATCGAGGTAGAAGGCAGACAGTCACAGTACCAGAGCGGAGGAGATCTTCTGACCTATACTCTGCCCAGTGATCCAACCATCAGTTCCAACGGCCAGATCAAGATCACGGCCGGCTTCGAACCGAAAAACAACACATTGACCTATGAGGCTAAAGGCAAGGGTCAGCTGACCGTATATCCAGCCTTTGCAAGCGGCAGCTCAGTGCTGGAGGGAACGCAGATCCAGTTCACCGCACAGGCGGATCCGGGCTGGCATTTCAAGGAATGGCGCTGGGAGAATTACGGCGGCAGCAATTCCTTCTCCGAGGGGACTGCGGATGCCAGCGGGATCAACTCCAAGACCTATACTATGGGTGATACCGCAGCTTCAGTCTATGCGATCTTCCTGCGGGATACCATCAATCTGGACCTGCAGGGCGATCTGACAGCATCGTATATCAATAACGGACAGAATCCGCTGGAGGAGACCGGCAAGGAAATCACAGTCGAAAAGGGTCGGAACGTTCCGAAGGGAACGCAGGTCAGAGTCAAGACCGCGCCGGGATTCGTCCTGGGTGAGGACGCCAAGTGGAATGTCACTGTCACGACGCCGGATGGTACATCGCAGATTACGCCGGAGGAATTCACGGAAGGTGCAAGCGAGGGATGCACATTCACGCTTCCGGACGATGTGACCGAGTGTTCCGTAGAGACCGTCACCGAGAAGGGCCACTACTCTATCGGCCTTGAGGGAGACAATGTCAGCTATGTAGTCAAACTGGACGATACTGAGATTCCCGAGGACAAGTACGATGAGAAGCTGCAGCGGATCCAGGCGGGGACTCACGTGGAGATCCAGGCTGTCCCGGACCGTGGCAAGCTCTTTGAGAACTGGATCGTAGACGGAGAAAAACAGAAGAAGACGGATCCGACCTATTCCTTCACATTGATGGACAGCGTGATCCTGGCGGCAGCAGTGAAGGATGATACAGAACACACGATCAAGATCAAGGCGGAAGGCGGCGGAACCGGCGTGCTGACTATCACCGATCACAATGGAGCTCCGCATGCAGAACACTTCAGCGGATCAGAAAAGACGGTGCAGGCTTACGAAGGCGAAAGCCTGCAGATCATAGAAACACCGGAGGATCCGGCCCACATCATGACTCTGGTCACGATGAACGGAGAACGGCAGGATCTGACGGACGGCGTATTCACACTGGAAAGCGTGACGGAGGACCTGACCTTTGTCTGCAGGTTCCAGCCGACCACATTCAACACAGTCAGCTTCCGGTCGGAGGTCAGCGGTACGCAGCCGAAGATCCTGGACAGCTCCGGAGCCCAGCTGGACGATGGGGCGGTCCTGGATGTCGGTACCGGTGAGACTCTGGCGTTCAGCGTAGTCGTAGATAAGAACGATCCATGCCATGTCAGCACGGATGAAGGTTCGCTGGAATTGAAGTCAAAGGAGGATGATGAAACCACAGCGACCTACCATTATGAACTGAAGAACATCACTAAGAACGCGATCATCACCATCGATGATCAGACAGAATATGTGATCAGCAACTGGGATGAGTTCGATGCCTTCATGAAACATCTGAATGAGATCAACGCCAGCGGCTCCAAAGAGCGGCCTCGGGCGGTCGTTACGGCAGACATCACCATGCCGGAGGATGCTGCCCTGACCCTGTGCAGCGGAGAGTTCAACGGAACTCTGGACGGGCAGGGCCATACCATCAAAGGCTTGCGGCTGGGAGCGATCAATGACACAGGAACCGCATACTATAACGGAGAACCGGCTCTGTTCAACAAGATCGGAAGCAAGGGCTGCGTGAAGAACCTGACCATTGAGGACTTCCAGGCCTACTATGAATTCATACACTCTGATGGCGGACGGTCTACGAGTTCTGATACCGAGCCGGCAGCGATGATCACACAGGAGAACAAGGGAACGATCTCGGGCATCATGCTCAAAGATTGTCTGCTCTACTCCTGTATACCGCATAATTACTCGGCTCTGGAGCAGCCGGTCCTGGCAGGAGTCACCGTTTCGAATACGGGAACCGTTGAGGCCTGCCAGGTCATCGGTCTGAAACTCTACGCGGATCGTTATCAGAGGGAGTTCAACACCGTAGGATGTGCCGGAGTTTTCAAGAACGAAGGCCAGCTGCTGGGATGCTATGTTGAAGGTCTGAAGATCTGGAACAGATCAGACGATGCATACATAGACGCGACCAGAGATATCTTCACGATGGATGGCGGCGGAAATGTCAGCGGCAACTATTTCCGGACAGCGAAGACGGCCAGCGCAGGCACGACCAGTGGCGAAGCGACAAATGTCCTGACCATCACGGAGAACCAGGATGACCGGGAGAAGGCCGAGGCAGAACTGAACAGCCCAGCCTTTGGGGCGAACCTGGCATGGCACATAAACAAGGACGCAGGCGAACTCTGGGGCGTACCTCAGGTGCTGGAGGATCCGGCGAACGAGCCGGCAGGCGATGGGATGATCACACCGCTGATCGAGCCGCTGGATCTGGGCCTCGAGGGTTTCAAGGCACCGGTCAGAGCAGAGTTCAAGGCAGGCGAGCTGACAAAGAACATCTACCTCTATCCGGCAGAGTATAATCTGCCGGGCGAGTCCTTCGGAGACGACGCGCCGGACTACTGGCAGTGCGGAGACCTGGCATACTCGGCGAATTACGGACCGATCGAGATCAGCAAGGATATGAACTTCACGGGCGTGACAGCGCTCACAGATTGTGTGGCGAAGCTGACGACCACGCAGGGAACGGCCTGCTACAAGCAGCTGAAGGATGCCCTCGCAGCTGCTGAGGGATGCACCGAAACGGGCGCCCGGCTGGATATCGTCGCGGACTGCGCGATGGAAAGCGGGACATTCACGGTCAATCAGGGAATGACAGTTGTGATAAACAGCGGCGCAGCCCTGACCATGAAGAAACCAGCCCAGATCAACAACAACGGTACGTTCGACTGTGCTCAGGGAGGAACCCTGCATAAGCGCGGGACGATCGTGAATGCCGGTACGATCAAAGTGAACGGAGACTTCTATAACTACGGAAGCAAGCTGAAGAACACCGGCACCATCGAAAACCAGAAAGACATCAAGTGCAAACCGCACTGCATGGGAGCATGGCAGGTCGCCGATGAGCCGAACGAGGACGGCACCTGGACGAAGACTTCTGTCTGCGAGATCTGCACCAATGACGTCACGCAGAACGTCGATCCGGATCCGCCGGCGGACGAAATCGACTCCATCGAAGTGTTCAAGGCACCGGATCAGCTCGAGTATGTCCAGGGAGACATCTTCACTACAGAGGGCATGATCGTCGCCGCGAACATGAAGGATGGCGGAAAGGCTGTCGTCACGAAGTATGATCTGTCCATTTCGAACGGCGATCCAAAGGCTGGAAAGCCGATCAAAGACGGCGACCCCCTGGATGAGCAGGGTGCGATGCTGATCACAGCGACTTATGAAGGCTTTGCCTGTGACTTCGTGATCAAGGTTAGTTCCGGGATCACAGAACTTGTGATAGCGGACGGTCCGAGAGAAATGGTCCGGGGCGAGACACTGCAGCTGATACCTGAGATAACGCCTGCCGACGCGCCGGCGAAGATCACCTGGACATCTTCAAGTGAAAACATCGCCACAGTGGATGAGAACGGGCTGGTCACAGGCTTTGCGGCAGGACAGACCGTGATCACAGCATCCTGCGACGGGCTGGAGGCATCGTGTACCATCAAGGTCCACGAGCCGGTACTGAGCCTTGAGCTCGACCAGGAGGAGATCCTGGTACCGAAGGCCGGATACGCCGCGCTCATCGCGAGAGTGACCCCGGCAGAGGCAGAAGGTGAGATCACATGGACGATCTCAGGCACAAACGCTGCGGGATTCTATGTGATGGATGAGCAGACCGGTCAGATGGTCGTAGCGGATCAGGCGGTGACGCCGCTGTCCCCGGGCAGCGCAGCCGTATCGAGTTCCTACGTCATGCTGACAGGGATCGACGAAGGTGAAGCGGAAGTCACAGCATCAATCAACGATGCCCGCGGATATGAGATCAAGAAACAATGCAAGGTAGAGGTACGGCAGGCGGATGCTTATGTCACCATGTCCAATAACGGTGCGCCGGTATCCGGAATGGTGATGAAGGTAGACAGGGTCATGGAGGCAGTGCAGTTCAATGCAGAGTCTTCTGAACCTGATGACATCCTGAAGTGGACCACCATCGACGATGCGGCGGATCCGGTCATCTCCGTAGATGATACCGGCCTGGTCAGCCTGATCCGGTCGGGTACGGCGGCAGTCAATGTCACATCCACGAAGACCGGCGTCAGCGACATCTGTATTCTGAAGGTCGTGAAAATGCCGACAGCGATCAGGATGTCCGGCAGCAGCCTCACGCTTCCGGCAGGAGCGGCGAAGGTGATCACTGCGGATCTTGATCCGGCGGACGCCGACGGCGCCATCGTCTGGACATCATCAGATGAAACGATCGCGAAGATCTCGTCCGACGGCGTGGTCACCGGCGTCAAAGCGGGAAAGGCAACGATCACAGTACAGGCGACAGCAGACTCGTCGATCACAGCGAAATGCGAAGTGACCGTGCTCGATCCGAAACTGACGATCAGGCTGAACAAGAGCAGCTTCTACTATGATGGAAAAGAAAAAGTCCCGCTCGTCACAGTAATGAGCGGAGGCACAGTCCTTGCCAAAGACATCAAGGATTCCAACACGAAGGTGCTTCTGATCTTTGACGGCGGCAGGATCCTGCCGGGCAAACACACGGTAACCGCGACCGCCCGCGATCAGGGCATGGGCAGCGTGACCGCCACCTACAAGATCCTGATCAAACCGACAAAGATCAAGAAGCTGAAGGCAGGAAAGAAGAAGTTCACCATCAAATACAAGAAGCAGGGCAAGAAATACGTCCGCGGTTATCAGATCCGTTACAGTTTGAAAAAGAACATGAAAAAGAGTAAGGTCAAGACGGTTTGGGGCTACAATAAAACGAAGCTGACCGTAAAGAAACTCAAATCCAAGAAAACCTACTATGTACAGGTACGGACTTTCAAGAGGATCCAGAGGAATTACTACAAATCTGAATGGAGCAAGGTGAAGAAGGTTCGGGTGAAATAAAAAAGATTCATCGCATAAAAGACTGGAAACGGAGGCGGCAGCATCAAACGATGCTGCCGCCTCCGTTCTTCTGTGGTATGGTAAAAGCGTTTTTCACAGGTTATTTCACCTTACTTTGACAATGATCGTCTTCGTGACTGGCGCAGATGCATTATATCCAGTGGCAGCGGCAGCCTTCACAGTGACCTTCATTTTATAGGTGCCTTTTTTTGTCTTTTTCTTGACGATGATCTTGCCATTCTTGAAGGTCAGAGCCTTCTTGGCTTTTTTGCCGACGGCAGTGGCTTTGTAAGTGACTTTCCCCTTGGCGGCTTTGACAGTGATCGCGGTGTAGGAAGCTTTCTTTTTCTTCAGTGCCTTTGCTTTGAATGTCTTGTTCTTCGCAGTGACCTTTAGGATCTGATCCTTTGCAGTGACCTTGGGGTTCTGATCCTGAACAGCCGGAGCAGCCGGTTCCGCCATCGCGGTTCCTGTAGTGAAACTGAGCTGTGGATAGCCGGTAGCAGTGACGGCGATCGCAACAGGTTCGGTCGCTGCAGCACTGGCGGTTTTGCTCAGATCGACGGAGCCATCCGTGTTGATGACTTGTACACTTCCTCTGCCAGTGGCCCTGTAATCGACACCGCCGACATTGACGGTTGTGATGTTGGAAATGTAGTTTGCCAGTGTCCCCTTGTCAGCCCAGCTGGCGGCGGCGACTGCTGCGCCATTATAGTAGACCGGCAGGGTATCCGTGCTGACAATGAGTGAAGCGGTCAGATCGTTGTACTTTCCTTTCCCGTCTTTTACAACAACAGAATGTGAGCCGATGGAAAGTTTTCCGACGCTGATCATCCCATTCGCATAGGGCACTTCTGTTCCATCCACAGAGAAGATGGGAGAATAATCCTCCGGAAGACCCTCAAATACTGCCTTTGCGGAGGTCGCGGTCGTGGCCATGCCTTCGATCGCAACAGTCGCTGCAGTATACGTTGGAACTTTGACGCTCGCTGTCAGTGGAGCATAGCCTTCTGCGTAAACGGTAACTGAGTAGTTGCCGGGATTCAGGACACCGTCTGTATAGAAAGAATCGAACCTGTGGACAGCCTGCCCCTTTCTCGCGCTATCTACGATGAAGCTGTTGTTGTTCAATGCGATTTCTACTTTATTATAGTGGGGACCAGAGGTGGCCTTTTCTCCGTAAAAGTCGACCCATGGCAGTGCGCCGACGGTCGAGGAACCGTCCGAAACAGTCACCGCGTAGATGTTCATCAGATAATCGTTCCAGGTATAACCGCTGACCGTGTCATCCGGGACTACGATCAGTTCATCGGTCCCATATTTCTTGCCGGGGTTTTTGTTCGCGGAGCTCTCCCAATAGGCATCTTTGACCAGGGGAGTGACTGCGGCCTCTTTGCCGGACAGAACGACTCCGTCCAGAGCGGCGGTCTGCGCTGTTTCGTCCACGACCTTGTTGACTACAGCAGGAATGTGCTGGTAATGGGGATTGGTATAGATCCCGGTCGCGCTGGTAACGGCGTCATACAGACCATCGCCGGTCGGTGCCTGAAGACCCATACCGGTATACAGATCGACCCAGCTGGTTACATTCGTTTTCGTGCTGTCTGCAGGAGTGGTATCATCTGCGAAGGAAACTGCCGAAATGGAGAAGGCCATCGCAAAAGACATGGCTCCGATCAGCAGAGGTTTCAATAAGTTCTTTTTCATACGTATCAAAATCCTTTCTGTAGAGTTAGTTAGATTGAACTAATTAATATTGGACGCTAGTGTAACAAACGAGATCCGACAGAGTCAATATTAAAAGAAAAACTGGTCAATATCCGACAAGAAGAAGTCAATACCATGCAATTGCAATGGTTTTCGCCGATTCCAGCTTGCCATTGGAGGAGAAGTGTGATATCCTCTATGCTGTTAGTTAGATTTAACTAACAGCAAGACCAGCTTTTGCAAAAATAACAAGAAAAGCGGAGGAGGCTTCGAACGTGGAACGATGGAGAGCGCGAATACCGATTTTGATTTCGGCCCTGGTGATCTGTGTCACCGTATGCTCACTGACAACATATAAAGCGCCGACTTTCGCGGCTCCGGAGAGCACTGCGGTAAGCAGTCAGGTTGTGAAGCCGAAGCTGATGCAAAAGGCATCCACGGAGGGGGCGGTCAGGAACGCGGTCGATCCGAAAGGGTCGAAGAATGTGGCCAGGATCAGAGAGAGCGGAAACTACGCGGACGGCGTATACTACGGGTCCGCGACAGGATTCAGGAGTACGATCAAAGTGAAGGTCGTGATCAAGAGAGGAAAGATCGTCAGCGTCGATGTTGTGTCCCACGGAGACGACGCCGCTTATTTCAACCGGGCCAGATCGCTGCTGGATAAGATCGTTCAGCAGCAGACCACCAACGTGGACACAGTCAGCGGGGCGACGTACAGTTCCACCGGTCTGATCAAGGCCGTGCGCAACGCTCTCGCAAAAGCTGAGAAGAAGAATAAGAAGAGCACAGATAAGAAAAAGAAGACGAAAACAGAGAAGCCCGGCAAGAAGGGGCAGTTCCCTTATCCGGACGGGACCTATGAAGGGACCGCGGAAGGCTTTTGCAGCGATATCACCGTTGCAGTCACATTGAAGAAAAAGACGATCACGAAAATCGCTGTCGTAAATCAGGATGAGGATAGAGACTTCTTCAATCGTGCTCTGGCTGTTCTGAAAAAAATCGTGAAGACACAGAGCACGAAGGTAGACGTGGTCAGCGGAGCGACTTACAGTTCCAAAGGCCTGATCAACGCTACTGTCAATGCGCTGAAGGCAGCTAAAGCAGAAGCGGACCGGCAGAAGAAACCGACGGATCCGAGCGGCCCGAGCGATTCTGGCGATCCGACCGAACCGACAGATCCGGTGGATGTAACGAAACCGACGGAGCCGACATCCCCGTATAAGGACGGGATTTATTCGATCGGTGTGAGAGTTTACGCCGATGATGATGAGGATTTTGATGATTACGATATGACCGTGGACGTCACGATCAGTGAAGGTAAGATTTCTGGCATCAGCATCGCATCGACGGGAGCCGCGTCTGCTGACAGCGCTTATGTTAAACGTGCTCAGAATGGCATGAAGTCAAAACTGATCGGAAGGGACGACGCTTCCGGCGTTGACACAGTAAGCGGAGCGACCTGTACTTCCGCAGCTATCATAGAAGCATGCCAGCAGGCACTGGCTCAGGCGAAACAGTAGTGAGACATCAGAAAGCGGTAAAAACAGATCATGAATAATCTCATTATAAAGATCATCTGTGTGTGTCTCGTCCTGGTCGCTTTCGCGGAATACAACTCGGTGACAGCGACCAGGCTGGCTGAGGAGACTGTAGCGAAGACGGAAGCGGAGACGGCTTCCGCCGGAGCCGGCGCCTCCGGAAATGCCGGAGGCGCTACGGACAGTGGAGGCGCAGCTGACAATGGGGGTGCGGCCGAAAGCACCGGCGCGGGATACAAGGACGGGGAGTATGTCGGCAGCGCCCAGGGCTATGGCGGCACGGTTTCCGTAGAAGTCACCATCGAAGGGGGATCGATCACGAATATCGAAGCGATCGCCCACGGGGGTGAGGATGCGGCCTACTGGGATATGTGCAGCGGTGTGATACCGCAGCTGATCGAGACCCAGGGGGCCAAGGCGGACACGGTAAGCGGAGCGACCTTCAGCTCGACCGGGATCATTAATGCCACGATCGACGCTCTTTCTCAGGCAATGTAGTTAACATGGAGCAAACGAAGAAGCAGACAGATACGAAAACAAAAAAGAGTGCTCCGGCGTCTCAGAAGGGGAGCGCTTTGGCATCTCAGAGAAGAAAACAGCAGAGGCTGCAGGAACTGATTCGGTTCGCTGTGCAGGCTCTGTTCTTTGTGCTGTTTCCTTCAGCCTACGCGTCGGCTTTTGCCGGGGTGAAATATATCTTCACCCAGATCGGGGCTCATCAGCTGATCGGGTTCACGCCTTTCGTCGCGATCCTGGTCACTCTCTGCGCTTATACGGTCGTTTTCGGCCGGTTTTTCTGCGGCTACGTCTGCGCCTTCGGCAGTGTCAATGACTGGATCTTCTGGATCCACAAGGCAGTCAGCCGCCGCAGGGGGAAACGGCCGCTGCAGATCCCGGATAAGGTGATGGAGAATCTATCCGTCCTGAAATACCTGCTTCTTGCGGTGATCATCGTGCTCTGCATCCTGCAGAAGTTTGGCGTGACCGGCGGCTGGAGCCCCTGGGACGCTTTTTCTCAGATCCGGGCAGGCCAGTTCTCTTCTCTGGAGGGGTACCTGGCGGGCTGCGCGCTTCTGGGGGCGCTTCTGATTGGGATGTTTTTTTCGGAGCGCTTCTTTTGCCGGGTCTTCTGTCCGATGGGGGCGGTGTTCTCTCTGCTTCCCGTGTTTCCCTGGCTGACGGTCCGCAGGGACCGGCAGCAGTGCATCGCCGGCTGCAAAGCATGTGAAAAGGCTTGCCCGGCTTTGGTGTCCCTTCCGGATATCGGATCGCCGGACACGCCCGGAGACTGTTTCCAGTGTCATAAATGCGTCTGTGCCTGTCCCCGCAGCAATGTGACGACGAAGGTCCGGTGGATCCGGGGCGATGATCTCTGGCTGACCATGATCCGCGCTTTGATCCTTGTGGGTCTGTTTATCTGGCTGGGGGTGTGATATGATAACAGCAGGGATGAAAACGAAAATGGTGGGAGGATCTTGCGCGATGAAGCGAGCAGATAAAAAACGGTTATCGCATGACAGGCGGGCTATCTATCGGGGGCTGCTCAGCCTTTGCATAGGCCTGAGCTTGTGTATCGGGCTGTGCTTCTGCCTGTGCAGCTGCGGAGATGGCGGAAGCTCCAGTGGGAATCCCGGTGGTGACTCAGCTGCCGGATCCGGCGGAGCCGATGTATCGGAGCCGGTCAGCCGTGATTTCTTCGCCATGGACACATATATGACGGTGACAGCCTATGGAGAGAACGCGGCGGAGGCAACGGAAGCGGCGGAAGCAGAAGTCAGCCGGCTGGATGCTATGCTCTCCACCGGGAATAAGGACAGCGAGATCGCCCGGGTCAATGCCGGCGGCGGGGCTGCTTCGGATGGCAGCGATGCTTCGGGCGACGGGACGGAGTTGTCCGAGGAGGCCGGGGCTCTGGTGGAGCAGGGACTTGCTCTCTACGAAGAGACCGGGAAGAAATTCGATATCGCCATCTATCCGGTCATGGAGGCCTGGGGTTTCACTGATAAGAATTACCGGGTGCCGGACGATGCGGAGCTTGAGAAGCTGCTGCCGCTGACGGACGCGTCAAAGGTCCATTATGACGCGGATACGCACAAAGTCAGTTTCGATGAAGAAGGAATGGCCATCGATCTGGGCGGCATCGCCAAGGGGTACACTTCCTCCCGGATCATGGAGATCTACAAGGAGCACGGGATCGTGAGCGGTCTGGTCAGTCTGGGCGGCAATGTACAGGTGCTTGGGACCAAGCCGGACGGAAGCAACTGGCGCGTGGCCGTGCAGGATCCGGGGATAGAAAGCGCCGATGAAGCGGCGGACAGTGAAGACGCCGCAGGCGATGAAGCTTCTGCTCAGAATGAAGCGGCTGCGCAGGTCCAGTACCTGGGCGTGCTGGAGGCGGCCGATACAGCGGTCATCACATCGGGAGCCTATGAGCGCAACTTCACACAGGACGGTGTCCTGTATCATCACATCATCGATCCGGCTACCGGCAAACCGGCAGACAGCGGTCTGAAGTCGGTGACCATCGTCAGCAGCGACGGCACCCTGGCCGATGCCCTTTCCACCAGCCTTTATATCATGGGCAAAGACGATGCTCTGGATTATTGGCGGTCTCACTCAGATCAGTTTGACTGCATCCTGATGGATGACGACGGCGAAATCTACGTCACAGCTCCGATCGCAGAGCAGTTTACTTCAGAGGACTATCACGTTAACGTGGTAAAATAATTGCGCAAAGCTCAGAATCAGCCTGAGACGGTTTTTCGCAGCTGATTTATACTAAGTATCGTATCAGAATTCGTGCTCTCAGATCGCCGATTTTTCTCGTTGGGGTAGTATTTCCAAAAGTCGTGGGGAAGACTTCCCCATAGAGTTCGCAGATACTACCCCATAATAAAGGGCATCGTGCTCCTATTGTGGGGAAGTATTCTCGGAAGCCGTGGGGAAGGCTTCCCCACGGAAGTGTCAAATACTACCCCAACGCGCCAAGAAAGGCTCTGACGAGAGGGTGGAACCGAGTGAATTGGAAGCAATTACAGCAGCCTTTGCAGAATAAGCCAGGAAATGACACCGATGATGCACCCGGAAATGACGCCGGAGATGATCAGCACTGGGAAATAAGCGAACATCTTGAGGCTGGAGACCAGGAAAGTCGCCACCAGGATCTGCCCCAGGTTGTGGAAGACGCCGCCGCAGATCGAAACACCGGTCACTGAGAAGAGGCCGGTTTTTTTCGTGAGCAGCATCATGCAAAAGCTGAGGAGGGCGCCGGCAAGAGAATAGAGGCAGCCGAAAAGCCCACTGAACAGCAGTCCGGCAACGATGACCCGGATCATGTTGATCGTGAAGGCGTAACGGGGACCCAGATAGTACAGGGCGATGATGACCACCAGATTGGCGATGCCCAGTTTGACCCCCGGGATGCCGAAGTTGAAGGGGATCAGGACTTCTACATAGGAAAAGATCAGAGCCAGTGCTGCCAGCAGCGCGCTGTAGGCCAGGCGCCGGGTGCGGGATGAAGAATTACTGCGCGATGACATCGAATTCCTCCTCTCCGCCGGTGACTTCCAGGACCACCTTGTTGGGCAGGCAGACGATCGTCTCGCCAGTCTTTGAGATGGCGCCCTGCTGGATGCAGTCGTGGTTATGGCAGCTGGCGTGCAGCATCCGCACCGCGCCGTCCTTGATCTCGAACTCATTGACTTTGGAACCCTGCTTGATGGTGACGGTCTGATCCTCATCCAGAGAATAGATCCCATAGAGCTCGCCGGCGGTCCGGACCTCTACCTGCGCGCCGTCATCACTCCCGAACACCAGAAAAAAGGACATCACAAAACCGATGACGATCAGGCCGATCGCCAGGATGATATCCGCCGGCCGGAACATGGGCGGGCGATCAGGCGATCCCGCCGCCAGCGCGGTATGCGCAGAGGACCCAGCCTTTGGGCGGACTGATTCAGTTGTGACATTCTTCTCGGACATGACAGCCTTGTGGTTAATCAGCTCTAACATTCTATGACCACAATACAGTATTTGCGGTAAAAGCGCAAGCAGTCTTTGCGCGGGTCTGCCTGAGGACACTGACGTTTCCTCTTTACGCTCCACCGCCAATCATGTATAATCATTATGTATGTTCAACCACAACGGAGGAGAACCATGGCAGAAGAAAAAACAGTAAACAGCACGAATTTTATCCACGCGATCATCGATAAGGATCTGGAGAATCAGAAGTACGGAGACAAGGTCCTGACCCGGTTCCCGCCGGAGCCCAACGGCTACCTGCATATCGGGCACGCCAAGTCCATCTGCCTGAACTTCACGACCGCGATCAAATACCATGGCGCGTGCAACCTGAGATATGACGACACCAACCCGGTCAAAGAAGACATGGAATACGTCGACTCCATCGAGAACGACGTCCGCTGGCTGGGTTTCGAATGGAAGGAACGCCTCTGGGCATCCGACTATTTTGACGAGATGTACGAATGCGCCGTCACCCTGATCAAAAAAGGCCTGGCCTTTGTCTGCGACCTGAACGCGGACCAGATCAGAGAATACCGCGGCACCCTGACCCAGCCGGGCAAGGAGAGCCCCTGCAGAAACCGGAGCATCGAAGAGAACCTGCAGCTGTTCGAAGAGATGCGCGAAGGCAAATACGCCGACGGCGAGAAGGTCCTGCGGGCTAAGATCGACATGGCATCGCCTAACATCAATATGAGAGACCCGGTCATCTACCGGATCGCCCACGCAGAGCATCATAACACAGGAGATAAGTGGTGCATCTACCCGATGTATGATTTTGCGCATCCGATCGAGGACGCCATCGAAGGCATCACCCACTCCATCTGTACTCTGGAATTCGAGGACCACAGACCTTTGTACGACTGGGTCCTGCAGGCTGTCGGCAAGTGGCCGACTCCGCCCCAGCAGATCGAATTCGCCCGCCTGAACCTGACCAACACCGTCATGAGCAAGCGGTATCTGAAGAAAATGGTCGACGAGCACGTGGTCGACGGATGGGACGATCCGAGAATGCCGACCATCGCCGGCATCCGCCGCAGGGGCTACACACCGGAAGCGGTCCGGGATTTCTGTGAGCGCATCGGCGTAGCCAAGGCCAACAGCACCGTAGACATCGCGCTGCTGGAGTCCTGCGTGCGTGACGACCTGAAGACGAAGGTCGAGAACCGGAACGTGGTCGAGCATCCGATCCTGGTGACCATCACCAATTACCCGGAAGGCCAGACCGAGGAGATGGAGATCGAGAACAACAGAGAAGTGCCGGAGATGGGCAATCGTATGGTCCCCTTCAGCCGCCAGCTCTGGGTGGACGGCGACGACTTCATGGAAGTTCCGGCGAAGAAATATTTCCGCCTGTTCCCGGGCAACGAGGTCCGATTCAAGGGCGCCTACTTCCTCACCTGCAATGAAGTGATCAAAGACGCGGACGGCAACGTGACCGAGCTGCTCTGCACCTACGATCCGACCACGAAGAGCGGTACCGAAGGCGCCAACCGCAAGGTCAAGGGCACCATCCACTGGGTCGACGCAGCCACCGCTGTGAAGATCCGCATCCGCAACTACGACTACCTCATGGTAGAGGACGAAAACGGAGAACTGCAGATGAACCCCGACTCTCTCATCGAGACCGAGGGCTACGCGGAGCCGCTTCTAGCTGAAGCAAAGGCTGGCGAGCGCTTCCAGTTCTTCCGCAAGGGATACTATATGGCAGATCCCGAACTCACGACAGAAAATGAAAAGGTCTTTAACAAGATCGTTGGCTTGAAATCATCCTTTAAGGTAAAGAAATAATGAAGCATATTCCTGAATTGCTTGCGCCGGTCGGAGGACTGGCGCAGCTTTATGCGGCGGTAAATAACGGTGCGGACGCTGTCTACCTGGGCGGCGCCCGTTTTAATGCGCGCGCAAAGGCTGACAACTTCACGCTGCCGAAACTGCGTGACGCCATCGGCTATGCCCACGAGCGGAACGTGAAGGTCTACGTGACTTTCAACACCCTTCTGAAGGACCGGGAGCTGCCGGACGCACTGGACTATGCGGCTGCTCTGTGGGAGATCGGAGCGGACGCGGTCATCGTACAGGATATGGGGCTGGTGCGGATCCTGGGCAAATACCTGCCCGAACTGCCGCTGCACCTGTCCACCCAGGCAACAGTATATAACCCCCAGGCGGTGGGCCTGATGAAAGAGTTCGGCATCCGCCGGATCGTGCCGGCCAGAGAACTGAGCCTTACGGAGATCCAAAGGCTGGTGCAGGCATGTCACGGAGGACCGGAAGACAGCTGCGGAGCTAACTGCGAAGTGGAGGTCTTCGTGCACGGAGCTCTTTGCATGTGCTATTCCGGCCAGTGTCAGATGAGCCGTTTGCTGGGGGCAAACGCCAAAAGCGGCCGCAGACACGGCAAGGAGACGGGGGCAAAGGAAAGCGATAACAAACATGGCAAGGAAGCCATGACAGAGGGGAGCGCCCGCAGCGGCAACCGGGGTCTCTGTGCCCAGCCCTGCCGTCTGCCGTACACCGATGATCAGGGGCGGACCGGATATTTTCTCAGCCCGAAGGACCTTTGCCTGCTGGAGGAACTGCCGGCGCTCTGCGAGGCCGGAGTGGACTCCCTGAAGATCGAAGGCCGGCTGAAATCCCCGGAATACGTAGCTGTGGTCACGGGGATCTACCGCAAGTACCTGGATCAGTATGCCCAGGCCGGAGCCGTTGATGTGACGGCAGAGGATCTGGCAGCGCTGACGCAGATCTACAGCAGAGGCGGTTTTACGACGGGATACCTCTACGGGGATCCGGGAGAAAAGCTGCTGTCAGGACAGTCTCCTAAGAATGCAGGGGTCTATATCGGGAAAGTCCGTTCGGTCGTATCGGCGAAGAGCGCCGGCGGAGACAAGGCGGCGGCGGCCGGCGCGGCAAAGAAGGATGCTTCGCTTGTGGATGTGATGCTGCAGGGAGAGTTGAATGAAGGCGACGGTATCGAGATCCGTCCGGCGGGAAACAGGGAAGACCGGATGGATGAAAGCCGGGCAGACCGTACAGCAGGAAGCCGGAAAGACCGTACAGCGGGAGGCCGGAAAGACCGTCCGGCGGGAAGCCGGAAAGACCGAGCAGGCGGTATGCGCGGGAGGATCGTTTCGAAAGCCCACCAGGAAGAGGGCAAGGACGCCGGCGGAGTGGTGACCTTCAGAAAGGAACTGACCGGAGGAGCTGTGCGCATCGGAGATATAAAAGGAAGGATAAAAGCGGGCGACCGGGTGTTCCGCGTGACCAGCCGCGCGCAGCTGGAACAGGCGCGGCATACTTTTGACGCCGAGACGACGGAAGACCGTGACCGTCAGATGCGGCGGCACATCCCGCTGGAAATGGAATTCACGGCGAATGCCGGCGAGCCGGCGCTGCTGCGGATCCGGGAAACCGTGGGAGAGGAGCTTGAGCAAGGCACCGCAGCAAACAGAGCAGATGATCCGGTCATGGCTGCAGCTGCGGGATCAGAGGTCTGCATCAGTTCGCAGGAACCGGCAGAGCAAGCTCAGAACCGGCCGTCAGATCCTGAGCGGATCCGGGGACAGCTGGCAAAACTGGGCGGAACGCCTTTTGAAGCGGCGCCGGGGGACATCGCAGTCTATCTGGATGGAAGCTGTGTTGTTCCGGTCTCTGAGATCAACCGGATGCGGCGTGAAGGGATCCGCCAGCTTTTGCAGCAAAAGAGAACTGTTCGGCGAACTCCGGCAGATCTGGAGCAGCTGGCGAAAGCAGAAGAAGAGCTGACTGGCTGCACCCTGCAGATCCCGGCAGCGAAAGAGGTGCTGAAGCGTTTGGGACAGCCGGTGCCGCTGGAGGAGTTCATGGCAGGAAAGGACGGGATGCCCTGCATGCTCGAGATCACGAAGGGAAGCTCGGACGAGTGGATCGAGGAGAACTTTGACGAGATCATCCGTGCAGTGAAAGAACGGGGGATCATTCTCAATAACACCGGCTGGATCCGTCGGTTCCAGGACGCCGGCGTGAAAGTCTATGGGGGCCACGGGCTGAACGTATACAACGAACAGGCGCGGCAGGCTTTTGAGGAGATCGGCGTAGAGATCATCGAAGCGTCTTATGAGGCGGATCAGCCTTTGGACGGGAAGATCCCTCTGATGATCACAGAACATCCGGTCAAATCAAAAACCCTTACGGATCGTAAGGGTCAGGTGCATCGTGTGGAAACAGCGCCGTCCGGGGACAAAACGCTGATCTGGTGATGGCGGGTCAGGCTGCGTCAGACTTCGTTAGCGCTGCGGAACATGGCGAACGACAGGTACAGGATGGCTGCCGAGATGATCAGCCAGCTCCAGCGGAACCCGTGGTTGAATGTGAAATACAGACAGATCAGGCCGACGAAGAAGAGAAACAGCGAAGCAAGGATGCGTTTGGGATCTCTTCTCTGGCCATTATTGCGTATCGTCATGGTGTAAAACCTCCTGCTATTTGTGTTTGGATGCCTAATATATCCTAACACAAAACACTGGCAGATTCAATTAATCATGGCTTGTATATGATTGACAAATATATACAGCCGATGTATAATTTAACTAAATCCGATTGCAAAGGTGGTGTATATTGCTTTCGGATAAACGAAATCATATTTACTTATTTGGTAAGGAGGAAATTGTTATGGGTAGAAAAGTACCTATGTGGCAGTGTATCCTCGCAATCGTCGCCATGGTCGTGTTCCTGTTCTGGAACGTCATGTTCGACGACGGAGGAGAAGCACATGTCGGCCTGATCCTCGCCGCCTGCGTATCCGGTATCATCGGCGCAGCGAACGGCTGGAAATGGGCGTACATGGAGCAGGG
>Ga0256405_10006863_pt1 | contig 17731 bp, 17 predicted proteins | sample RumenRJG_02DNA_FD_189096 | JGI IMG/M metagenome (GOLD analysis project Ga0256405, IMG submission 189096) | Bovine rumen microbial communities from Lethbridge, Alberta, Canada - RJG_02 | ecosystem: Host-associated > Mammals > Digestive system > Stomach > Rumen | place: Canada: Alberta...
TTCCGGCGGCGGTCCCTCGGGCACCTCTTCCGGTACCCAGACAGCCATCGGAACCGTGGTTCCGGCTTCCACCGGCATGTGGATCCTGGACAACACCGGATGGTGGTTCATGCGAGCCAACCGGACCTGGCCTGCAGGCACCTGGGAGCTCATCGACGGCAAGTGGTACCTCTTCAACGCCGCCGGCTACATGCTCACCGGATGGCAGCAGCTGGGCAATCTCTGGTATTACCTCGGCACCGACGGCGCCATGCGCATAAGCTCCTGGATCGACAACCAGTACTATGTGAACGCCGACGGCGTGTGGGTGCAGTAAGCAGCCTGCACTGTATCAGAATAGCCTCTCGCAGGATTTATGCGATGAAACACATATTAATCATTTATAAAGAACGGGGCTGCCGCATGATTTACGATGCGGCAGCCCCGTTCCTGTTTTGCCTCTTCCTGTTTGCTTTCCATGTATCCATGCACACCAAATATGCTGATTAACACGCTTGGTGCGCCCGCGCAAACTGCGAAAAAAATTTACGCACCACAACATTACTTCACTTAATATAGTGCGTCCATGCACAGCCTCGACCCTCTGTAAATCAATACTTTTTTAATATGCATGCCGGCGCAGCGCACCTGATGAAATAATATGTTAGCTTTGGTATGAAAAGAAGCATTTGCAGCAATGACATTTTCTCTGTACGAACACACCAGAATTCATTTTTGATTCAATTGATGTGTAAAAAAAATTCATCAAATGCACGAGCACACCAATTGCAATGAAAAGTTATAAAAGGTGCGACAAAATTTCCAAAAATAATCATATTAAATATTACTTTATATTATGTTTGATTATTATGGTCCGAGCCACATACTTTCAAGGCAACGCCGGCTCATTGGTCTGTTTCCGCAATCACTCTGCAGGGCAGTCCGGACAGTCCTGCAAAGTTCATGGGAAATGTGCGCACCGTAAACCCGTCTTCCAGAGGAAGAAGCTCCTTCAGATTACACAGATTCTCGATGATAAAGGTCCCCTGCTCCGCACATCTTCTGTCCGCCTCTCCGTGCTCCTTCCCCCGCCGCACGCCGGCAAAATCAATCCCGATCAGGGAAACTCTTTTCTCCAGAAGCTGTGAGAGGAGCCTGTGGGCAAGCTGCGGATGATGATGGGTGTATGTATCGGTTCCGTACCCTTCTTTTTCGATGAAACCAGTGTAAAACAGCACAAAGGTGTCCTCTCTGATCCGGTTCAGCTCTTTTTCGTCAAGTTCTATCTCCTCCTCGGCTCCGGACACATCAAATACAATGCCCTTTCTGCAGCTGTATTCCAGAGGAAACTCTTTATCCATCACATCAAAATGGGTTCCCAGATGGCCGGAGAACACCTTCTTCTCATTCTTCTCCGCATCCTTTCTAATCTCCGGCGTTACCCGGAGCGTCAGGTCAATCAGCATGCCGGCTCCTTCCCAATCATATCGGCTCTTTTCTGCATCCTGCTGCATTGCAGTGCCGGCACCTCTGTGCCGGTTCTGCATTCTGTCATCTGCATCCGGTCAGGTCCCGCACAACCTCTCCCGCCAGGATCAGTCCCGCCACCGGCGGCACAAAGGCCACCGAACCGGGAATAGCCCGCCTTCCCTGCGGGAGTTCCTCGGCTATGTCGGGCGAAGCATCTCCTATGCCGGTCTTCCCCTGATTTTCTGCGCTGTTTCCGCTGTCGCCTTCTATATTCTTTGCGGAAATCGGCGTCTCATCTGACCAGACCACCTTCAGATGGTCAATTCCCCGCTTCTTCAGTTCCTTCCGCATCACCCGGGCCAGCGGGTCGATGGAAGTTTCATAGATATCGGAGATACGGAACCGGGACGGATCCAGCTTGTTTCCCGTGCCCATAGAGCTTACGACCGGCGTCCCTGCTGCCCTGCAGGCTAAAATGATAGCAAGCTTTGCCGTCACCGTATCCACGGCATCCACCACATAGTCATACTCCGAAAAATCGAATTCTCCGGCAGTTTCCGGAAGAAAGAAGCAGGTATGCACCGTAACTTGGCAGGATGGATTGATCTCCAGGATGCGCTCCCGCATGACCTCCGTCTTATTCCTTCCCACTGTCGACTCCAGCGCAATAATCTGCCGGTTCCGGTTCGTCAGGCTCACCTGGTCATTATCAATAATATCCAGCGCGCCCACGCCGCTTCGAGCAAGCGCTTCCACCACATAGCCGCCTACGCCGCCGATACCGAACACGGCCACTCTGGCGTTCTGAAGCTTCTCCATCGCCTCACGTCCGAGGAGGCGTTCTGTTCTTGAAAACAATTTCTGTTCCGACATGGTCTTATCTTTCCTTTATACAATCTTCCTTCTATACGGACTTCCCTTTACATATTTACAATAACTATATGCCATTTTTGCCCCGGGGGCAACTGCCCGGGAAGTGAAAGAGCTTCTGTTTTGCCTCTGCGGCCGCCTCGCGGCCGTGCCTGCTTCCGCCGCGCTCTGGCGCGGCATTGCATATGCCAGATTCGTCATTGCATACCCCTTGGACGTATGCCAGGTTCGTCATTGTATATACCCCCCAGGGGTATGTACAGACCAGAGAAGTGTCTTGTTCATCTTATGTTTTCAATAATGCTTCCTGGGATGCATTCTCAACGCAGCAGTGCGTCCAAATGCAATATGTTTTCAGTCTTTTTCTTGTTAATAACATTTATAGTGTATAACATCAATATGCCATTCGTTATTGTCGCTCAATAAGAAGTGTTCTTCTCTTCTGATACCCCTCGCCCATCTGAAAAATGCATCTTGTTTAAGTAACTTCACTCGACAGGATGCGTGCCCGGCTCTGCCCGGCCTCGCTGACCAGCCCCTCTGACCGGCCCATCCGACCGGGCCCATCTGACCGGTCCCTCTGACCGGGTCCATCTGACCGGCCCCTCTGCACGATCAGCTGCTTACTCCGGCCCACAGGCCCCCCACCTTCCCCGGAACGCACAAAGCCCCCGCCGGGGAAGTCTTCCGCGCGGGGGCCTGATGCATCCCAAAGGATACCTCTATATTACTATATTACGATTGATTACGACCGTAAAATTACCACTCCATAATCGCGCCCTTTGCGCCGGAGGTGACGAGACTTGCGTACTTCGCCAGATAGCCGGTGGTGATGCTCGCCTCTCTCGGCTGCCATTTTGCCTTTCTGGCCGCCAGTTCTTCATCGGAGACGAGAAGGCTGATGGAATAGTTCGGGATGTCGATCTTGATCTGGTCGCCTTCTTCGACAAGGGCGATGGGGCCGCCTGCAGCAGCTTCCGGGGAAACATGGCCGATGGCCGCGCCGCGGGAAGCGCCGGAGAAGCGTCCGTCGGTGATCAGGGCTACGCTGCCGCCGAGACCCATGCCCATGATGGCGGAGGTCGGATTCAGCATCTCGGGCATGCCCGGGCCGCCCTTCGGTCCTACGTAGCGGATGACGACCACGTCGCCTGCCACGATCTGGCCGCCCTTGATGGCCGCGATGGCATCTTCCTCACAGTCAAAGACGCGGGCGCGTCCGGTATTCACCATCATCTCCGGTGCGACTGCGGAACGCTTTACGACACAGCCGTCGGGAGCCAGGTTGCCCTTGAGGATCGCCAGGCCGCCGGTCTCGCTGTAGGGATTCTCGATGGGACGGATGGTCTCCGGATCGCGGTTTACGCATCCCTTGATGTTCTCGCCCACGGTCTTGCCGGTGCAGGTCATGCATTCGGTATTGATGAGACCCTTCTTTGCCAGCTCGTTCATAACGGCATAGACGCCGCCTGCTGCGTTCAGGTCTTCCATATGGGTATCGCCGGCCGGTGCCAGATGGCACAGATTCGGCGTTCTCTCGCTGACTTTATTGGCCAGGTCAAGGTCAAGCTTTACACCTGCCTCATGGGCGATGGCGGGAAGATGCAGCATGCTGTTGGTAGAGCAGCCCAGAGCCATATCCACGGTGAGAGCGTTCATGAACGCATCCTCAGTCATGATATCCTTCGGACAGATATTCTGACGCCAGAGCTCCATAACCTGCATTCCAGCCTTCTTGGCCAGGCGGATACGCTCGGAATAAACGGCCGGGATGGTTCCATTGCCCTTAAGTCCCATACCAAGAACCTCTGTCAGACAGTTCATGGAGTTTGCGGTGTACATACCGGAGCAGGAACCGCAGGTGGGACAAACATTCTGCTCAAACTCTCTTAAGCCCGCATCGTCGATCTTGCCGGCTGCGTGAGCGCCGACCGCCTCAAACATGGCGGAAAGAGACTTCTTCTGTCCGTTAACTCTGCCGGCCAGCATCGGACCGCCGGATACAAAGATCGTCGGCACATTGACTCTTGCGGCAGCCATCAGAAGTCCGGGAACATTCTTGTCGCAGTTCGGGATCATTACCAGTGCGTCCAGCTGGTGAGCCAGCGCCATGGACTCGGTGGAATCGGCGATCAGCTCTCTGGTAACCAGAGAATACTTCATTCCCACATGTCCCATGGCGATGCCGTCGCAGACCGCGATAGCCGGGAACACCACCGGTGTGCCGCCTGCCATCAGAACGCCCTTGCGGACCGCTTCTGTAATCTTGTCCAGGTTCATGTGTCCCGGAACAAGCTCATTGTAAGAGTTTACAATACCGACCAGCGGCCGGTTCATCTCCTCCTCCGTCATTCCCAGCGCATAAAACAGGGAACGGTGGGGCGCCTGCTGAGGTCCTTTTTTTACCGCATCACTTTTCATAAATCACTTCTCCTCTATCGTAACTGTTAATTAAGAACGTCGCTGTATACTTCACAGCTTTGCAATATTTTATTATTATACATCATTGTGCGATCGCGGTAAAGATAACTATATTGCATGGTTTTCATGCCTTCGGTCAGTCACACCCCCGCGTACAGGCCCTCGGCCTGCCCTGCGGCCGGCGCAGCCCGCAGGTCCGAAGATCCGCCCCGGCGCAGCCCGCGGAATTGACGATATCCGCATTCTCTGCTATGATTCAGTTGCACTTTTGAAGACTTTTGCAGATTTCCAAAACCCTGCTGAACCAATTTTCCAGCAAAGGACTCATATACTGCCATGAATATTATCACAACCGAACTTCTCAATGGCGCCAAAGCCGCCCGGGGATGCGCCGTCATCATCGATGTGTTCCGGGCATTCACCCTGGAGTGCTATCTTTTTGCCGGCGGCGCCGGCCGGATTCTCACCGTGGGCAGCGCCGATACCGCTTACCATCTGAAAGAAGAACATCCCGATGCTCTGCTCATCGGGGAACGGCAGGGCATCCCGCTGCCAGGCTTTGACGGCGGCAATTCCCCCGCCCAGTTTGAAAAAGCCGACGTGCGCGGAAGGATGATCATCCATACCACCAGCGCCGGGACCCAGGGCATCGCGGCGGCTGCCGAGCATGCAGACGAGATCCTCACCGGCAGTCTGGTCAATGCGAACGCCATCGCCCGGTACCTTCTGAAGAAGAATCCGGAAACCGTCACTCTGGTGGCCATGGGGCTGGACGCAAAGGAGAGCGCCGCAGAGGATGTGCTCTGCGCGAAATACATCGAATCCATCCTTCTGGGCCATCCCATGGATCCGGCGGAGGTGGAACGGCAGGCAAGGGACCTGCAGTATACCTCCGGAAAGCGTTTCTTCGCGCCGGAAACCCAGCATATTATGCCGAAGGAGGACTTCTTCCTCAGCATCAGGCCGGATATCTTCCCCTTCGTCATCCGGGCAGAACGGAAGGATGGGTTCTGCGAAATGGAAAGGAGCGAAATCTGACATGCATGACCTGTTGATTCTCTACATCACCTTCCTGAAAATCGGAGCGGTGAATTTCGGCGGCGGATACTCCATGCTGCCCCTCCTGGAGCGGGAGCTGGTGGATAACCGGCACTGGGTTACTACCGAGGAAATCATGGATTACTTTGCCATCGGCCAGTGTACCCCCGGCATCATTGCCATCAATGTCTCCACCTTTGTGGGCAACAAGAAGGCCGGCATTCCCGGCGGCATCATCGCTTCCCTGGGATTCCTCACGATGCCCATCACCATCATTCTGATAATCGCCGCCTTCCTGACAAACTTTGCGGATATTCCCGCGGTTCAGCACGCTTTTGCCGGCATCCGGGTATGCGTCTGCGTGCTGATCCTGCAGGCCGTTCTCCGGCTGTGGAATAAGGCCATCGTCGATAAGAAGACACTGGGGCTCTATATCCTGATCCTCGTGCTTACCGTCTTCTCAAAACAGCTGCCCATCTCCATTCCCACCGCAGCCTTTGTCATCTGTGCCGGTCTATTCGGTGTTCTCTCCGGCGGAAAAGCTGCTGGACAGGCCCCCGCAGCAAAACAGGCCGGGGACAGCCATACCGCACCCGATAACCATCCGGAACAGAGAAAGGAGGAACAGTCATGAGCACACTCCTTCAGCTCTGCATCCAGTTTTTCAAGACCGGCCTTTTTGCCGTGGGCGGCGGCCTGGCGACTCTGCCCTTCCTCTATGAGATCTCCGATCGGTTCGGATGGTTTTCCCACGCGGACATCGCGGATATGATCGCCATCTCCGAGAGTACCCCCGGGGCCATCGGCATCAATATGTCCACCTACGCGGGATACACCACCGCCGGTGTCATCGGCGGAATCCTGGCAAGCCTGTCCCTGTCGGCCCCCTGTGTCATAGTGATTCTGATCATTGCCCGGATCCTGGACAAGTTCCGGAACAATCCCATGGTGGAAAATGCTTTCTACGGCCTTCGCGCTGCTTCGGTCGCCATGATCTCCGCTGCAGGCCTCAATGTTGTGAAAACATCCCTGGTTCACCCGGATGTCCTGGCAGAGACCGGTTCCTTCGCCGGCTTCTTTGATCCGAAGGCCATTATCCTGGCCGTCATTCTGGTCATCGCCATGCGGAAGCTCAAGTGGAATCCCATCGCCTTTCTCGTCATATCCGCCGTCATCGGCATTGTCTTCCGATTCTGAACATGACTGCCGCAGCCAATGGGCTGCGGCAGTTCTTTTCTCTTTTGTTCATCTCATCCCGGCTCATCCCAGCGGTCTCGGTTCGCACCAAATCTACAATAAACTTCATTTGATGCGTCCATGCAAAAGGCCTCAAAAATTTGCGCACCAATAAGGCTATTCTCCGAATATAGTGCGTTCATGCAGGACTCTCACTCCCCGAAAATGGCCCCAAAATACAGTAAACCGGATACAAAAGAGCCAATGTGCACACCATGAAAGACATTAAGAAACTTCTGGTATGAAAATCTTCACCATCGTCAAAAAGAATCGTTCTGCACGAGCACACCAAAACACAGCTCCCCTCAATATGGTGTGTAAAAAAATTTTGCCTCCTGCACGAACGCACCTAATGTCACAGATTGTAGTGAATGGTGCGCTGTCAGACGCGGCAATGCATCACATTATATATTTGCGATACTTAATAATGATTTTTTGACGTAATTGTTCGTAATTGTTCCCTGCCGCGGAACCAATGCGATTCTTCCAACTGCCGGTCGACTTCATTTTCTTTCCGTCCATTGACTCTATAAGGCAAAAAGAGTAAAATATATATAAAATTTGGTGCAGGTTTGCACTTTCGCCTGTGCAATATGACGATATATGCGGAATAGTCCGCAGAAAGGAAGCTACCCATGAAAAAAATCATCAATTCCGTCGAACTTGTTGAAGAGCAGATGATCGAAGGTCTCTGCAAAGCATATCCCGGATATGTGAAACGGGTGGAGGGCACCAATGTCATCGCGCGTGCCGTAAAGAAGGAAGGCAAGGTTGCACTTGTCTCCGGCGGCGGAAGCGGCCATGAGCCGGCTCATGCAGGCTATGTCGGCACAGGTATGCTGGATGCCGCCGTTCCCGGCGCTGTATTCACCTCTCCTACCCCGGATCAGGTCTATGAGGCTATCAAGGCCGTCGCTACGGATCAGGGCGTACTGATGATTATCAAGAATTATACCGGCGATGTCATGAACTTCGAGATGGCAGCCGATATGGCCCGGGACGAAGGCATCACCGTAGATGAGGTCATCGTCAATGATGACGTGGCTGTGGACGGCTCCCTGTATACCGTAGGACGCAGAGGCGTTGCAGGTACCGTATTCGTACACAAGATCACCGGCGCAAAGGCAGAAACCGGCGCTTCCCTCGAGGAAGTGAAGGCTGTTGCCCAGAAGGTCATCGACAATGTACGCAGCATGAGCATGGCCATCCGTCCCTGCACCGTTCCGGCCGCCGGAAAACCCGGATTTGAGCTGGGCGACGACGAGATGGAGATCGGCATCGGCATTCACGGCGAGCCCGGCACCCACAGAGAGGCCCTTCGCCCGGCGGATGAGATCGTGGACATGCTGATGGAGAAGATCCTGGCTGACATCGACTATTCCGGCAAAGAGGTTGCCGTCATGATCAACGGCTGCGGCGCTACTCCGCTGATGGAGCTCTTCATTGCCAACAACCGCGTACATGACATTCTGGCCGAAAAAGGCATCAAGGTCTATAAGACCTATGTGGGCGAATACATGACCTCCCTCGAGATGGAAGGCTTCTCCATTTCCCTGCTCCGTCTCGACGACGAGCTGAAGGAACTGCTGGATGCCCCTGTTGACACCCCGGCATTCAAGTAAAACATATAAGGAGCTTTCTATGACTGACAGCGCAAAAGTAATTGAACTGCTTTCCGCCATGCAGGCGGCAATCGATGAAAACGCCCAGTTCCTGACGGACCTGGACGCGGCAATCGGTGACAATGACCACGGCATCAACATGGCCCGCGGATTTAAAAAAGTCGGTGATGATCTTCCCGGTCTCGCCGGCAAGGATATCGGCGCCATCCTGAAAAAGGCCGGCATGGACCTGGTATCCACCGTAGGCGGTTCCTCCGGACCTCTCTACGGCACCGCTTTCATGAAGGCCGGCGCAAAGGCCGCGGGAAAGAATGAGATTGGAATGGAAGACTTCCTCGTCATGATGGAGGAGGCCATCGGCGGCGTTCAGATGCGCGGCAAGGCCGTCCGCGGCGAGAAAACCATGCTGGATGCCATGATTCCCGCCCTGGAGGCCATGAAGGCGGCCGCGGGTGAAGGAAAAGATACGAAAGATGTCCTGGATGCCGGCGTGACAGCGGCGGAAGAAGGCGTGGAGTACACCAAGACCATCATCGCCACCAAGGGACGCGCCAGCTACCTGGGCGAGCGGTCCATCGGTCATCAGGATCCGGGTGCCACCAGCTTCACCGTTCTCCTGAAGGCCATCGCAGCGGGGTACTGATTATGGTAGGTTTTGTTCTTGTCTCCCATATTAAAAAACTGGCTGAGGGCGCCGCAGAGCTGGGGACTATGATGGCCCCCGATGTCCCTGTGGAGGCGGCCGGCGGACTTCCCGACGGAAGCCCCGGCACCGACTATGAGCGCATCGCCTCTGCCATCGGAAGAATCAGAGAGCGCTCTTTAGACGGCGTCATCGTCATTCCCGACATGGGGAGCTCCTGCATGACCTCGGAGATGGTTCTGGAGGACCTGGGCGATCCGCAGGTTATCATGGTGGACTGCCCCTTCGCTGAGGGCACGGTGGCGGCGGTGGTACAGTCTGCCGGCGGCGGTACCCTGGAAGAAGTAAAACAGGCCGCGGAGGAAACCCGCGGCATGCAGAAGTTCTGATACGTATATAATCCCAATGTACGCCGAGGCGGCAGCTCCTAACGGAACTGCCGCCTCTCTTCGTCATATTCAAATCCGGCTGCCGCAAGGCGGCTGACCAGCTCCTGCCATTCGATATCCCAGCCTGCGCACAGCTCTTCGATGCTGTCTGCGCTGTCCCGGAGTGCCATATTTACCACCGAAAGGCACATCACCGGGTCCTTCGGAAGCGTCATCAGGGTTCCTCCTTCTCACAAACCGCCGGTTCCTCCGCGCTTTTTCCCTGCGCTGCGGCAGAACCGACATCCTCTGTAATCCGCACATCCACCACGTTGTAGGGAATATCGATTCCCTCCTCCGGAAACCGCTCCAGCACCGCCTGCCGGATGTTGCTGCAGGCCCGGAAGGAATCATTCAGGTCCTTCGTCCAGCAGGTGAACTTCAGGACAAATCCGCTGGCCGTGAGCCGGTTGACAAAGATATTGATCTTATCCGGATTCAGCACCAGAGGCTCATTCTCAAGAATATCCTTCAGCACATCTCTCGCCTTCTCCACATCCGTCCCGTAGGCCACCTCAAACTCCATATAGTTGCCGACCTGCTCCACATAATTCGTGTTGATGATCACGGAGCTGTCGATGACGCTGTTGGGCACAATGCAGCTCTGTCCGTCATACTGGTCAATGACTACATGGCGCATGGTCATGTCCTTGACAATGCCCTCCGCCAGGATGCTCCCGCCGGAGACCACCTTGATCTTCTGGCCCACGTCGCAGGGGCGGGACGCCGACAGGGAAAAGCCGGAGATAACATTTCCCAGTGCCTGCTGGGCCGCAAAGGTGGCGACAGCGATAATCAGAGAACCGCTCTGCAGAAGGGTCTTTCCCACGCCGCCGGCCACTTCAAAGGGCGAGAGGGCGATATAGATGCCCACCACCATAATCAGCGTTCCCACAAAACTTCGCAGAAACCGCAGATGGATCTGGGATTTTGTCCGGAGCAGCCGGTTGAAAAACCGGTGACTGAGAAACAGAGCAACAAATGTGGCGGCCATGACAGCCGCCGCAATGCCGATTTTATACATCAGACTCATGGAATACAAAAACCTCCGAATCAGTTGGCCTCATGACACTTCAGAAGCGCCAGGGTGCCTGTCCGCGCCATCTCCACGATGCTGACGGACTTCAGGGTATTGATAAAGATCTGTACCCGCTCCGGGGTATCGCACATCTGGATGGTCATCTGGGTCTTGGACATGTCCACGATCTCCGCCTTCATGATCTCGCAGTTTTCCATGATATCCCGGCGGTTCGACCGGTTATAGTGAATCTTTACCAGAAGAAGCTCTCTGCAGATGCTCTCGGACTCCTCGAAGGTGCGGACCTTGATGACATCCAGCTTCTTGTTCAGCTGCTTTTCAATCTGCTCCAGGGTCCTCTGGTCCCCGCTGGACACGATGGTCATGTTGGAGACCGCATGGTCCTCCGTCTCACCCACCGCCAGGGAATCGATGTTAAAGCACCGTCTCCAGAACAGTCCTGCCACCTTGCACAGAACGCCGGCCCGGTTCTCCACCAGTACGGAATAAATTCGTTTCATTATACCACCTCGTTGGGATCAATGATGCACTCCAGCAGGGCAGATGTGTCATCCGCCAGGAAGTCCGCCAGAGTCTCCTGGATCTTATCGTCGTCATCCAGCCGGTAATACTTCATGTCATAGGCTTCCGCAATCTTCTCAAGCTTCGGACTGCTTCCCAGATTGGTCACCGAATAATGATTGTGATAGTTAAAGTGCTGGTACTGGCGCACCAGTCCCAGAACCTCGTTGCGCATCACCACAACCTTGACCGGGATCTGATACTCTGCGATGGTTCCCAGCTCCATCATATTCATCTGGAATGCGCCGTCTCCCAGAACGGCCACCACCTGTCTTGCGGGGTCGGCCAGCTTGGCGCCCATGGCTGCAGGGATGGAATATCCCATGGTTCCCATGCCGCCGGAGGTCAGAAGACGCCCCTTTCTGGCCACATAGTTCTTGCAGGACCAGAGCTGATTCTGTCCCACGTCCGCCACATAGATGGCATTTTCCTGCATCTGCAGGGAGAGCATCCGCACAAAATGGGCCGGGGTAACCGTACTGCCCTCGCGGACATGCACGCCGTCCGCAAGTCTTGAGACATCCAGTTCTCTGCCCTCGGTCTTATACTCCGTCAGGTCCGCAATCCAGTCTTCATAATTGGCTTCCAGCGGCTCACTGGCGAGAACCTCGAAGACATTCTCGATATCTCCCACCAGGGGAATGGATGCGCCGGCGTTCTTGCCGATCTCGGCCGGGTCCACGTCGATGTGGATCAGCACCTTGTTGTCGGTGATCATATCCGGCCGCTTGAAGGACCGGTCCGCCACGCGGGCGCCCGCCACCAGCACCAGATCCGCCTCGTTCATCGCCCGGTTCGCATACTTCTGGCCGTTGTTGCCCACCATGCCGAAGAACAGCCAGTGGTTGCTGGGCATAACGCCCAGTCCCATCATGGTGCACACCGTCGGAATATGGTTCTTCTCCGCAAACGCCCGGACCTCCTCCGCAGCGCCTGCCAGATGCACGCCGCCGCCGATGCAGATCACCGGCCGTTTCGCCTTCTCGAACTCCTTGAGGGTCTTTTTGATCTGCAGGGCATTGCCCTTCACCGTCGGCTTGTAGGAACGGATCTGCACGCTCTCCGGGTAGGAGAAGCGGTTCACCGCCGCCTCCTGAATATCGATGGGAACGTCGATCAGAACCGGGCCTTTTCTTCCCGTATTGGCGATATGGAAGGCCTCTTTCATAATCCGCGGAATATCCGAAGCCTTTCTCGCAATATAGCTGTACTTGACGAAGGATTCGCAGGCACCGGAAATATCCGCCTCCTGGAAAACATCGCTTCCCATGAGCCGGCTGTCCACCTGTCCGGTGATGCAGACCATCGGAATACTATCGGCGAATGCCGTCGCGATTCCGGTGATGGTATTGAGGGCCCCGGGACCGCTGGTGACCGCCACAACGCCCACCTTGCCGGTGATTCTCGCATACCCGCTGGCCGCATGGGCCGCATTCTGCTCCTCTCTCACCAGGATGGTTTTGATGTCTGTATTCAGAATGCTGTCATAAAAGGGGCAAATGGCGACGCCCGGATAGCCGAAGACGTACTCGACCTTTTCCTCCTCCAGGCATTTTACCAGAATATCCGCACCTGTCATAAATCCTCCTCATGTCCGCTAAGCATATCAGACAAGCTTAAAACCTTTCTCCATCAGTTTAGCACGAATCTCTTCAATATGCTCGAAATTTCTCGTTTCAATCTGGATCGTCAGGTAGCAGCCGTTGATATCGGTGTTCTGTACCGTGTTGTTGTGATCCACCTTGGTAACATTTGCCCCCAGAGACGCGATGATGGATGCAACCTCCACCAGCTGGCCCGGCTTGTCCAGAAGCTCGATGGTAAGCTCTGCTCTTCTTCCCGTCTTGATAAGACCGCGGGTGATGACGCGGGCGAGGATATTCACATCGATATTGCCGCCCGACACGACGCAGACCACTTTCTTTCCTTCCACCGGGAGCTTGCCGAAGAGAACCGCCGCCACGGAAACAGCACCCGCGCCCTCGGAAACCACCTTCTCCTTCTCCATCAGGGTAAGGATTGCCGCAGCCGTCTCCTCATCGGACACGGTCACGATGTCGTCCACATATTTTGAAACCATGTCAAAGGTCACATCCCCGGGCGCCTTCACGGCGATGCCGTCGGCGAAGGTATTGACCTTATCGAGGCTCTCCAGCTTCTTATCCCTAAAGGCCTGATACATGCTGCCGGCGCCTTCCGCCTGCACGCCGTAGACTTTGCAGTTCGGATTCAGCTTCTTGATGACAAAAGAGATGCCGGAGATCAGCCCGCCGCCGCCGATGGGAACCACCACCGCATCCGCATCCTGAATCTGGTCGCAGATCTCGATGCCGATGGTGCCCTGTCCGGCGATCACATCCACATCGTTGAAGGGGTGGATAAAGACCGCGCCCGTCTCCTGCTGAAACTTCACGGAAGCCTCATAGGCGTCGTCATAGACGCCGTCGATCATCCGCACACTTGCCCCGTATCCTCTGGTGGCCTCTACCTTGGAGAGCGGTGCAATCGACGGCAGGAAAATGGTGGACTTTGCTCCCGCCCGGGTGGCTGCCAGCGCCACGCCCTGGGCATGGTTGCCCGCGGAGCAGGCCACAACGCCCCGCTCCTTCTCCTCCGCGCTCAGCGTGGAGATCTTGTAATACGCACCCCGGATTTTAAAAGATCCCGTATTCTGCAGATTTTCCGCCTTCAGATACAGATCGCAGTTTGTATTGATCCGGGTTGCGTGCACCAGGTCCGTCTTCTTCACGACCGGCTTCAGCACGTGCGCCGCCTGATATACTCTGTCCAGTGTCAGTTCCATGTTATGCCCCCAGTCTTCTATTCATCCTGCCGGCCGCTCCGGTCCGCAGACATGTTCCCGAACAACTAAAAGGCTGCCGCAATCCACCGATCACGGCAGCCCTTCCGTCTGTTTATCTGATACGATTATCTCGCCTCATCCAGATCCTTAGCCTGCTTCCAGCCCATCTTCGCGCGAAGGTCGCGTCCGGTCTCGGATGCCAGAGTATTCGCATGAGCCTCTCTCATAGCGGTGAAGGACGGTCTGCCGGCCTTGTTCTCAAGAATCCAGTTCTTTGCGAAGGTGCCGTCCTGGATCTCAGCCAGAACATCCTTCATAGCCTGCTTTACTTCCGGTCCGATGATTCTCTTGCCGGATACATAGTCACCGTACTCTGCAGTATCGGAGATGGAATAGCGCATGCCCTCGAAGCCTGCGTTGAAGATCAGGTCAACGATCAGCTTCATCTCGTGGATGCACTCGAAGTAAGCGTTCTCCGGCTTGTAGCCTGCCTCAACCAGAGTATTGAAGCCAGCCTCCATCAGTGCGCACACGCCGCCGCAGAGAACTGCCTGCTCGCCGAAGAGGTCGGTCTCGGTCTCCTCTTTGAAGGTGGTCTCAAGGATGCCGCCTCTTGCGCCGCCGATAGCTGCAGCATAAGCCTTTGCAACGTCCATGGAATTGCCGGCCGGATCCTGATAGCAGGCAACCAGACACGGAACGCCCTTGCCGTCAACATACTGGCTTCTTACGGTGTGGCCCGGGCCCTTCGGAGCGATCATGATAACGTTCACGTCTGCCGGCGGAACGATGCAGTGGAAATGAATATTGAAGCCGTGTGCGAAGGCGATGGTCTTGCCTGCGGACAGGTTCGGAGCGATCTGGGACTTGTACAGATCTGCCTGCTTCTCATCGTTAACCAGGATCATGATGATGTCAGCGAGCTTTGTAGCCTCATCGGTATTGTAAACCTCGAAGCCGGCCTCTTTCGCCTTAACAGCGCTCTTGGAACCCTCATAGAGTCCGATGATAACATCGACGCCGCTGTCTCTCAGGTTCATTGCATGTGCATGTCCCTGGGAACCGTAGCCGATCACAGCAACCTTCTTGCCGTTCAGCATGTTGATGTCGCAATCCTTCTCATAATACATTACTGCTGCCATTTTGATACACTCCTTTTTTATGTGAAATTTATTTACTTCCTAATCCGGTTCTTCGTTGGTGATCTCCACCTTCCGCACATCATACAGTTTTTCTAACTGTGCGACAACCTGTGTCTTCAGGTATTCATCACCCGTAGAGACTATTTCAATCTTGGTTACCCCCGGAACTTCGGTGGGACCCGCGTGAATCGTCTCGATATTGTAGCATCTCTTGGCGTAAAGGCCGGTGATCCGGTTCAGCACGCCGAACTTGTTGTTGACGAATAATTCAATGGTAAATTTGCTCATGTTCTGCCCCTTCGTGCTGCATTAATCCTTGAGAATGATGTCCTTGATGGACCGGCCCGGCGGAATCATCGGGAATACCTTCTCGTCCTTGTCGATATGGCAGTCGATCAGGTAGGCTCCCTCGTCATCGTCCTTGATGGCCTCGAGGACCTTATTCAGCTCCTCCATGGAAGATGCGGCGTATCCCTTCATTCCGAAAGCATCGGCCAGCGCCACAAAATCCGTCTTTCTCTCCAGCGTTGTCTGGGAGTAGCGTCCTCCGTAGAAGATGCCCTGCCACTGCCGTACCATGCCCAGCACGCCGTTATTGAGAAGCACCACCGTGATGGGCAGCTTCTGGCTCACCACCGTGCACAGCTCATTCAGATTCATGCCGAAGCTTCCCTCAGAGGTGAAGAGCAGAGTCCTCTTTCTTCCGCTGGCGATGCAGCCGCCGATGGCCGCGCCCAGGCCGTAGCCCATGGTGCCGAGACCTCCGGAGGTCAGAAGCTTTCTCGCCTTCTCAAAGTCGTAGAACTGCACCGTCCACATCTGGTGCTGGCCTACATCCGTAGCCACCACCGTATCATCGGTCACGGTCTTTCTCACCGCCTCGATGATATTCTTCGGAATGAACTCGCCTTCCCGGCTGGGCTCAGACGCCGGAACCTTCTTATACTCATTGATGGTCTTGCGCCACTGTGCGTGATACTGCTGCTGGATATCCTTCAGAAGATCCTGCAGAATCTCCTTCACATTGCCCTGCACCCGCAGATCCGGGTTAATGTTCTTGCCCAGCTCTGACTTGTCGATGTCGATGTGAATGACTTCGCACTTTTTGGTATATTCATGGGTATCGCCGGTCGCACGGTCCGAGAACCGGACGCCCACCGCGATCATCAGGTCACATTCCGACTGGGCCTTGGAGGAAACGTAGTTTCCGTGCATGCCACACATGCCCAGGTTGTAATCGTAGGAATCCGGCAGCGCCGTTCTTCCCATCATGGACAGGCCCACCGGCGCGTCCAGACGCTTCGACAGCTCCAGAAGCTCATCCTCCGCCTCCGCGGCAATCACGCCGCCTCCGCAGTAGATAAAGGGCTTTCTGGCTGCCCGGATCGCCTCCAGCACCGCCTCTCTGTTGTATGCCAGCATCGGCTTCTCCGGCATCTGCGGCAGCACCGCGATACCGTACTCGCACTCACCGACCTGCACGTTCTTCGGAATATCAATCAGCACCGGACCCTTGCGCCCGGAATTGGCAATCTTAAATGCCTCCTTGATGGTTTGCTCCAGCTCGGCCACCGTCCGGACCATGAAGTTGTGCTTCACGATCGGCTGGGTAATGCCGACGATATCCACCTCCTGGAAGCTGTCCCGCCCCAGGGCACTGGTGGCTACGTTGCCGGTGATGGCGACCAGGGGCACCGAATCCAGGTTGGCATTGGCGATGCCGGTCACCAGATTGGTAGCTCCGGGACCGCTGGTGGCGATCACTACGCCCACCTTGCCGGATGTTCTCGCGTAACCGTCCGCCGCGTGGCAGGCTCCCTGCTCATGGGCGGTAATCACGTGATCGATGCGATCGGAACATTTATAGAGCTCATCGTAGATATCCAGCACGGCGCCGCCCGGATAACCGAATACCGTCGTGACGCCCTGATGAATCAGCTCTTCGATGAGAATTCTTGCTCCTCTGAGTTTCATGTATACCTCCGTTGTCCGCGCCTCGCTGTCAAAATCATTAGAAAGACCTTGCAGCGCCAAACTGCAAGGCCTAAACGATGCTTTTACAATACTCTGCGCTTCCTGTCATCAGATTGTGTTATATTATCCCACGTTATTATTCTGATGTCAACGTATTTTATTCATGTTAAAGGTGAATTGTTTTCACTTAAAGTTTCGGATTCAGCGAATTAATGAACTGCTGCGCAACGCGCCCGGTTCTTCCGCCCTTCCGGACAGACCAGGTGTTGGCCTTCTTAATCAGTTCCTCCTCCGGCATGTCGATGCCGTGCTTCTGTGCCAGGCGGATAACGATCTGATGATACTCATCAAAGGTGGGCTTGGTGTACAGAATATTCAGGCCGAAGCGGTCCACCAGGGACAGCTTCTCCTCCGTGGTGTCAGAGTGATGCATATCCCCGTCATGCACCATATCCGCCCGGTCGCTCAGGTTCTCCTTGATCAGGTGGCGCCGGTTGGAGGTGGC
>Ga0256405_10006864_pt1 | contig 17729 bp, 20 predicted proteins | sample RumenRJG_02DNA_FD_189096 | JGI IMG/M metagenome (GOLD analysis project Ga0256405, IMG submission 189096) | Bovine rumen microbial communities from Lethbridge, Alberta, Canada - RJG_02 | ecosystem: Host-associated > Mammals > Digestive system > Stomach > Rumen | place: Canada: Alberta...
AATATACAAATACGTTATTAGCCATATCTCTTTATCCAATGATTTTCTCGTCCAACAATTCTTTGATCATTCCCTCGATATCAGCATCAGAAGCCGTCAAAGTCTTCGACTCCTTTGCCTGGAACACGATGTTCTTGATGGCCTTCACCTTGGTGGGAGAGCCTGCAAGACCACACTGGTTTACATCGCCGTCTACATCAGCAACACTCCACTGATTCAGATTCAGTTCTGGGCGCTCCTCATACAGATAGTCGTATGGCGTACCCTCTGCAGGACGCTCCATCGGACAAGTTGCACGCTTGTACTTCATCACCAGTTTGGCGTTCTGCGGGCGACAGGGAGCTGCGCTTCCATTCACGGTAATCACCACGGGCAGGGGAGCCTCAACAGTCTCCACACCACCGTCGATCACACGCTTGATGGTAGCCTTACCATCCTTCACACTGAGAACCTCCTCGGCATAAGTTACCTGATTCAGTCCTAACTTCTGAGCCACCTGAGGACCTACCTGAGCCGTATCACCATCGATAGCCTGACGACCACCGATCACGATATCCACGTCGCCAATCTTCTTGATGGCAGTAGCCAGTGCATAAGAGGTAGCGAGGGTGTCGGCACCAGCGAAGAGACGGTCGGTGAGCAACCAACCGGTATCTGCTCCACGATAAAGTCCCTGACGGATAATCTCACCTGCACGTGGAGGACCCATCGTGAGGATTCCTACTGTTGAGCCTGGGTTCTGCTCCTTCAGGCGAAGGGCCTGCTCCAGGGCGTTCAAATCTTCTGGATTGAAGATAGCGGGTAGGGCAGCACGGTTTACTGTTCCTTCAGCAGTCATTGCATCCTTACCCACATTACGGGTGTCTGGCACTTGCTTGGCCAGAACAACAATCTTTAAAGCCATATAATAAATAATGTGTAAAAGTGATATCCTTTTAAAATCGGGCGCAAAGGTACTACTTTTTGCGCACACAGCCAAATAAATTGCACAAAATCGACCAAAATGTGCACACATTGGCCGATTTGTGCAATAAAAAACCTTTATAGTAATTCCTTAATTAACTAAAACTGATTACGCCATTCAGTGAAGAAATTCTTTATGGCATCGTATGCCTTGACAACGTTGGACTTAGGATCGCGGATACTCCATCTGGCGTTGCATTCCCTGCCGTCGCTGTATTCCATGAAGATACGATAGATTGGTGCTCCGTCCTCTTCTGAGAGTTGCTCATAGCCATCGAATTCCCATGGCTTCAAATCGTCCAGCAGATTCCAGAGCCTTATCAACTTTGTTCGCGGAATCGGGATAAATTCACATCTCATCTGCCTCTCGAAATCACTGTTGGCATTAAGGCATACCACCACCGTGATGCTGTCTTCTTTGTCGGCTACGAACTCGCAGAAATCCTTACCTTGCCCGGCAGGTCTGGTCACTGAGTAACTGCAGTAGATAGGGCGCCCCTCTGGACGTTTCTTCTTTTTCATGACACCTGTACCTTCGGCATCGGCGGAAATGGCAGTGGTTATCATTGCGATCAGTAAAATAAGTGTCTTAATCGTATTCATATTTCTTTCATGTTATGGCATTTCTTCTTCCCCCTCTTGGATATCAACCGTACTCCATCGGCAGAGTTCGGATAAGTCGATCCAGTCGCCCAGTAGATTGATGATTTCCGTCGTCTCGTCATCTGATCCGAATCCGGCTGTTATTTTCACGGTGCGCCCCTCGTCGGGATTGGCAAAGTTTGGCAGGTCGCACACCACGTACTGCACCAGATTGCCCAGCAAGATATTATACCACAGCCCACCAGCCATATCGCGATGTACCACCGCCACCTGCTGATTACCGTTTTGGGCTTCAGGTGCATAGAATAGGTTCAGTTTCTCACCATCTCGTGTTTTCTGTCCCAGCGCTACGTGGTTGCCCTTGAATTCGCCAATGAGCATCAAGTCACCGATCTCACCTTCAACAAAGTTGCAGAATGCCATCATAGGACTCCCGCTGTCAGTCGGGTCGATCAAGCAATAATGAGAAAAGGCATAGCCAGATTCGCTGATGCGTGTCGTGCTCTTCGAATCCGGTGCGAGGTTATACTCGAAGTCAGGCATCTGGACTCCGTTATAGAGGAACTGTTTCCGATTCCATTTATAAACGTGGGTGATAGCAGGCAGGTTGGGATAGTATTCTATGATGTTGAAGTCGGTACCTGTCATCGGCAATTCATATGCCACGAACGCACCTTTTGCGCTAGGCTTGAAATCGTCGAGCGGACTCTTCTCGGGCGTCATTGTCTTCGTCTGAGGGTCATAGTCGTACCAGCAGAGCACATTCTGTGGATTCTCATGTTGTTGGAAAAGGGATAGGGCGAAGATGCGGTGGCCATTGTCCTTGCGCCAGACGCTGGCTGCCGTCTGGTCGATATCTGTTTGAGATGCCAGATCTGCATAGCCGTTCCTGCGGTCAATGAGTATGCGGTAGTCGTCTTCTTCCTCTCCGTCCCAGATGGCAGCCGTACCACTCTGACGCGTGCCTTTGGCTGGGTGGTCTGCCTGTTTCAGTACCTGGCTCACTGCCCATGTTGGCAGCGCTTGGTGGAAAGCCCGCAGCAACGTCACTACGTCAGGCGTCTGTCCGCCGTCCTTCACGCTGATTTTCTTCGTGCGCCACTGGCTGTTCACCTCCGAGTTGTCCAATGTATTCTGTGCGCTATTGCTGCCTATAAAAGCTATCAGCACAATTATGCAAATGAGTATTCTTCTCATATCAGTCCATGTTCATTTCGCAATTCGCTTGCAAAAGTAATATAAGTGTGTGAATTATGCAAATAAATCTGCAAAAACTTGAGCGTATTTGCTAACTCCCTAACTTGTCGCTGATTTCCTGATAAAGGGATTGGTAATACTTTGCGTGACGCTTATCGGATATGCTTTCGTCAGCGTTGTCAGGAGAATTTGTCTTTGTCTCGATACAGTCGCCGTTTTCGTTATAATAGTAACGACATTCATACACTTCTCCCTCCTCGGCGGCTCGTGTGTACGAGAAGATCAGGTCCTGAGTCTTGGGCTCAAAGAGATATTCGTTGTAGGCATTGAATTGCATCGAGGTGGAGTGGCTGTTGATGAAGTAAATACCAGCCTTATCGAAATAAATCCGCGTTTCGATGGTTCTTGGCGGCTGATCGTCACCCAGGTCGTGGATGGTGATATGCAAATCGTCGGACATGTCTTTCTTGTCATTGGCAGCCGATTGGTCTTTGGCCTGTGCATAGAGGGTGCGAATGTGTTTCAGACGTTCAGCCTTGGGCGCAGTTTCCTTTTTCGGCATGTTGGTGTCTTGTAAGTCGTTGCCGCCGCGATTCATCGTCATGTCAAAGATCTTCAGATAGGTCTCTGCAGTCTCTTTTTCACTGGCGGGCGAGTACCAGCTGTTGGGCGAGCTGGTCTTCTCTTCGATGCATCGTCCCTCGGCATCGTAATAGCAGCGCGATTCTAACACAAAACCTGCATCCGTTTCGCCTCTGGTATAGCAGAAGATGACTTTATGGCTCTTAGGGTTGAGCAACACCTCACGGTAACGCAGGTGGCCGTGGTTGCCCCAGTCCTCGACAATGAAATAGGGGGGCTTGGTCACCACTCCGTCTTCAGACGGATATTGCTCAAAGTAGAAGTCCAGTCGTTCCATATCGTAGAGCGGAATGTCCTCGTCCTCAACTCTGTTCAGGACAATGCGCATATCTTTGGGCGACTTGCCATTCTTGCCGTTTAGGTCTACTTTCTTTTTCGCTTCAGCGTATAGTTGTCTGATCTCCTTGATGATCTCGGCCTTTGTCTGGCCAAATGATTGCAGGCAGGAAGCCGTCAACAGGCATACGATGCATAGTAGAAACTTTCTCATTTTCGGTTCTGGTTTTAATGCGTTCTGGTTGCAAAGATACAAAGAATTCTCGGAAATAAAAATAAAAACGATTTTATTTTGTATTTCTCTCGATTTGCACTATCTTTGTAGCCCGAAAAGAATATGTGCGATTATGATGAATGGTATCTATACAATCCTGTTGCTCATCATGAGCAATGTGTTTATGACGTTTGCCTGGTATGGTCACCTGCGACTGCAGCAGTCGGGCATCTCGTCTAACTGGCCTTTATATCTGGTGATTGCCTTCTCGTGGATGATAGCCTTCTTCGAGTATTGCTGCCAGGTACCAGCCAATAGAATTGGTTTTGTGGACAATGGCGGACCGTTTAACCTGGTTCAGCTGAAGGTAATCCAAGAGTGTATCTCGCTGGTGGTGTTTGCTGTCATAGCCAACATGGTATTCCAGCATGAGCAACTGCACTGGAACCATGCTGCGGCAGCCCTCTGTCTGGTGGCTGCTGTCTATTTCGTGTTTATGAAACCATGATAGACAGGGCGACGATAGATAAGATCATGGACGCCACGAACATTGTGGACGTGGTGGGTGAGTTCGTCACGCTGCGGAAGGCGGGCGTGAACTATAAGGGCTTGTGTCCCTTCCACGACGACAAGACGCCCTCGTTTATGGTATCGCCTTCGAAGCAGATCTGCAAGTGCTTTGCCTGTGGCGAGGGCGGAACAGCCATCAACTTCCTCATGAAGCACGAACAGATAACTTATCCCGAGGCGCTTCGCTGGCTGGCAAAGAAATACAATATTGAGATCCAGGAGAAGGAACTGACTGACGAGGAGAAGAAGGAACAGAGCGACCGCGAATCGATGTTTATCGTCAATGAGTGGGCGATGAAATACTTCCAGGAGATACTGAAGAACGATCCCGACGGCATTGCTATCGGTAAGCAGTATTTCCGTAGCCGAGGCATCCGCGACGATATCATCGAGAAATTTAGCCTGGGCTTTTCGCTGCAGAAACGTGATGCTCTGACATTGGCGGCACAGAAGGCTGGCTATCAGCCGGAATACCTTGAGAAGACAGGACTTTGCATCAAGGGCGAGAAAGGACTCCACGACCGCTATGCTGGTCGCGTTATCTTCCCCTGGTTCAATGTGAGCGGCAGGGTGGTGGCTTTTGGCGGCCGTCTGCTGGATGCCAGAACAAAGGGTGTGCAGCAGAAATACGTCAACTCGCCCAATTCCGAGATTTACGTCAAGGAGAATGAACTCTATGGGCTCTATCAGGCCAAGAAAGCCATCGCCAAGGACGATCGTGTGTATATGGTTGAGGGCTACACTGATGTGCTCGCCATGCACCAGTGTGGCATCGAGAATGTGGTGGCCAATAGCGGTACGGCTCTTTCTCTCCGACAGATTAAGCTGCTTCGGCGCTTTACGCAGAACATCACCTTGTTGTATGACGGCGACGAGGCTGGTATCCATGCGGCCATGCGAGGTACGGATATGCTGTTGGCCGAAGGTATGACTCTCAAAGTGCTGCTCTTGCCTGATGGCGATGATCCTGACTCGTTTGCCAGGAAGCATACCGCTCAGGAATTCAGGGATTATATCGAACAGAACGCCACGGACTTCATCTCGTTTAAGACGCGCCTGACGGTGGAGAACGTCAAGGATCCCGTGAAGCGCTCAGAGGCTATCGGAGGCATCGTGAAGAGCATCTCGGTAATCCCTGACCAGATTCTGCGTTCTACCTATCTCAGCGAACTCTCCCAGCGGATGGGCATCAAGGAGCAGACATTGCTGAATTCGATGAACGGCATGATTGCCAAGGATCTGGAGGAGAAGGAGAAAGAACGCGCAAGAGCTGCAGGTAACGAGACAGCGACGGAACAGGTTAGTCAACCACTGCAGCCGATAGGTCTGCACAGTGCTGACGAGCAGACACTCGAGGTAGAGAAGATGCTGATCAAGTCGGTGATCAAGGATGGCGAGAAGGTCATCTTCGATCAAGTAGAGACTGAGGACGGCGGGACGACGAGTCTGACTGTTGCCCAGTATATAGCCTACGATCTGGGGCAGGATGGACTGACTTTCCATAACGATCTGTATAACCAGATTCTGCAGGAGGCCGTGGAGCATTCTGGCGAGGCGGACTTTAAGGCTGAGAATTACTTTATGCAGCACCCGGATGTCAATATCACTTCGTTGGCCGCAAACCTGGCTATCGACCGCCACCAGTTGGGTAAAGGTTTTCAGGTAAAGGAGCGCGAGGGTGGTCTGAAGCAACATGTGCTGCATCTGGTGCTCGACCTGCGTCTCGACATTGTGGAGAAACGTCTGAAAGAGATACAGGCACAACTGAAACAGGCAGGCAGTGACATGATGCGCATCCGGGAATTGCTGGAAGAATACAAGGATACCCAACTGTTGCGCGATGCACTGGCCCGTCAGTTAGGAAATGATATTGTCATATAATGGGTTGGCTGAACATCATATTCATCCTCTATCAGATCATCGCCATCATCGCTGTGATCCACGTCATCATGGACAATCGTCAGCCGGCAAAGACGATGGCATGGGCGCTGGTGATCTGGTTCGTACCTGTGGTGGGTATCGTGTTCTATCTGTTCTTTGGCGTGAATACCCGAAAGGAGCGTCACGTCAGCGAAAGGAGCATGAACCAGTTGACAAAGCGCTCGATGCTCGAGTTTGCCGAGCAGCAGAATCTGCATTTACCTGAGAAGCATAAGCCGCTGATTGACCTGTTCATCAACCAGAACCTCTCATTGCCCTTCAAGGATAACAAGATGGAAGTCTATACCGACGGCTATCAGTTCTTTCCTGCATTGCTGGCGGCTATCCACGAGGCGAAGAATCATATCCATATCGACATGTATATCTTTGCTGAGGACGCGCTGGGCTGTCTGGTGGCCGATGCGCTGATCGCAAAGGCACAGGAAGGGGTGGAAGTGAAGCTTATCTATGACGACGTGGGCTGCTGGAATGTGAGCCATCGGTTCTTTGAACGGATGCGAGAAGAGGGCATCGAGGTCGTCTCATTCCTGCCCGTGCGTTTCCCGTCGTTCACGAGTAAGGTGAACTATCGCAACCACCGTAAGATCATCGTGATTGACGGTACCGTGGGCTTTATCGGCGGCATGAATATTGCTTTGCGCTACGTGAAAGGTACAGGTACGATGCCTTGGCGTGATACGATGCTGAAGGTGACGGGTGGTGCCGTCTATGCCCTCCAGCGGGCTTTCCTGGTGGATTGGTATTTCGTTGATCGTACGTTACTCTCTGACCGCAAGTATTATCCGCCGATGACAGGCTCACACCAGACGGTGAACAACTGTCTGGCACAGGTCGTGACGAGTGGACCCGTGACACCTTATCCCGAGATTATGCAGGGATTTGTGCGGGTGATTCTTGGGGCACGGCGCTATCTGTATCTTGAAACGCCTTATTTCATGCCTAACGACTCAATCCTGTTTGCCCTGAAGACGGCTGCTCTGGCTGGTGTGGATGTCAGGGTGCTCTGTCCGATGTACAGTGATGCGCGTTTTGTGGAGTGGGCGAGCCGCAGTTACCTCAGAGAGGTGGTGGAGGCTGGCGTGCAAGTCAGTCTGTATAAGGCAGGGTTCCTGCATTCAAAGTTGATGGTCTGTGATGATTCTATCACGACCTGTGGCTCGACGAATCTGGATTTCCGTAGTTTCGAGAATAATTTCGAGGCGAATATCTTTTTCTATGACGAGGGCATTGCCTTGCGTATGAAGAAGGTATTCATGAATGATCTGGAACAGTCGGTATCGCTGACAGAAATACCAAGCCGCATGCATGGCAGCTTCCTGATGAGATTGTGGGAGAGTGTTACAAGGATGCTTTCCCCGTTGTTCTGAATAGCGAGAAGTTGACACTGCCGTAACTCCGATGTTCTACGAAATGAGGATCGGCAGAGAAATTGTGATCCTTGCCATGCTCGAAAACGAAGATGCCTTCAGGCTTCAGGAGGTTACGCTCGAAGATGAGGCTGGGGATTGTAGGGAGTTCTCTCAAAGCGTATGGAGGATCGGCGAAGATAAAGTCAAACTGCTGCTTGCACGATTTGATGAAGCGAAAGACATCAGCTCGGAGAGGTATTGCATTCTTTTGAGTTGTGTCAAGTTTCTGCAGACACTGCTGGATGAAGCGGTGATGGTCTTTGTCGGCTTCGATGCTGATGACGTGGGCACAGCCGCGCGACAGTAATTCCAGGGTGATGCTACCCGTGCCGGAGAAAAGGTCGAGGGCACTGGCATCTTCAAAGTCGATATAGCCCGTGAGCACATTGAAGATGTTCTCCTTGGCAAAGTCGGTGGTGGGCCTTGCCTTGAAAGTCTTCGGAATATCGAAGTGCCTTCCTTTGTATTTACCTGTAATGATTCTCATGCTTATATCCCTTTCACCAATAGCGTCAGCAGATCGAAAGGCAATCCGTTGATCTTAGTAGCAGAGTGGCGCTGGAAATCGGCAGCAGGATTCATGATATAGGCATTATGCAGATACTGCTTCAATTCCTGAAGGAGCCATTCTTGCTCAGGGATGTCGCCCACGATATGCAACTCGTCGTGCTCGCTTTCCAAGCGGAGCTGCTTCCACACATACATGAGGAAATAGAGGGCATCGCTGCCATGGTCGACTTCAAACGAATTGCAGAACTTGAAACGGTTCTGCTGGAAGCAGAATATGTCGAGCTGGCGTTCGTGGAAGTAGGCATAGAGCTTGTTGCGATGGCCCGTGAAACTACGCTGGTGGAGATAGCGCCAGACAGGTGTCATAGACTGGATGAAGACCACGTCGTCGAACTTGTCGCAGAGAACTCCGCGGAGGTCTCTGTTGATGGCAAAGAGACAGACGGACTTCAGATTGGGCAGCACATTGTATAGGATGGTGCGCTGCTCCTCGCCGGAAGGAAATGTGTGGTTGAAGATCGTTACGATAGAATCCTCTTCGAACTGTTCGACGGGTACGAGCATGGAGGGGGTGTCGATGAGCACCTGTGCCCTGCGGGTGTCAATGGCCATCAGGTCGGCAGTCTTGAAGGCCTCCCGCAGATTGGCTGCCATCGAAATGCCGCCTTTTACAGTATAAGGCTCATGTATATACGGCCTCTCATTGTCGGAGAGGTTGGGCATCGTAAAAGAGAGCGTGTTTCTTCCGATGCGAATGATCATCTTTCTCTTATCCATTATCGGGCACTAGTTATGCTGGCCACACAGAGAGCAAACAGTCCTGCCGCGATGATGGCCAGTATGATATTGATGAGTCTATTGCTGATTTGCATATCTGGCTGCAAAGGTACGAATAAATGCGAGAAAAACCAAATGTTATTTGAGATTTAATTTGTATCTTTGCAGACGATTATGGTAAACGACGAATTGAAATACCGCATCAGGCAGTCGTTAGGCTTCACGCCAACGCCTGAGCAGGAGCATGCGCTCGACGTGTTCTCGCTCTTCTTGACAGACCGCATGGAGAATGTGGTGATGATCATGCGCGGTTCGGCTGGTACGGGTAAGACGACGCTGGCAGGTGCGATCGTCAGGGCCATGGCGGCTCTGAAGCAGAAGATGATCCTGCTGGCGCCTACGGGCAGGGCAGCCAAGGTGTTCTCGCTGAATGCGGGGCATGCCGCCTACACCATCCATCGGCGTATCTACCGCCAGAAGTCGGCAGGCGACCTCTCTGCCTTCAATCTCAACGACAATCTGAATCGTGACACCTTATTTATTATTGATGAGGCCTCGATGATCTCGAATCAGGGCTTTGGCGACTCCGCTTTCGGGAGTGGCTGTCTGCTCGACGACCTCATGCAGTTTGTGTATAACGGCCAGCGCTCGGCCTCGCCGCTTGCCTCGTCCAATAACTGTCGGATGCTGCTCATCGGCGATAAGGCCCAGTTGCCTCCTGTGGGCGAGGATGAGAGTCCGGCGCTGATGGCCGATGTGCTGCGCTGCTATGGGATGAAGGTCTATGAGTGTGACCTGAACCAGGTGCTCCGCCAAAGGCCACTGGAAGGCGGGCAAGGATCGGGTATCCTCTGGAATGCCACGATGATCCGGCAGATGATTACGCATGATGAGATTACCGGACTGCCTCGTATCAGGTTCGAGGGCTTTGCCGATATACAGTCGGTGCCAGGCGATGAGTTGATTGAGACGCTCGCATCCAGTTACAGTCACGTAGGACTGGACGAGACGATCGTGATCACCCGCAGCAATAAGCGGGCGAACATCTACAATCAGGGTATCCGCAATACGGTGCTCGACCGTGAGGACGAACTCTGTCGTGGCGATCAGCTGATGATCGTGAAGAACAACTACTTCTGGACGGAAGGCTCAAAAGACATACCTTTTATCGCCAATGGAGACATCGCCGTCGTGCAGCGCGTCAGGAATGTGCATGAACTCTACGGCTTCCGTTTTGCCGAAGTCACGATGCAGTTTCCTGACTATGACAATTACGAACTGACGGCTACGGTTATCCTAGATTCGCTGACCACCGAGGCGCCGGCTCTCACTCATGAGCAACAGGAACAGCTCTACAATGCCGTGATCGAGGATTATGCAGACATCCCCCAAAAGGTAGAGCGCATCAAGAAGATGAAGAGCGATCGCTATTACAACGCCCTTCAGGTAAAGTTTGCCTATGCCGTCACCTGCCATAAAGCGCAGGGCGGACAGTGGGCGCACGTCTATCTCGATCAGGGCTATATGACGGATGATATGCTCACCCCCGACTATATCCACTGGCTCTACACCGCCTTCACCCGCGCCACCGAGAAACTCTATCTCGTCAACTGGCCCAAGCCCCAAGTAGATACGGGATAACAGCAAAAAAGCATCTTGCCACTTTCACTATAGTCTACTGATTTCTTTTGTTTTAAAAATTTTTCGTACCTTTGCAGCCTATATGAGACGATTGCCACATATTCTCCTTTGCCTGTGGGCGCTCTGCATGCTGATAGGGTGTGCAGGCGACGGGTACACCCCAGCGTTGCGGACGGCCGATTCGTTGATGAACGACAGCCCGAGCGTAGCTCTGGCCATGCTCGACAGTCTGAAAGGTGAGGCACAAGGCTGGAGCAAAGCCCGGCGCATGCGCTACCACCTGCTGACGATGAAAGCCCAGATGCTTGTCTCGATGTATTCTGAAATGCTGAATGAAAATGCGGAAATGTTAAATAATTATAATAGTTTCCTAATTCATGCAAGGTTTTGGAGATATTGCAGTTATATCTATAGAACATTTAAACTCATATAATATGAAAAAGGTAATACTAAAGGTCGGATTAATGTTACTTGCAGTAGGTCAATTTACCGGAGCTGTATTCTTCATAGGCAGCTATTTGGGTGATTGTAATTAACCCTTATCTTTGCATCAGAGAAATCAAACAACATAGTCAAACAAAACAGATAATTACGGTTATGAAAAAGAGTATTACCTTTATGATTTGCACACTGTTCCTTCTTGCAGTAGGGCTCTGTAGTTGCAGTAGCGATGATGAGAACGCAATACCAGCAACTCGGTTAGATAAAGGTGTGTTGACAGATTGGCAACTCGAAATTGCAGATTATTTTGTATCCAATAATTGCGGCTTTCAACTCTGGAGACTACTGTATAAGGGCCAATATTATTATTGGTTTTATAATGGTATTTTTTCTACTTATTATATCTACGACAGCCAAGGGAATCCCGTAAATATCGAATACTTCGAAGATGGTTGGAGGGATTGGGAAACGATATACGTTTACGACCCTAATGGAAAGTAGCATGGGAAATAAATGATGGACAATAAAACAAACAAGATATCGTTTATTAAATAATAAAGTTCATATTTATGTATTACAAAGTCAAATATATATTACCCGTCTTCTTGATGGCGATTGTTGTAGGCTGTGGTAGTGATGACAACATCAATGAGGCAATAATTGGCCGTTGGGCTGAAGAATCGTCAGTTTCTTCATCAGAATATGTATATGAGTTTAAATCGGATGGCAGCGGTAACTATATGGTTAAAAGCGAAAAAGAAACAGATGTCATTCCCATACACTATGTCATTACGGAAGCTTCAAATGGTAACTACACATATATGTTGCAAATTGTCTATGACAGGAAGAACGGCATTGAGGAGGGGCATCAATCTTGGATGAATATCGATTCGGATAGAATGTTCTTGTACGACGTTCTTCCTGATTCAGAGAGTAGTGGAATTATTTATGAGTTTCCTTTGACGCCAATAGTGCTGAAACGCCAGGGTATATAGTCTGAAATGGGCGCAGAGGGGCACCTTTGCGCCCTTGTGGACAGTCACAGGGACAAGTACATGGGTATAGTATCAGAATATTATCATATATTTGCACAATAATAACGAAACAGTATAAGTGTATGAAAAAGAAAATGTTATTTATGGTTTTTGCTGCACTAATAATAGGAGGTTGCTTCTGTGGCTGTAGCAGTAGTGAAGACAATGATGAACAGGGAGTAAAGTACATTGGCAATACAAGAGTTCAATTATCCCCAAAGGCCTCTTTGCCATTGTGGCTGATTGAGAAGATTGATAACCTGGAATCTATTAATGAAGGTTACCAGGTTAAGCGTGGTATTTATAAAGGTGAGACGTTCTTTTGGTTAGTCATATACAATAGTAGTTGTCCAGGATGTGACCTTTATGACTCAGAAGGTAATTGGTTCATGGATAGCAAAGTGTTGACCGAAGATAATGATACTTACAATCTTTTGCGGATAGATTGGGAAATCATATATGCTAATCCCACTGAAGAAGAGATTCTGGAGTGGTGGGAAACCACAGGGAAGCAACTTTATGAAGGTCTTATTCCAACAGAAGAGAACTAAGGCAAAAAGGTTCCTGGCACCTCTGTGACCTGACTGTCACCCCCAACAACGCGCCGTGAGCCTTGTACTGCCCTCTTATCTCTCAGGCAAGTATGAGATTCAGATTATCCAAGGTAGCCTTTATTTCTGGGGTTATGTAGATCTTTGTAATATATAACGAATTTGATTTGTATGATATTGTTTAGAAATAATGTATCCTGGGTTGGAAGGAAAAACATATTACTGATTGTATTGATAATGAGTTTTTCTTGCATGGCTTGTAACTCTGATGATGATGTCATAAGAACAGTAACTAATATTGAAGGAACGGTTTGGTATGACTCAGACTCACGGTTATGGTTCATTCAAGCTCCTACTTCTATGGATAGCGCAGATCTTTATTATGTAGAAAAGTTTGATGAGAATTATCAAGAGCAAGGCCTTCGAGTACTTTTTTCTGGAGACCTCTATCCTTTTAAAACGAATCATCTAAGGCCAGATGGTTACGCGGAATACCTAATTGATATAAAAATGATTAAAAAAGCAACTCAACAATGAAACAACTCTTTATCATTCTTGTGTCCTTATTAGGAATTACGTTTCTTTCATGTAGCGATGATGAATTTGGCTTCTCTGATGCTCAGAAAGAGATTGTTGGGAAATGGGAATTGGTAGAAGCAGGAGACTTGCTACCGCCTGTTGGTACATCTATGCGGTATGAGGTTTATAACATTGATGGTACATATAATACCTATTATAAAGGTGATGATCAAGAGCTTGAGGAATCTGGCAATTCTTATATTTTGAGAAAAGCCGAAAATGATGTGTGGACCTATTCTGATGGCAAAATAGTTCACTTCAATTATTTACTTTGCAGGACTTCAGTTCTTACAGGTATCTCTGAAGAATACGGTTGTATCATAAAAGAGAAGACAATGAAGCTATATGTGCTGGATGAAGTGATGACATACACGGGAGGGGTGTTTCAGAATCGTCCTGCTATTTATAAAAAAAGAGATTAACTTATATGAAATATCCAATGAAAAGTAGTTTTGTATTATTAGTGGGTGTAATGCTCTTGTCGTTGATGGGATGCAGCAATAAAGAGAGTGAATTAACAGGCGCTCTTGATGTTGAATTTTCTCTTATGAATGAAAAAGGCGAAAAGACTAACGAGTTCTCCGAGGGAGAGAATATCATCTTCAGAATGGAAATCAAGAATAGCAGTGATGATGATGTCGTGTTGGCTCATACGAACATTGCGGATATTTTGGGTCATAATGCTTTTCGAGTCTATACCATAGACGGAAAGGACATGGGTACTCCATGGGATGCCTTCATTGACGACTTCTTAGGCGCTTTTCTTCTTTCGGCGCACCAGACACGCGTTGCCGAATGTCCATGGATGAACACTTCGGGGTTGACCGACACCAATGATGAGAAGACGTATTCAGGACTATTCATCAAGAACAGAGCAAACACAACACTCTCAACGGGTGAATATTATTCCGAGTTCAACATTAAACTGGGGAACGAGGATATAGTCTGTAAACAAGCATTTAACATCAAATAGGTATTGGGCGTCTCTCTAAGGATGCCTTATGCATATAAAATGTAATTATTGTAACTTAATAATGAACAAATATTTGGTTTGAATTACATTATTCACTATATTTGCAATCAAATTCGAATTAACTAATTAATTGTTCTGATTATGAGAAAACGTTTGTTTATTTTCATCTCAACATTATTCCTGTTAGGATGTAGTATCTTGGCTTGCAAGGATTCTGACGATTCTCCCCAAGATAAAGCAGGACTGATCAGTGCGAATGTCTCTTCCTGCAAGGACTTGGCAAATGACGGCAACAGCGCAACCCGAGAGGAGGGAATGGAGGAAGACTGGCAGCACCATCTCGAATATGAAATAGGCAGCGACTCACGACTCTACCTGAAGGATGTCAACCACTATGTGCCCTGTAGTATGACGGCATTCGATGTTGACGCTACGGTGAAAGGCGATACCATCACTGTTACAGAGAAAGCGACTACGGGCGACGTGGTAAGTAGCTGCTTTTGCCCGATAGATGTAGATCTGGTCATTGGACTATCGGAGAAGAAAACCTATACACTGGTATATGCTGTAGAAGGCTTGGTGCCTGAGAAGTTCACGATTACCAACAATCTTGGTCAGAATGGCCGATTTGATCCCAAAGCGATTGACCAGCCAATATTCGACATGGAGGTCGACGGCATCTACTATAACATCATTTCATCAGATGAACAGACGGTGGAGGTCACTTATCGGGCCTATTATGGGGAAGGGTATAGGACAGGTTACGAAGGCGATATTGTTATTCCTGAACAAATCACCTACAAAGGTAAGACTTATACGGTGACGGCTATCGGACAATACGCCTTTGTGGCAAATGTGCTCACCTCCATTTACATTCCCAACACGGTGAAGGAAATAAAGGGAGAGATGTGTTTCTTAAATTGCCCTAATTTGGCATCTGTTCGTCTGTCGGATGGTATGACGAAGATTCCTCAACATACATTCAATGGCTGCACAAGCCTTGCAGAAATTACCATTCCAGAGAGTATAACAGAGATTTGTCCTAATGCATTTGTCTATTGCGAAAACCTTACCAAGATATACGTTCGGAGCAGTAAGGCGCCCAAAATTGATATTTATTCTTTTTACGATAAGACCACACAGAATGCTACGCTCTATGTGCCTGTGGGCAGCAAGGAAGCCTATAGTAAGGCCGACTATTGGAAGAACTTCGCCCACATTGAGGAATACGACTTCTAAGTCATGGATTAATTAGGTGATCGTAATTGCCCACCATGAAGACACATGAAGTGATAATTATTAACGAGTGCCGCCCGCCGCGAGGTGGCACTCTTTTTACAAAAAGCATAATGAGTCCATAAAAATAGACTATTTATTTGGGTGATTGAGAGAAAAACAGTACCTTTGCACCCAGAGCTATGACAAGCTTCCTGTAACAGCCCTATCGAAATCCCAATTCATCTGGCAAGACTCGCAGGAAAGGATGTCATGTCGGCTCACGCATGCCATAAAGGAAGCGTGGGCTTTTTGGCATTACATCTGCGAGTTGGGATGGGACCCAGATAGGGCTGGTGTATGCCAAAGTGACAAGTCCACGTCTTCCGTTTTTCTCTTTTTCGCCTGTCGGCGTAAAATGTAGTCACAATTAACATCATAACGGAAAGCGTAACAATGAATTACAATAACGACGAGGAAGCAATAAGTTTCTTCAACCGTCTGCTTGGGTCGCTGCATCAGGCAGACTATAGTTTTAAAGGCAGCATACAGTTGGTCTATGTTGCCAAGGGCGCGCAGCATGTAGGCAACATCCGAACACAGAACGTGTATACCGATAAGCGGCAGGAATCAATGCCTCCGCCACCAGACTCACCACCGATACTGCCCGAGGCACTCAGCACCCCCGAGGCCATGGTGCTCTGGGAGAAGGCACAGCGGGCAGGATACGTGGATGCCAACTACCAACCGAAGATATCTCTTACCAAGTCTGCCTTGTTGGCCTTTGAGATGGCAATAAGGCTGAATGTCAGAAACAAATGGAAGGTCTTTGAGACATTATGGAATCGAAGGAATATGCGGAGTGACTATAACAATGCGCTTTTACAACGGCAGTCACTCGACTTCCAGGATAAGTTGAAACAAGTATTTGGATAATAGCTAAAAGTCCCGGTGCTCAGGCATCAGGGCTTTTCTTTTTGTTTTCAAACCGTAGGTACTTTCCGTAGGTAGTGCGTAGGTAGTGTAAATTGAAATGATGTTGTATCTTTGCAGGCGATATAATCTTTATTGCTTATGGACGAAGAGAAACCAAAGAAGAAGCGCAAGCAGAAGGCCGCCACCGAGGGGGAGGGCGGCGAGCCGAAGGAGCACAAGCCAAACTGGCGTGAGGTGTATGCGACGGTCGAGGACATCAAGGGCTTTCTGGCCGACCATATCTATCTCAGGCATAACGTGATCACGAGGCGGGCGGAGTGTCGGATACCCCAGGCGGACTATTTCGCGGCGGGGTGGAGCGAGGGCCAGTGCACGGACCAGTGGCAGCCGATCTCCGACCGCGTCGTGAATAGCCTCTGGACGGAGATGTCGAAGCTGAAGCCCACACGGGCGCCGGACATCTACCGCGTCATCGAGTCGGACTTCGTTCCCGACTACCACCCCTTCCGCTACTACCTCGACCACCTGCCGCCCTGGGACGGGCAGGACTACATCATCGAACTGTCGCTCTCGGTCAGTATCCGTGGGGGCGTGGAGAAGCAGATGCTGTTCTACGAGTACCTGAAGAAGTGGCTGGTGGCGATGGTGGCAGGCTGGGTGGACGAGACGGTGGTGAACCACGTGATGCTGGTGCTGATCGGGGAGCAGGGCTCCTACAAGACGACCTGGTTCAACTACCTGCTGTCGCCCGAGCTGAAGACCTACTTCTACACGAAGACGAACGCCAACCGCATGGGGCGCGATGACCTGCTGACGCTGGCGCAGTACGGCCTCGTGTGCTGTGAGGAGCTCGACACGATGCGGCCTTCGGAGCTGAACCAGCTGAAGGCGGTGCTGACGATGCCGTCGATCGACGAGCGGGCGGCCTATGCCCACTTCCACGAGCACCGCCAGCACATCGCGTCGTTCTGCGGCACGGGCAACAACGTGCAGTTCCTCAGCGACGAAACGGGCAACCGCCGCTGGCTGCCCTTCGAGATCGAGTCGATCCGCTCGCCCAGGGAGGAGCCGTTCAACTATGCGGGCATCTACGCGCAGGCCTATGCGCTCTATCAGGAGGGCTTCCACTACTGGTTCTCCCAGGACGACATCCGCCGCCTCTCCGAGCACAACCGTGCCTTCGAGACGCCCAAGTCGGCCCATGAGCAGATCGGCAAGTACCTGCGCAAGCCCAGGCCGGGCGAACCCGGGCAGTTC
>Ga0256405_10006865_pt1 | contig 17728 bp, 19 predicted proteins | sample RumenRJG_02DNA_FD_189096 | JGI IMG/M metagenome (GOLD analysis project Ga0256405, IMG submission 189096) | Bovine rumen microbial communities from Lethbridge, Alberta, Canada - RJG_02 | ecosystem: Host-associated > Mammals > Digestive system > Stomach > Rumen | place: Canada: Alberta...
AGAATCTTCATCTCGATATGCGCACAGGACTCAGCAACGGCCAGCCACACACCGTGCTGGAGGAGGCGCAGAATGACGTTCATGAACACAAACTTTTCCCATGAGCCTCCAGGGGGTGAGCAAAACGTCTTCGTAAGCAATTGATTATCAATATGGGTGCTGCTCACCCATAGGAAAATCAGGCAGGGTGGGCAATTGATGCGAGCGAACATATTGATTATCAGGTAAATGAAAAGTACCTCCTGCTCACCCTGTCCATCGACTTTAACAGATAGGACGGAATATATCAGGGAGTCGGAATTAGAGAAGGGGCTGGTCATTCGGGGAGACGTGGATGGTCTTCCGGGGAGACGAATCAGGTCGTGCCGGAACTGAATCGGGGTATGGACGACGTGGATGGTCGTACGGGAAGACGAATCAGGTCGTGCCGGAACTGAATCGGGGTATGGATGACGTGACGGGTAGTTCGGGATGACGGAAGTGTTTGAATAGGATGGCGATTAATAAGCAATCACTTACTTAAATTCGAGCATGTGCCTAAAAGGACAATGCGATGGCTATCTTTCCCAGGACCCGTGTTACTCTCGGAGAACCGTTCGGTCCAAGGTGATCTCATACATTCTTATACACAGGGTTTTTGGACTTGAACCGAAGTCTCCCCTGTCGCAAAGCCTCCATGCTAATCACTCGGGAGGAGAAGGGAAAAATATTTTTGTAATAGGAACTCCCGGCCTGTCGCAAAGCCTCCATGCAAATCACTCAGGAGGAGTAGGGAAAAATATTTTTGTAATAGGAAATCCCGGCTTGTCGCAAAGCCTCCATGCAAATCACTCGGGAGGAGAAATGCCCCCGGGGCGTATGGATTGGAGTCGCACTGACTTTTGGCTGGCAGTTGGGACTGGCAAAAATCGGTCATCCACCACTACATCGCCTTGCACGCCATATCCACTCCCGAGTGAGTTGCAAGGGGACAGGGTGGGGAAAGATTATCTTCTACAGAATCTTCATCTCGATATGCGCACAGGCCTCAGCAACTGCCAGCCCCACACCGTGCTGGAGGAGGCGCAGAATGACGTTCATGAACACATGCTTTTCCCCATGAGCCTCCAGGGGGTGAGCAAAACGTCTTCGTAAGCAATTGATTATCAATAGGGGTGCTGCTCACCCATATGAAAATCAGACAGGGTGGGCAATTAACGTGAGCGAACATATTGATTATCAGGCATATGAGAAGCACCTCCTGCCCACCCTATCCATAGCAAACTGATCAAACGGGTGTCCCATTGCGTAAAAACAGAAGAAAACAAAGAACGCTAACTGCTGAAAACCAGACAATTAGCGTTCTTCCGATGTGCTCTGCTAGGGACTCGAACCCTAGACCCACTGATTAAGAGTCAGTTGCTCTACCAACTGAGCTAGCAAAGCATTTTTGGTGATCCGTTCGGGGCTCGAACCCGAGACCCCAACATTAAAAGTGTTGTGCTCTACCAACTGAGCTAACGAATCATTCCAACCTCGGGTCTTGCCTTTCGGGATTGCAAAGGTATTACTTCCTGATTAAATAAACAAATTTTTTCGAAGTATTTTTTATTCAAACAACTTCATGAATATTCTTTGCCGAGACCATGTTCAAGCCGACTGTCATCACGTCTGAAGGAGTGAATGGAATCAGGAGCCCTGGGCTTGGCGGCCTCTCTCTGGCGCTTGGCTGCGGCGGCGTCTCAATGGCAGCGACCTGCGGAGGTGGTGCGACTGCCTATCTCTAGCGCTTGGCTGCGGCGGCGTCTCAATGGCAGCGACCTGCGGTGGTGGTGCGACTGCCTATCTCTGGCGCTTGGCTGCGGCGGCGTCTCAATGGCAGCGACCTGCGGTGGTGGTGCGACTGCCTCTCACTGGCGGTTGGCTGCGGTGGTGGCTGGGAGGTCGAGGGCTTCAGCTAGGATAACGATTGGGTTCAGGACTTTGTAGCCTGTGGACATTTCAATCTGCCACTTGCAGGTATCACACTCGCTGCAGACGAAGTCTGGCGCAAGGGCACGAATCTGCTCAAACACAGGCCGTCCTATTTCTTGTGAATTTTTATAATTCTCTTTCTTGAAGCCGTAGGTGCCAGCAATGCCGCAGCAGCCGCTATCCAGCACAGTGAAAGCCACCCCAGGAATCATCTGCATGAGCCGCTTCGTGAATATGCTCCATCCTAACTTTTCCATGTGACACGGAATATGATAGGCTATGCGAGCGGCGTAATCTTTCTTGAATACCAGCGTGACCTTACCTGCATCGATCAAATCAAACAAAAACTTCTCCACCAGAGTAATGCTGTCCCGAACTTTGGAATTGTCAACATCCAGCACGTGAGGATATTCATCCCTCATGGTGAAAGTGCAAGTGGAAGCAGTGGCAACTATAGGAAGCCCCTCGCCTACCATCTTCTCGAATACGGCGACATTGTGCTTAGCGTGCCTGCTAGCCTGTTTCCAAAGCCCATTCGCAATCATAGCCACCCCGCAGCACTCTTCATTCATAAGTTCCACCCCATAACCAACGGCATTCATCACTTCCACGAAAGCCTTCCCCACCTCAGGGTGCTGAAACTCAGTAGAACAACCATGGAAGAAGGCCACTTTCTTTGAATATGCAGCTTGCTTCGACCGTGCCTCTCGATTAAACCATCCAACAAAGCCGTGAGCCTTGTATTTTGGGAAAGTGCGATTCTTGTCAATATCCAGAACCGCATCCATCACAGCTTTCACAGGCTTGGCTGCCACCATAGAATTAACTATGGGAGCGAACGGACGAGCAAGATGCCCCATTATGTCGGTATTAGCAAGTATGGTATCACGGAGAGTCGGCGTGGCGGTGCTGTAGCGTCGCCTAGCAGACTGAATCAAATCAGCTATATTCACGCCAGATGGGCAAGAAACCTCGCAGCGTTTGCAGTTCAAGCAATATTTCAGGTTCTCATCGAAGAACATCTTGTTCTTCAAGCGAAGCCTCTCCTCATCAGGGCCGGCCTGCTTAGGACCAGGGAAGCGAGGATTCACTGGCACCACAGGGCAGTACGCCGTGCAAACCGTGCACTTGATGCACTGCTCAAAATTATTGAAGCTAACTTCTTTCTTCTCCATATCCTATCCTCCAATGATTTCATCAGCGACCCGCAGAGCGGTCATTATGGCCACGCCAGCGCCACTCCCCTCGCTCAGCGAATTGCACCCGCCGACCTCAGAACCAATAACATAAACATTATCGACCAAAGAACCATTCTTGAATGCCCTGAAACGAGAATCAGTCACGACTCCAAAGCCAAGATAATTCTGCTTTTCGAAGAAATTCTTATCGTACCACTCGTTCCTGTCAGGAACGAAATCCACGTCCAGCCCGAACACAGGCTCCTCAATCTTGCCTGGCGATGCGACTAAGCCATGAGCGAACAGATGTCCGCTGGCCAGCACGAAATCATCAGCCTCCAGCAGAGTCCCATCAAGGTTTCTAGTCTTGATGCTCGTTACAACGCCATCAGAAATAGAAGAACCGAGAGCCTCGTCCCCCATCAGGAACGTTCCTCCGATGTTCTCGAAAGCCTTTTTCAATAGTTTCTGAGTGCGGATGCCTGCAACGGAAGGTGGCATAGTTCCAACGAACAGCACATTGGCCTTTATCATCTCCCTAACCCAGTCACACACGAGAGGGTTATTCAAACCGAACACCTCTGGGAGCACCACGACATCTTCATCTTTCAAAAGCGAATGAACTCTCCGGCCAAACTCTTTCCAGCATTCTTCCTGCTCCATTACACGAGCTATATTGATAGAACGCATCTCAGTTGGATTGGCACGAAGATTCTCCACGACCTTCAGTTTCACCGACTCTATCCTGCAAGAAAGTCCCTTCTTCTCAAGCCCTTCAGCAATGAAGACGCTATTGAAATCCATGAAGCCAGCAAAATTGGCAATCAATGCCTTATGCCCTATGACCTCATCTGGAGATTTAAAAAACGGAATCTCCTCCAAAGCCAGCCAGGCCGGCTTGAAAGTCCCCATCGGAGTGAAACGCCAGCCGTTTGCACCATTGAAACCGCAAAGCTTGATGCCATACTTTCTGAAAAAAGGAATCACGCCGGCAGCATATTCCTTTATCCTCTCAATCCCTATCTTTGAATATGGGTGATTCTCCGGTAATTTAGGAATATCCAGAAGCGGCTCTTCAACCGCCGTACCGTCCGGAAGCCTCCCAAGCAAGCCGAAAGTGCCAGTAGAAAAGTGCAAGGCATTCTGCCCTGCAGAAACGATGAGACACTGCTTTCCTGCCTCTTGCAAGCGAATGCCGCAGACAAGGGAGGAAAGCCCTCCTCCAATTATGATAGCATCAAATTTCATTCTTAATCCTTATTCAAAACTTATTCTTCTAAGATTCATTCAATCCCAGCACTTCTGAATATACCCACTGCGTATATGCGCATTCCCGTAAGGTCTCTCCCCAAGCCACAGGATACATTCCTTTCCACCGCTCGTTCATGAACTGCTTCAAATCATTGCGCACAGCAACGACATCGCGATCCTTAGCCAGAATGCAGGCAGCCCTGCACCCGCAAAGCTCTCCCTGGCACGTTCCCATGCCCATTCGTGTGCGCCTGCGAAGATCAACGAGATTGTGAACGTCCATGTTCTTGATGGCAGAATCTATCTCAGACACAGGCACCTCTTCACACTCGCAAACGACGCTCCCCTCATATTCATCGGAAAGCGGAATGCTAGAGACATTAGCCCCAGCCCTGCCAACGGTCGCCTTTTGCGCCGTAGTAGGCATAGTCCACATATTCTTGAATATCTTCTCTATGCCTCCTTCCTCAGAGCCAGGAAGAGGGGTAGTTGCAGTCGCGCAAGGAACATCCAGACCCAGCTTCTTGCAAGCCATGTCAGTAGCCTGCTCAGCCATCAGCCTGTAAGTCATCAGCTTACCGCCAGTTATAGTCACTAAACCTTTAATTCCGTCGCGAGTCTCGTGATCCAAGCAGACTATGCCACGGCTGATATTCCTGCCGGTAGGATCATTGTCCGCAGAAACAAGTGGACGCACCCCAGCGTAAGCTCGCAAAATCCTAGTCTGAGCAAGCACAGGCGAGAGTTTCGCTCCCTCTGAGAGAAGCAGATTCACCTCGTCCGGCGTCACCTGCAGATGATCGCATTCCTCGTATGGCACCTTAGTGGAAGTAGTGCCAATCACGCACACGGTATCTCCCGGAACAAGGATGTCCGCATTTGCAGGCTTGCGGCAACGATTCAGCACGATTCCGTTGACCCTGTGAGCGAAAATCAGCAAAGCACCCTTCGCCGGATACATGCCAATCTTTGCCCCAGCCATCTCGGCAATATGATGCCCCCAGATTCCACACGCATTTATTACCACTGGCGCATGATACTCGCCAAGCTCCCCGGTCCTGTGATTCAGCACCTTTACTCCTCTCACGGTATCCTGGTCCATTATGAATCCTGTGACTTCTGAATATGTCAGCAAATTGGCTCCGTGGAGCTTCGCATCGTAGACATTTGATGCGCAAAGCCTGAACGGGTCCACCGAGCCATCAGGAACGCGCACTGCACCTATGATGGACGGATTCACAGATGGCTCTAGCCTCCTAGCCTCCTGAGGGTCGATGATTTCCGCCTTTATTCCAGCGTCTGTGCAGGCTTTCACGAACGTTGCCTGGTAGCCCAGGTCATCTTCAGGCAGGGTAATGAAAAATCCTGAAGTATCATCAACGCAATGTCGGGCTATTTTCTTCAGAATCATGTTCTCTTTTATGCATTCTGAAGCAGATTCTTTATCAGTGACAGCATAGCGTGCTCCGCTGTGCAGCAAACCATGATTGCGGCCAGTCGCTCCGGTCGCAATGTCGTTTCTTTCTATCAACAGAACTTTCAAGCCCCTAAGGGAACAGTCCCTTGCGGTTCCAGCACCCGTGATGCCTCCGCCTATGATTATAACGTCAAATTCCTGTTTCATTTTACTCCCGTATAACTCTCAATCTGCTTTCTCAGGCTTGTGCTCAAGCTCACAGGCTCCTCGCTGTCCGACCTATCCAGCCACTCTTTTGCCAGCTCTGGCTGCCCAAGCATGAAGCATGCAAGGCCGATGTTATAAGCTGCGCAAGCCCTTTTTTCCTTATTTTTGTTCTTAGTGAGAGGGAGCCAGTCGTCGATAGCTTCTTTCCATTTGAATGAGTTAGCATGCTCCGCACCATTGATCCAAGCACTTTCAGCAGCATCGTAATATATTACGAAGAACTGATCCTGATGCCACGTAGACACGAAAGACTTTGCCGCCACCTGACCTGCGCTCTCGGCAGCGCTCTCAGTGCTATTCCAAAGCCTGCGATTCATTTCCTCAGCAGTAGCTTTTCCATTGCTGTACACATCTACGGCAAGATCCCTGTCGCCGGCGAAACCGAAAACCTTATCTTCCTTATTCTGGGTGTCGTAGACGTAAACCTTCACGTTGAAAGGGAGCTTCGCAGCCGAGATGTACGATGAATCGGCAGAATGAATGCCCACCGAAGCATTTTTTATCGGCGAGCCAAAAGAGACATTTCCGAAAGATGGCTTATCCACAAGGAAAACGACATCCTTGTCAACATCCATGGCCAGATTCACCATTGAATCCTTCTGGGTGTAGTCAGTGCCTTTTTCATATTCAATGCTATAAAGGTCGATAACCTGCTCCCCATTGAAATAATCATGTTCCAGGGCAGATGCAAAGCCAGAAGAAAAAGCCCTGTTGAACGAAGAATCCCTTGGATCGGAGCCGTACAGATAAACGATGCCCATGGTCTTGCGAGCGAGGTCCAGCCCCGAAGCGGACGGTCCCCTCATCTCAGATTCCACCAGCAGCGCCTGAGGTGCGCATGCCGCCAGCATGAACATGCCAGAGAGCAGGATGACAGAAGCCTTTTTCATAATTTTAATCTCCTATTGGCTCGGCAGTCAGATCATACTCATCCGCGCCAGTTATTTTAACATTCATGAATATTCCGCAGAGTTCCTCCGGATCTTCGATCCCGGGGAATTTGTCCGGCGAATAAGTTACAATAATCTCGCCATCCACTTCCGGGCTCTCGTACTGGCTCCTGCAGATGAAAACCCCGTCGGCATAGTCATCAACGAGCACTTTTTCCACCTTCCCGACCCTGGACTGGTTGAATGCGAGTGAAATACCGCTCTGAAGCTCCATGAGCTCGGACAGCCTGCGTTGCTTTTCCTTTTTAGTGATGCGATCCCTGAAATTATTCGCATCGAAAGTGCCCTCTTCCTCTGAATATTTAAAAGCGCCAAGCCGCTCGAACTTAGCCTCGGCGACGAAATCCAGAAGCTCCTGGAACTCCCGCTTGCCCTCGCCCGGATGCCCGACGATCATCGTAGTCCTTAGCACCACTCCTGGCACCTGCGAGCGTAGCTTCGCGATAAGATTCCTCGTCCACTCGCCATCAACGCCCCTGTGCATCTTATTCAGGACTTTATCTGAAATATGCTGAAGAGGAATGTCAAGGTATTTGCAGACCTTCGGGTTATCAGCCATCTCTTTCAGGACATCCTCAGGAAAATCGGCAGGATAGGAATAGTGAATCCTTATCCATTCAATTCCCTTGATTTTAGAAAGTTCCTGAATCAGTTTAGCAAGAGAACGTTTCCCATAGAGATCCAGCCCATAATATGTGGTGTCCTGTGCTATCAGAAGCAGTTCTTTCACGCCTTCGCCAGCAAGCTCGGTCGCCTCTTTCACGAGCATCTCGACAGGCACGCTCTTGTGAGCGCCACGTATGAAAGGAATAGCGCAATATGAGCACCTGCGGTCGCAGCCTTCGGAAATCTTCAGGTAAGCATAGGAGCGATGCTTCTCGGTAAGGTATCGCATCCGCTCATGCGAGCTGCCAGGCTCCACGCCTAAAGCCTTAACTACCGGGGCGAAATCCCTGGCGCCGAACCATTTATCGACTTCAGGAACCAGGGCAGGAAGCTGCCCCATGTAACGCTGCGAGAGGCAACCTAAAACGAATAACTTCTTCGCATTCCCAGCTTTCTTTCGCAAAGCGCCGTCAAGGATGGCCTGCACAGACTCTTCCTTGGCATCTCCGATGAAACCGCAAGTGTTGATTAAAAGGTAATCCACGGCACGATTATCCCCCTCCGGCACCACTTCGTAATCTTTCTCGACCTGGGAAAGAATGTGCTGAGTGTCCACAGTGTTCTTCGAGCACCCTAGGGTGATCACCTGTATGGATTTCCTTCTATTATTCGGCATATTCCTTATTCGTTAGCTTTATCTTCAGAAGTCGGAGCCTCTTCCTGGCCAGGAGCCTCATCCTTCTTCTCCTCCTCGAAGTCGAAGGATGCATATTTTGCAATCTCGTTGTACCAGTCGATGATTTTCTTCATGTGAGACACGTAGAAGCGGTCTGCGTCATAGTCAGGCACTGCCTTTTCAAAAAGTGCCTTCAACTCATCAGGATTGTCTTTTGAAGTTACCTCCTTCCCGTCAAGCACGTCCTTCAGCTTCGTAAGCACGTCTTTCAGGGAGACCTCTCCGGTCTTGGTGTATACGGAAATGTCGGCAAGTGTCGTGATTCTGTTCTTCAACCCGAACACAGTCCTGGACTTATCGCTCAGGGATTCCACGATGGCACCGTTGCGAGCCTGAGCCAGGTACTTGTAAAGGCCGTGCTGGCCAGATACAGAAATAATTTTTGTCAAATCAGTTTTCATATTCATTTAATTTTTAAAATTTTCAATGCGCTATCTGTTTCTTTCTTCAGGTCATCAATCGTGCCACCGTTCCTTATGATGGCATCGGCCTTCGAGATGTCGAATCTTTGTGCTGCGATTCGCTGGATGATGCTCGATTTTGGAACGTTATCTCTAGCCGCCGCCCTTTCCAATCTTAATTCCAGAGGAGCATCCACCAGAATTATCTTGTCCAAGTGCTTCATGAACTCCGGCAGGTCCATTACGATTGCCGACTCCATGGCAGCCGCTTTCTCCCCATTCGCTTCATTCATGGCCTTCCACCTTATGAAATCCCTCAGCACGGCAGGATGGACAATACCGTCCAGCTTAGCCAAGTTGTCTTTCGAAAAGAAAGCCAGTTCGGTCAGCTTAGCTTTGTCGAACTTCCCATCAGCCTTTCTGATGCTGCAGCCGAAAGCCTCCTCGATGGCATCCAGCAAGGAATCATCTGTCTGGTAAAGACGCTTTGCCGCAGAGTCCGAATCATAGACCGGAATGCCCTCTGCGGCTATGATCCTGCAAACTGCGGATTTCCCGCTTCCTATGCCCCCTGTGACAGCGAATGTTATCATTTTCTATCCTCCTCCACGCAATCGAACACCTCTGGATCCAGAGTATATTCAATCACCCCTTTAGGAATGTTCCGAGCCTTCGCTATGCATTTCCCGCCAAGAGACTTCTCGAAGTCGGAGTAATCGATGTAGAAGCTAACCACGTCGGATGGATCTTCTGAAAGAGGGAAAGTGCATTTATAAGTCACTTTCGCAGTGGATGGGAATATTTTCAATTCCTTTCCCACTGGAACGTTCCTGGCAATGATGGCTACGTCGTCTTTTATCTCGACGAAACGCGTCACATCCAATGAATAGTTCACCTCGGAGACCGACATGCGCACCCCGTTTATAGGTTCCAGCTTAACCGTGCCGTGGCTGCTGGAACGAATGTTCGAGAGCTCTATGGTCTTCGTGAACACCCTGTCCACGTGCTCCAGGTGGAACGGCTCACCGTAAATCGTTATGGAATCCGGCGTGACTTTCATGCCGTCCATGGCAGTGTATTGCGGCCTGAACGACAGTATGGTCTCCGCCTGCACTGGCACCTTTTTATTATTCTCGAACGGAAAGCGGAACTGGAACGTGTCTGAGACGAAAGACTCCAGCCTCACCCCTTCCCCAAAAATCTCGTTCACATAATTGCTCAGCTCAGCGGAAGTAATGTAGAAGATTTCCCCGTCCTTATGGTGCATGTCTTTCGGGTCGAACATTATCCGGATAGCGTTCCGCTTTGACATAGAAGAATTCCGCACCAGGCTGAAGCCGGAAGTGCGGCATCGGGCCACGATGAGGCTGGAATTAGAAGAAACGTTGGAATGCCCATCTATGTTGCAGACGGCCACCACCGGCACGCTCATAGTGCTGGAATAATTCAGCGACAGATTATGAATGAGCCAGACAGAGAAAGCGAGCAGGACAGAGAGTAAGAATATTACTGAGTCCCGGCCGTTGAGATGGGTCTTCTGCAAGAAGGCATGGAAACGTTCCTTCCACATTTGTTCCTCCCTACTTAGGCTGAGCGTCGGAATAATCCTTCACTAGCGAATTCTTATCGACTCTAAGCTTCACGTCGCCATCAACCTTGATGAGCGCTGACTTCTCGTTTATTTCATCTATTACTCCATAGATGCCCCCGACGGTGACGACCTTGTCCCCTTTCTTCAGGGATTTACGGAAGTTTTCCAATTCTTTCTGCTGCTTGCGCTGAGGCCTGATCATGAAAAGCCACAGGATCACGAACATAGCGATTATCATGATCCAGAACATCATGCTGCTGGTTCCTGCGGCACCCGGCGCAGCACTGCCGGAAGCAGGCGCCGAAGAGGCTTGAAGTAAGATTGTTAGCATTTTCATATTCTATAATATTTGTACAAATTTAATCAATTTTCGACGGTTTTCACTATCTCCCCTTCCTCAATAAGTTTCTTGACGAGCTTGTCCAGAAGCCCGTTCACGAACTGGCGGCTCTTCGGGGTGCTGTAGAACTTGGAGATTTCGACATATTCATTGATGGTCACGCGCAGAGGCATGTCCGGAAAGGCTTTCGCTTCCGAGAGACCCATCACGATTAGCTCTATGTCGGTGACGAAAAGGCGGTTGTCGTCCCAGTCAGGCACCATCTCCGCTATGCGCTTGAGGTATTTTCCGTAATTGACATAGGACGTGCGCAGCAGCTTGAACACGAAATCTTTATCGCTGTCAACCTTCTGCTTCGGATTGCCATGGCCTGCCTTCACCATGTCGCTCTTATAAAGCTCCGGAAGAGTCCACCTCTTGCCGGCGGCGAAATCTTTCATGGCGTTGCAGCACCAAGTCAATGAATATGCAAGATCATCATTCCACCACAGGGACATGTCTTCAAGGATCCTCTCTAGTTCCTCGTCGTCTACAAGTTCATCTTCGAAGATTCTCCTGAACAGAGCAGCGTCTTCTTTCAAAGACCTCTCCGGAGCATTCATATAGTCAATGAAATATTCCCTTGTTCTGACAATGTCATAGAGCCTCCTCAGGAAAGCATCATGCTGCTCCCAGGAGAGGCATCTTTTTGAGATGATCTTCTGAAAATCAGGATCCTCCGAGAGCAGAGGGGCGACTTGGTTCTCGACGAATTTCATGTTCGGATGCTTCTCTTCCTCGGTGGGATTGAACTTGGCAGACGTCTCCTTAATCCTTCTTCTGGCTTCTTCGGTCAGGGCCGGAATAAGGTCGAGCATGAAAAGATATAGAGTTCTAGTTGCTTCCAGAGATTCCTTTAGCTGGCTTTCCGCTTCTTCAAGCGTCATAGACTGATCCTCGGCATAGCTGTACAGCACCTTGAAAGCCTTTATTCGCAAAATGCGCCGGTTAAGCATATTCTTAATAAATTTTACGCAAATATAACATACTATTTTTAGATTTTTATTAAATTTGTTTGCTAAATGAAAACTCAGCGCAATATGTTTAAAGACGATCAAGAGCGGCCGAATTACGCTGACCGCAATTCAGAAGACGTTTTTTCGATTCCAGTGCGAGCTGGAAAGCGGACTTACTTCTTCGATGTCAAAACCACCAAGGGCAATAATGACTACTACCTTACCATCACTGAAAGCAAACGCAGACAGGAACAGGATGGCAGTTTCACTTACGACAAGCACAAGATTTTCCTGTACAAGGAAGATTTCGCCAAATTCCAGGAAGGCCTGGCACAGGCTGTAGATTACATGAAGAAGAACCTTCTGAAAGATACGGAGGAGGATGCTCCCCAGGCTCAAGAGACTGAAGAGACAGGCGAGCAGCCATCCGGCAATCCGCAGCAACAAGAAGGTAAAGACTTCACTAACGTTAAATTTGAAGAGCTCTAATCGACGATTAAGAAACTTCACTAATAACTTTTATATATGAGCAAAGAAATTTCTAGACGAGCTTTCCTGAAAACAGGGACTGCTGCAGCCGTAGGTCTAGCTATGGCACCGAACATCATCATCGCTGGAGAGAAAACTCCAAAGAAAGACAAGAAAAAGAAGCTAGCTCCTAGCGATAAGCTTAACATCCTAGGAGTCGGCATCGGAGGCCGCGGAGCCGCTGACCTCGCAGAGATGGAGACAGAGAACTTCATCGGGCTTTGCGATGTCGACTGGAAATATGCGGATCATGTGTTCAAGAAGTATCCGCAGGCAAAAAAATACAACGACTACCGCGTGATGTTCGACGAGATGCTGGACAAGGCTGACGCAGTAATGGTTGCTACGGCTGACCACACCCACGCAGTGATCGCTGCCGCAGCACTCGCCGCAGGAAAGCATGTCTATGTAGAGAAACCAATGACCCTCACCGTTTACGAGGCAAGGCTACTCACCAAGCTGGCGAAGAAAATGCGCGTAGCTACGCAGATGGGTAACCAGGGTGCTTCCAGTAAGGGCACCAGAAAAGCTCTGGAGTGGCTCTGGAATGGCGAGATTGGCGACGTGAGGAGAGTTGACTGCTTCACCGACCGTCCTATCTGGCCACAGGGACTTGAAAGACCAGAGAAAGTGGAAGACATTCCTTCTACTCTCAACTGGGAAAGCTTCATCGGCCCTGCTCCTATGAGGCCTTACAACTCCATCTACACGCCTTGGAACTTCCGCGGCTGGTGGGATTTCGGAACCGGAGCCCTCGGCGACATGGCCTGCCACATCATGCACGTCCCTTATAAAGGACTGAACCTCGGAGCACCTGCACACGTGGAAGCTTGCTCTACTTCCCTGCTTACCGACTGCTGCCCTAGCGCTGAAAAGATTAAATTCACCGTGAACGCAAGGGACAACATGCCTAAGATGTCTCTCCCTGAGGTTGAAGTACGCTGGTACGATGGCGGCTTCATGCCAGAGAGGCCGGAAGGACTGCCTGCCGGGTTCAACCTTAACATCAGCGGTGGTTGCAGCATATTCTACGGCACGAAGGACATCATGGTTGTCGGCACCTATGGAACAGACCCTATCCTCGTTTCAGGAAGGAAGCCGGAAGTGCCTCACCTCCTGAGGGAAGTCACGCTCTCTCACCAGCAGGACTGGATCCGCGCCTGCAAGGAAGACCCAGATTCCAGAATTCCTAGCAACTCAGACTTCAGCGAGGCCGGCCCATTCGTGGAAATGGTGGACGTAGGAGTCGCCGCCGTCAGGCTTCAAACCCTGAATCAGGTTCTTGACTATGATAGCGAGAAGATGGAATTCACGAATATTCCTGCCGACGCCACCATCAGGATCCTTGAGAAAGACGGATTCTCCATCCATGACGGACACCCGACATTCCAGAACAAATACACCGACCCTGTAAATGCCAGAGAGTTCGCTGCTCACCTGCTGAAGAGGGAATATCAGAATGGCTATTCTCTTCCAGCAATGCCTACTGATGTCTAATCTTTAATGAATATAACATATTAATAGTATGAAAAAGATTGTATATATCGCAGCTAGCGCTGCTATGATTCTGTCACTTGCATCTTGCAAGAACAGCGGCAAGAAAGCGAAGGAAGCTGCTTCCGTGGAAGCAGAGCCTGCGCCAACGGAAATAAAATTTCTTTCCACTGAGGAAACAACCCAGGAAGTCAACAACGAGGGCGCACCTGCATACATCGCAGTCAGCAAGCCTCAGGTTGATTTAGCCTCCGTCCCTCAGGACGCAGACGGATATTACACGATATTCAACGGCAAGGATTTAGCCGGATGGCGTACTTATGGCCGCGACACAGTAACCGCCAGATGGACAGTTGAAGACGGTGCAATCAAATTATCCGGAAGCAACACTGGCGAAGGTCAGACTGCAGAAGGCGGGGACCTGCTTTTCGCTCACAAATTCAAGGATTTCGAGCTGGATCTCGAGTGGAAAATCTCAGAGGGAGGCAATTCAGGAATATTCTACCTCGCTCAGGAAATCGAGACAAAAGACAAGGACGGCAACCTTCGCTGGGAGCCTATCTACATCTCTGCTCCTGAATATCAGGTTCTCGATAACGCCAACCATCCTGACGCAAAGCTTGGAAAAGATGGCAACCGTCAGAGCGCATCTCTGTACGACATGATTCCTGCCGTGCCTCAGAACCAGAAACCTTTCGGCGAATGGAACAAGGCGAAAATCCTCGTTTATCAGGGAACCGTGGTTCATTACCAGAACGACGAGAAAGTTCTCGAATATCATCTGTGGACCCAGCAGTGGACCGACATGCTGCAGGCTTCAAAATTCTCTGAGAAGGCTTGGCCTCTAGCATTCGAACTGCTGAACAACTGCGGTGGCGAGAATCATGAAGGCTACATTGGCATCCAAGACCATGGAAATGATGTATGGTACAGGAACATCAGAGTTAAAGAATTGAAATAACGCCATGAAAAAGTCTTTACTACTAGCATTATCATGCGTTCTACTGGCCCTGCCTTCCTGCGCTCCTAAGCAGGAAAGTCAGGCACAGGCAGCTCCTAAGAAAGAAATAGGAGTCCAGCTCTACAGCGTCAGGGATGCTATCAGAGATGAAGGCTTCGACACCGTAATCAAGGAACTTGCTGGCATGGGCTACACCTACGTAGAAGCAGCCGGCTACAACGACAAGGAAGGAACCCTTTACGGTCAGAAGCCGGAAGACTACAAGGCTAAACTGGAATCCGTCGGGCTGAAATCAATGTCTACCCACATTGGGCACCCTCTTTCTCCTGAAGAGCTTAAGAGTGGTGACTTCACGGAAGCCATGAAATGGTGGGATAAGGCTATCGCAGACCACAAAGCTGCAGGATGCAAATACATCGTTACGCCTTACTTCCCAGTTCCTGACAACCTGAAGGATCTGAAGACCTATTGCGACTACTTCAATGCCATCGGCAAGAAATGCGCAGAAAACGGCATTTCCTACGGCTATCACAACCATTCTCACGAGTTCAAGAAGGTAGAAGACCAGGTCGTTTACACTTACATGCTCGAGAACACAGACCCTCAGTACGTATTCTTCGAGATGGACGTTTACTGGGCCGTTATGGGACAGGCCTATCCTGTCGAGCTGTTCAGGAAATATCCTGGCCGCTTCAAGATGCTCCACATCAAGGATCACTTCGAGCTTGGCGAGAGCGGAATGGTTGGCTTCGATGCCATATTCAGTAACGCTGAGACTGCTGGAATGCAGAATTTCATCGTCGAGCTGGAAGCCTTCACCGACGGCAACTGGAGAAACGGCATGAAGAAATGCGCCGATTATCTCTTGAACGCATCTTTCGTCAAGGAGACATATTCAAAGTAATCCCGACGCTTAAAGATATCTACGAAAGCCTGTGTTTCAAAGCACAGGCTTTTTTCGTTGCATGAGATTACATATTCTTTGGGATTTGACCGCCCCTGAAACATTGTTTTCTGAATATCTTTGCGTAAATTTGTTGAAATCCGAAAAAAATTATTCTAATGGGAAATAAACTTCAGGAACTTACGGACAAACTCTACAACGAGGGCCTGTCCAAGGGCAAGGAAGAAGGGGAAGCCCTCCTCGCCAAAGCTAACGAGCAGGCCGAGATGATAATCAGCAACGCAAGGAAAGAGGCTGCGGCCATAATAGAAAAGGCACGCAAAGAAGCCGAGGACTACAAGTCCAACGTCCAGAGCGACGTCACCATGGCAGCCTTGAAAAGCGTTCAGACGGTGAAGCAGGACATAGAGAATCTGATCGTAGAAAAAATCGTTGACGCACCAGTCTCAGACGTGCTTTCATCCGCTGATTTCGTGAAAGGCATTCTAAAAAGCGTTGCCGAGAAGTTCAGCACCCAGGAATCTGCCGACTTGAACGTCGTGTTGCCTGAATCGCTGAAGTCCCAGCTGGAACCTTTTGTCACAGGGGAACTGTCCAAGGCCATCGGCAAAGGCATCACAGCGCAATTCTCCAAGAAAATCAGCGGGGGCTTCACCATCGGGCCTAAAGATGGCTCATATTTCATCAGCCTGACCGACGAGACGTTCAAGAGCCTCATAGGAGAGTATCTGAAACCAGCTACAAAGAAGCTTCTGTTCGGATAGATGAAGAACTACGAATACATCATTGCAAGCCTCCCCGCCCTATCCCAGGACTGGAAGTTTCCGCAAGACAGGAATTTTTCGAGCTACATCGAAGAAATCAAAGCCTTGGCGGACGGATCCGATCGTAAGGCAATTGATGCCCTCCTGAGCGGCTTCAAAGACAAGAACCTGAATGAGGAATTCTATGGCAAAATGCTCTCCTGCAAAGACAAATTCCTTAAGGAATATTTCGCATTCGACCTGCAGGTGCGCAATGGCAAAGCCAGGTTCCTGAACAAGGCATTCGGAAGGAAAGAGAATCAAGACACCATCAGCTTGGAAACAGGCATAGAGTTCACAGAGGCGCCCAAGCTTGAGGCAGCCCTGGCGCAGACAGATTTGCTGGGCAGAGAGAAGGCATTGGACGACCTCATGTGGAATAAGATTTCCGATATAACCACATTCGACTATTTCGACATAGATGCCGTCCTTGGATTCATCGCGAAGTTGCACATCATCGACAGGTGGCTGTCACTTGACGAGCAGACCGGCAGGCAGATGTTCTCCAAGCTAGTGAGCGAAGTGCGCGGCACTTTCAAAGGAGTAGAATATGACCCAAGAAAAATAGAAGATAATAGAATATGAAGACAACAGGTAAGGTAACAGGCATAGTATCAAACCTCGTCACGGTGCAGGTGGATGGACCAGTGGCGGAGAACGAGCTCTGCTACATCACTCTGGACGGCACTCCGCTGATGGCGGAGGTCATCAAGGTGAATGGTGACAGAGCCTCGGTGCAGGTTTTCGAAAGCACCAGAGGCCTGAAGAATGGAGATTCCGTGGAATTCGAGGGCAGGATGCTGGAAGCAACCCTCGGGCCGGGGCTTCTTTCAAGCGTGTATGACGGGCTCCAGAACAATCTGGAGACAATGGAGGGCGTATTCCTGAAGAGAGGAGAATATACCGACCCTCTCGATCACGAGAAGCTCTGGGATTTCACCCCGCTCGCCAACACGGGCGACAAAGTTGTCGCCGCAGACTGGCTGGGAGAAGTGAAAGAAGGGTGGCTGCCTCACAAAATCATGGTGCCGTTCACATTCAAAGGAGAATATACTGTCAAGTCCGTTGTCCCTGAAGGCCAGTACACCATAGATAATGTCGTGGCAGTGCTGACAAACGAGCAAGGCGATGACGTAAATGTCACCATGACTCAGAAATGGCCCGTGAAGGTCGCCATCAAAGCCTATAGGGAGAAGCCTAGGCCGCAGAAAATCATGGAGACTGGCGTGCGTTGCATAGACACGTTCAATCCTATAGCGGAAGGCGGCACGGGATTCATCCCTGGGCCTTTCGGATGCGGAAAGACGGTGCTCCAGCATGCCATTGCGAAGCAGGGAGACGCAGACGTGATAG
>Ga0256405_10006867_pt1 | contig 17725 bp, 12 predicted proteins | sample RumenRJG_02DNA_FD_189096 | JGI IMG/M metagenome (GOLD analysis project Ga0256405, IMG submission 189096) | Bovine rumen microbial communities from Lethbridge, Alberta, Canada - RJG_02 | ecosystem: Host-associated > Mammals > Digestive system > Stomach > Rumen | place: Canada: Alberta...
AAATCTATGTGTAAAGAATTTCCAAAAAATAGCAGAAAATGCCGCTAAAGATTTTCAGGCTGAAATGGACTTTAAATGTTCTATCCCACCTAAGCCGCCTGTTCTTTTAGAAGAAGTCAAAGAACAACTAGACCAAATTCAAGACATAAAATATGACCTGAAACTAAGAGAAGAAAAAGAGAGACGGGTTAAAGCGCTTGGAATTAAATCTTTCCCACAATTGGCGGCGGAATGGCTTGATGGCATCAGAAAAAACTATTCAGCAAGCTACTATGTGCGAGCAAAATGGACTATATATCTTTTCAATCTATACTTGAACGACATATATGCTCTTAATAAACCAATTTGCGACATTACAGTCCGTCAGATACAAGACTTTTTATCTACACGATTTGACGGTCAATCCGTTACAACGGTCAAAGGGCATAAACGCATATTGCATACTATATTCAATGAAGCATATCGTTATGAATGGATTACAAGAAATCCAGTCGCACTAACAAAAGTAGGAAATTCTGCAACGCCAACTCTTAAAGCAGTAAGTGAAAAAGAAATCTTCTCCTTAAAAGAAGCTCGAGAGTTTATTGATATGCTCAACAATTTGGGCGAAACACAAAGAAACCAGAGGGCGATATATAAGACGATTTTGTTTACAGGTGTTCGCGCTGCTGAAATGTTAGGATTGCGTTGGGAAGATATTGATTTTGAAAAGCGTCTCATTCATGTAAGAAGAAATAGACTTTATACAACTGGCATAGGGTGGTATGAAAAAGAACCTAAAACAAAAACATCTCTTAGATCTATCCCAATGCCACAAGAATTGTATGATGAACTAACAGACTTTTACGAGTGGTATAAACGCAAAGTGCCGAACTTGGATGAGGTAAAAGATAAATACTATATTGCATGCACATTAGAATGTGTGCCAATCTTCTCGAAAAACATATCTAATTATCTTACGACATTAGAAAGGAAGAAGAACATAAAGCACGTTACACCTCATGGGTTAAGACATACTTATTGCAGCATCCTCCTTGCCAACAATGTTCCTATACAGACCGTTAGCAAATATATGGGGCACAGCGACTCATCTATCACTTTAAGAGTTTATAGCCATTTCATTCCTGAATCTGCAAATATGGTTATAAGTGCAATAGACAGTGCCTTTGCAGACGAACAATAAAATTAGCCGGGCTTTATGAAGCTCGGCTATTATTTTGCGAAGACTTACGGAATTTTAATGATTAACAATTAAACTTATTTTTTAGCACAAAAATTACAAAAATCCCACAAAATAGGCAAGAATAGGCACGAAAATCGTAGGCAAAAAATAGGCAAAAATAGGCAAAAATAGGCACGAGTAGGCAAAAAAGTTAATTTTTGGGGCAAAAATAGCGAAAATTAGTGCATTTTACGGCGTTTTTGCGAATAGTTTGAAAGATAATTTGAGTTGCAAAATGACCATTTTTTAGCCCAAAACGGACGATTTTTAGCCTAAATTGAGTCGGGACTCGAACCCCTAAATAATCAAAAAACCCTACTGTTTAGTAGGGTTTTTCGGGGCAAAGCCAATGATTTTGGCGGAGAAGCAGGGATTTGAACCCTGGCTACGATTCTCTCGTACTACTCCCTTAGCAGGGGAGCCCCTTCGGCCTCTTGGGTACTTCTCCACGCCGAAGTTTGATACATATCAAATTGCTTGATTATGATAACATAGAGCGGTCAAGTTGTCAATTGAATAACGTATTTTTCCTTTTTCGAGTTGCATTTCAAAATAAAAGTATTTGTGGTCGCAAACGAACGACTGAATGGTCTATACGAAGTCGGTTGTGACGGATTGTCGGGTGTTCAGACAGCGAATGTAATGTGAAAGTGGCAATCAAAGGTAGAATTTTGGGAGGAGGAAGGCGAGGATGAGAGCGAGTTTGAGGGGATTTTTGGGTAAAAATGCGCAAAAACAGGCATTCTAATGCGGTATTTAAGAAATTTATAATTATTTGTGGCAGAGATTGACATTTGTGTCGAAAATTGTATATAATTTTATATACAAATTAATAGCCATTAAAAGACGAGTGCTCTTGGCGGAGGCGATAATGTTTTGTACGGGGCAACTTGTCGAGCAAAATCAAGCATACTCGAAACGTTGGGTTGATTTGTGTTTCGAGTTTTTTATTGAAATGGCTGAGAGTAAATGGAGAGGCGATATGATTCAAAACGTCCTTTGTTATCTTGATGATAGCGTAGCGAAATACTCGGACAAAATCGCGATACGCGAAGAAGATAAAACCATTCGATACAAAGAGTTGTCGCAAAAGTCAAAAGCGGTGGGCACGGGGCTTTGCCGTTTTGACGTGTTGAACCAACCTGTCGGCGTGTATATGGAGAAGGGCATCGACGCCCTTTGCGCATTTTTTGGCATCGTATCCGCCGGCGGTTTTTATTGTATGCTCAACACCGAACTTCCCGACGCGCGACTTGCGCAAATCGAAGAAGTGCTGGGCGCAAAGGTCATAGTCACGACGGAAGAATTGAAAGAGAAAGCGAAAGAACTTTTCTCCTCTTGCGACGTTTGCACGATCGAAGAATTGAAAACGTCAAAACCCGACGACTTGCTTTTGAAAACAATCCGTTCAAAAACGATTGACACGAATCCGCTCTATATCAACTTCACGTCCGGCTCGACGGGGGTGCCAAAGGGCATAGTCGTGGCGCACAGAAGCGTCATCGACTTTATCGAACACTTCACGAGTATATTCGGCATTGACGAGACTGATATAATCGCCAATCAAGCGCCGTTTGACTTTGACGTATCCGTAAAAGATATTTACTCGGCGTTGAAGGTGGGCGCGACGCTTTTGGTCGTGCCAAGACCTTACTTTTCCGCTCCCGCGAAACTTATGGACTATCTCTGCGACGGCGGAGTCACCACGATGACGTGGGCGGTGTCCGCGCTTTGCTTGATCACGACGTTCCATTGTCTTGAATACAGAACGCCGACCACTCTTCGCAGAGTGTTGTTCAGCGGTGAAGTTATGCCGTATAAGAGTTTGTCGAAGTGGCAGCAGAGCCTTCCAGACGTTATGTACGTCAACCTCTACGGTCCGACTGAAATCACCTGCAACTGCACGTATCATATCTTGGAAAAAGGCAGAGACTATTCGGAGGGGATCCCGATCGGCAAGAGTTTCCCCAACGAGGACGTATTCTTGCTTGACGACGACAACAAGCGCATAACCGAAAAGTACAAACTCGGCAGAATTATCGTGAGAGGCACGGCGCTTGCGCTCGGCTACTACCGCCTTGCGGAGAAGAACGCGGAGAACTTCATTCAAAATCCGCTCAACGACGCATATCCGGAGACCGTGTACGTCACGGGTGATCTCGGCAGATACGACGACAACGGCGACCTGCTTTTCTGCGGTCGACGCGACCACCAAATCAAATATATGGGACACCGCATCGAACTTGAAGAAGTTGAGAAGGCTATGTCTAAAATAGAAGGTGTGGACCGCTGCTTCTGTATGTTCGAGAAGGAAAAGGAGAGACTCAAAGGCTACTACGTCGGCACGATTGAGAAGACGGAACTCTATGCGGTGATGAAACAATCTTTGCCCGTCTTTATGATTCCGGGGTATCTCCGCAAAATGGACGATATGCCGCTTACGAAGAACGGCAAAATAGACAGACAAGCGGCGGTTTTGCTCGCGGAAGGGAGAAAGGACAAATGAGCGTGGTTGAAAGCGTAATCTCAAGCAATAAATCCGCGTTTTACGTGTTTGACGCCTGCGCGCTTAAAGAGCGCGTACGCTTTTTGCAATCCCGTATGCCTGAGTGCGTGACGATTTGCTATGCGGTCAAGGCAAATCCTTTCGTGTCAAAAGAGATTGACGGCGAAATTGAGAAGTTTGAACTCTGTTCGCCGGGAGAGTACGAGATATGCAAAACCCTTGGCATAGACTCAAAAAAGATGGTCATATCCGGCGTGTATAAAACGCCTGAGTTTATAGAGAGTTTGGTTGCGGACGAGAGTTTTTTGGGCGTATATACGATTGAATCGCTTACGCAATATCAACTTCTTTTAGCGCTTGCAAACAAGTATGACAGACACATAAAAGTGCTTGTGCGTCTTACGAACAGCAGTCAGTTCGGAGTGAACGAAAACGAGGTTGAAGACATCATTTCCGACATAAAAACCCTTGATTGCGTCGAATGCATAGGTGTACAGTTCTTTTCGGGCACGCAGAAAACGTCCATTAAAAAGATTAGAAGAGAGCTTGAACATCTTGACGAATTCTTGCTTCACTTAAGAGACGACTGTGGTTTTGACGCAGGGCATTTTGAATACGGCGGGGGCTTTCCCGTATCGTATTTTGAAAGCGACGACTTCGACGAGGAAGCGTATCTTGCGGAGTTTGGAGAAATTGTCGAGTCGATGACGTATAAAGCAAAAATCACGCTTGAACTCGGAAGAAGTATAGTGGCGAGTTGCGGAAAGTATTTTACGCACGTCGTAGACTTGAAGCAAAACAAGGGCGTAAACTATGCGCTCGTGGACGGCGGGATGCACCACATCGTGTATTTCGGGCAATCTATGGCGATGAAGCGTCCGAAGATGTCCGTCGTCGGCAAGGCGGATATGCCCGTTGACAAGGAATGGACGATATGCGGCGCACTCTGCTCTATGCACGATATAATAGTCAAGCAAATGCCGCTTCCGTCTCTTGAAATCGGCGATACGCTTGAGTTTGAAAACGCGGGAGCGTACTGCGTTATGGAGGGCATATCCCTATTCTTAAGCAGGGATCTTCCCGCTGTATATCTCATACGTGAGGGCGGAGAAGTCGTGCGCATAAGAGAAACTTTTGAGACTGCCCGCCTCAATATGCCCAACTACGAAAACGAATAAACAAACGATAAACAAATACAACAAATTCAGAGAGGTTAATTATGGATCAATTGCTTGAAATCTTGGAAGACATCAATCCTGATATTGACTACAACACTTGCGAAGACTTGATCGACGGACACCGCTTGGATTCTTTGTCGATTATCTCTTTGATCGCGGAACTCGAGGACGCGTTTGACATCACGATCCCGGCGGCGGAAATTATCCCCGTCAACTTCAATTCCGCAAAGAATATGATGGCGATGATCGAGCGTTTGCAAGAGGACTGATTCATGCACGGCAAACTTATTTGGGTCTTGCATGGGGTGCTGCCTAATTTAAGCTCGTTTACTTCTTTTCAATCGGTCATATATTTGCTGCCAATTTTTATATTTTTGTATGCAATTATGCCGAAAAAATTCAAGAAGTATTATTTGCTCATTGCAAGTTACGTCTTCTATTTTCTCATCAACGGTGGAATGCTCATCTACCTTCTTGTGTCAACGTTCTTGATGCACTATTTTGCTATATGGATTGAACGTTTGCAAGACAAGATGAAGACGACGCTTTCGGAGACGGAGAAGGAAAACAAAAAGGCGGTCAAGAAGAAGTACGTGCGCTATCAACGCGGAGTTGTCACTCTTGCCGTCATCGTACATATCGGCGCGCTCGTGGTGCTTAAATATACGGGATTTTTCGTCACGAACATCAATAGGCTCATAGTGGCGTCGGGTTCAAGTTCAACGCTCACGATACCGAACTTTTTGGTGCCGATCGGCATATCGTTTTTCAGTCTGCAAGCCCTCTCGTACGTTTTGGACGTTTACAGGGGAGTCACGAAAGCCGACGACAACCTCTTGAGGCTTGCGCTCTTCCTCGGATTCTTTCCGCAAATCATCGAAGGTCCGATTTGCCGCTACAATCAAACGGCGGAACAACTTTGGAACGCTCAACCCGTCAATTCTCACAATCTCACTTTCGGACTTCAACGCGTACTCTTCGGTATGCTCAAAAAGATAGTCATCGCGGACAGGCTCAACGCACTCGTCGGCGTGATTTTCAGCGGTTATGCAAATTATGACGGCGGAGTCATCGCGCTCGGCGCAGTCCTTTATACGATACAACTCTATATGGACTTCTCGGGCATTATGGACATCGTGGTCGGCATTGCGCAGATATGCGGCGTGACCATGCCCGAAAACTTTGAAAGACCTTTCTTCTCAAAGACGATCTCGGAGTTTTGGAAGCGTTGGCACATCACGCTCGGCACTTGGTTTAGAGATTACATCTTCTATCCCGTCACGACGTCAGGCAATATGAAAAAACTCACGTCCGCCGCAAGAAAGAAACTCGGCAATCACTACGGACCGCTTATCGCGGGCAGTATCGCGCTGTTTTCCGTATGGATTTGCAACGGGCTTTGGCACGGTGCGGATTGGAACTATATCTTCTTCGGAATGTATCACTTCGTGTTGATACTTCTCGGCAACCTTATCCTGCCAATCGTGAGAATAGTCAACAAAAAACTCAAACTCAATTCCGACAATTTCTTCTACAAACTCATGCAAATCGTAAGGACCTGCATTTTGGTCGTCATAGGCGAATTGTTCTTCAGAGCGGAAGGCTTGATGAACGGTTTTCATATGTTCGGCAAAATCTTCACGGATCTTACTTTCTCAACTCTCACGAACGATTTGCTCGTCGCGGGGGGAGTCGATTATCTCGATTTCGTCATCATCGGCATCACGCTCATCGGCATTTTCGTCGTCAGCGTGCTCAACGAAAAGAAGATTTCGATCAGAGAAACTCTCGCTCGTCCCGAAAAAGGCGCGCTCGCGCTTCAATGGACTCTCATCTACGTGCTTGTCATGTTCATCTTGATTTTCGGCGCGTACGGCATTGGATATGCGGAAGTGCAGCCAATGTACGCACAGTTTTAGGAGGCGGACATGAAAAAAGATTGGATAAAGAAAGATTGGGTGAAAAAACTCATCGTCGCGCTCGTGTTCATAATCGTGCTCATCGGCTCGCTGTTTCTTATGTCGTTTGTGTTTGCTCCGACCAACAACTATCCCGACGCAGGCACGATCGATTGGGAGGCAAAGGCGATTTCCGCGGAGCCTAAAAATTCGATAGACGCACTCTTCCTCGGCAACAGCGAGGCGGCTTACGGCTTTACGCCTATGCGCATTTGGGAAGAGTTTGGCATACCGACTTACAACTGCGGAGGACCGGGACATCCGCTCAACATCTCCGACGATTATCTGCATAGGGCGTTTGAACGCCAATCGCCGAAAATCGTGTTTTTGGAGACGGACTCCACCTACAAAAAATCCCTCTTCATTTGGAGAATCGTAGCGAGCAAAATGGTGTCTACGTTCTCGGTGCTGACTTATCACAACCGCTGGAAAGATATGGACGCGGACGAAGTCGGCAGACCTGAACAATACTCGTACCTTAGCGAAATGAAAGGCTATAAGTTCGTTTCGTCGTGCAAGCCTACGGACGCTTCAAGCCACATGCTTCCAACGTCAAAGAGCAAGAATATCTTCTATAGAAACCGCTCTTATTTGAAGAATATGAAGGCGTTTTGCGAGGCGCACGGCGCAAAACTCGTACTCGTCTCTATGCCGAGCACGACGAATTGGAATACCGAAAAGCACAACGGACTTGCAAAGTTTGCAGAGAGTATCGGGCTTGAGTATATCGATATGAACTATTTGATCGACGAGATCGGGCTCAATTGGGAGATGGATTCGTACGACGGCGGCGACCACATGAACGTTAGAGGAGCGGAGAAGGTTTCGGCATATCTCGGACAATACCTCGCAGATATGGGCATATTTGAAAACAAAAAGGAAAATCCCGATTATGCTCAATGGAACGAGGCTCTGCAAAAATACAACGAGCGCAAGACTAGCGAACTCGGCGAATAAAATCAAGCGTCAAAAAAAGCATCTCACACGAGGTGCTTTTAAATTTTACGGCATATTTTTGCGGTTGGGCGCGTATTTGTATACATTCGCAAAAAACTATTGATAGTTTTTGCGTACGGCGTGCATTTTGTTGACACACAAGCGCCGTTTGTGTTATACTTCGTCCAACAAAAAAATCTTGAAAGTCGTTCCAAAAGTGTTCGACAAGGTTAAATGAGTGAGCGTTGCGACATTTCGCACGACGATGGCTTTCGCCTTGCCGAATACGGCAAGGTTTTTTTGTTAGTTTTTGCCAAAGGTGATCGTATGAAGAAAGGAAGAGTGACAATGGTGCTCGGCTCCGCCGATACGAGCATAAAGGACAGAATATCTGCCGACTTTTCTTTGTTTGGCAACGAATTTGACAATTGTTTTATATTCCCCGGTTTTTGCGACGTACACGTACATTTGCGAGAACCGGGTTTTTCTTATAAAGAGACTATACTTTCAGGCTCTCGCGCCGCGGCGCGTGGCGGCTACACCTGCGTTTGCGCTATGCCGAACTTAAAACCCGTCATCGACAGCGTAGAACACTTAAAGGAAGAGCAGGACGTCATTGACAGAGACGCCGTCGTAGACGTGTTGCCGTACGGTGCGATAACCGTTGGAGAACAGGGCGAACGGCTTGCCGACCTCGAGGGTATGGCGAGCGGAGTCGTGGCGTTTTCGGACGACGGCAAAGGAGTGCAAACGGACGACCTTATGCGCGAGGCTATGACGAGAGCAAAACGCCTTGACAAGATTATCGTCGCGCATTGTGAAGTGAACTCACTCTTAAAAGGCGGATATATTCACGACGGAGAGTACGCCCATGCGCACGGACACAGAGGTATATGCTCCGCAAGCGAATACGAGCAAGTCGCAAGAGACGTGCAACTCGCAAAGGAGACGGGTGCAAAATACCACGTCTGCCACATTTCGACAAAGGAGAGCGTTGAGATCATAAGACAGGCAAAGAAAGACGGCGTGGACGTGACCTGCGAGACGGCACCGCACTATCTCGTGCTTGACGAGAACGATTTGAGAGAGGAAGGGCGTTTCAAGATGAACCCGCCTCTTCGCTCCGCCGCGGACAAACTCGCGCTCATAGAGGGCATAAAGGACGGCACGATCGACATGATCGCAACGGATCACGCTCCGCACTCCACCGAGGAGAAGTCAAAAGGTCTCGAGGGCAGCGCGTTTGGAATCGTCGGGCTCGAGACGGCTTTTCCGCTCCTCTACACGCACCTCGTAAAGACGGGAGTGATTACGCTTGAAAAACTCGTCGATTTGCTTGCCGTAAATCCGCGCAAGCGTTTTGGCATAGAGTTCGAGGGATTTTCCGTCTGGGATCTTGAAAAGTGCGTAAAGATAGACCCCCGCGAGTTTTTGTCGCAGGGCAAAGCGACGCCTTTTGAGGGATTTAGAGTGTACGGCGAAAACTTGCTTACGGTCTATAAAGGAAAAACGGTTTATAGGAAAAAATAATTTTATATACATAAGGAGAAACGCAATATGGCGAAAAGGAAGGATTTGAAAAAAATCTTGATCATCGGCTCCGGTCCTATTGTCATCGGACAAGCGGCGGAGTTCGACTATGCGGGCACACAGGCGTGCCTTGCGCTCAAAGAAGAGGGGTATGAGGTCGTGCTTGTCAACTCAAACCCCGCGACGATAATGACGGATACGCAGATAGCGGACAAGGTGTATATGGAACCGCTTACGCTCGAATATGTCGCAAAGATATTGCGTTATGAACGTCCCGACGCGATCGTCCCCGGCATCGGAGGACAGACGGGACTCAACCTTGCTATGCAACTCGAAAAGAAGGGCGTGCTTAAAGAGTGCGAAGTAGAACTTCTCGGCACGAGCAGCAAGAGCATAGAACGCGCGGAGGACAGAGAACTCTTCAAAGAGATGTGCGAGTCGATAGGCGAGCCTGTCATTCCGTCCGAAATCACCTACGACGTAGAACACGCTATCAAAGCGGCGGAAAGGATCGGTTATCCCGTCGTGTTGCGTCCTGCGTTCACCTTAGGCGGTACGGGCGGCGGTTTTGCGAACGACAAGCAAGAACTAATTGAAATCGCGACAAACGGTTTCAACCTGTCTCCCGTTCATCAAGTGCTTGTAGAAAAGAGCGTCAAAGGATATAAGGAAATCGAGTTTGAAGTCATGCGCGACGGCACGGACAAAGCCATCACGATTTGCGGAATGGAAAACGTGGATCCCGTCGGCGTTCACACGGGCGACTCAGTTGTCGTGGCTCCTATCATGTCCTTAAACGACCACGACCTTAAAATGCTCAACGACAGCGCGATAAAGATCATCAGAGAACTCAAAATTGAGGGCGGATGCAACGTCCAATTCGCGCTCAATCCAAATTCTTCCGAATATTACCTCATAGAGGTAAATCCTCGCGTATCGAGGTCGTCGGCACTTGCGTCAAAGGCGAGCGGTTATCCTATCGCAAGAGTGACCGCAAAGATCGCCGTCGGTATGACGCTTGACGAAATCCCGGTTGCCGGCGGTACTGCCGCGATAGAACCGAGCCTTGACTACGTCGTGGCAAAGTTCCCGCGTTTCCCGTTTGACAAATTTACAAACGCGACCAACGTCCTCGGCACGCAAATGAAGGCGACGGGCGAAGTCATGGGCATTGGCACGACGCTCGAAGAGTGTATGCTAAAATCCGTGCGCTCGCTTGAAATCGGCGCGACGCATCTCCGCCTTGCGAAATTCGACGCGATGACGAAGGAAGAACTTGCGGACTATTTGTCCGAATTCAAGTCGGACACACTCTTCGCCGTTACGGAAATGCTCCGCAAGGGAGCGACGATAGAAGAGGCGCACAAGGTGACGATGATAACTCCGCTCTTCCTCGAAGCGTTGCAAAAAATCGTAGATATGGAAAATGCGCTTAAAGATCGTCCGTTTGACCTCAAATTGCTTGCAAACGCAAAGGCTATGGGCTTTTCTGACAAATATATCGCTCTTCTTTGGAAGACGACGGAACTCGAAATTTATTCTACAAGAAAGGCAAACGGACTCACGCCCGTGTTCAAAATGGTGGACACTCTCCACACGGGACACTATATCGCATACCTCTATTCGACGTATGCGAACCTCGTGAACAAGGACGTCAAAAACGAGTCGCGCCTCACCGACAAGAAAAAGATCCTCGTGCTCGGCGCGGGACCGATAAGAATCGGGCAGGGCGTAGAATTTGACTATTCGACGGTACACGCCGTTCAAACTATAAAGAAATCCGGGTATGAAGCAATCATCATCAACAACAACCCTGAGACAGTCTCAACCGACTATACGACGGCGGACAAACTCTATTTTGAACCGCTCACGCCGGAGGACGTCATGGCGATAGTGGACTTTGAAAATCCAGAGGGGGTTATCGCTTCTCTCGGCGGACAGACGGCTATCAACCTTGCCGCTCCGCTCGACGCAAGAGGAGTGAAAATCATCGGCACGGATTGCGCGGCTATCGACAAGGCGGAGAACAGAGATTTGTTTGAAAAACTGCTCATAGAACTCGGCATTCCTCAACCCGAGGGCTGTGCCGTCACGAAGATAGAGGACGGCGTTGCGGCGGCAAAGCGCATAGGCTACCCCGTTCTCGTTCGCCCGAGTTTCGTGCTTGGCGGAAGAGCGATGCAGATAGTCGCGGACGAAGAGCAACTTCGCCACTACTTGAAGACCGCCGTTGAAATCGACGAGGACAAACCCGTGCTCGTTGACAAATACATCATCGGCAAAGAGGTGGAAGTCGACGCAATATGCGACGGCTACGACGTCTTCGTGCCCGGCATTATGGAACTCGTTGAAAGAACGGGCATTCACTCGGGTGACAGTATCTCCGTCTATCCGTCCTTCTCGATCTCGGACAAAGTCAAAGGCATCATCTTGCAATATGCGAAGATGCTCGGACTCGGCATAGGCATAAGAGGTCTTTACAACATTCAATTCATCGTTGACAAAAACGACAAAGTTTATATCATCGAGGTCAACCCGCGTTCCTCCCGTACGGTGCCGTTCCTCTCGAAGTCCACTGGCTTCGGACTTGCGGACATTGCGACGAACGTCATTCTCGGCAAGACTCTCAAAGAGCAGGGGATATTCGGAATATACCCCGAAGAGAAGAAGCGTTGGTACGTCAAAGTGCCCGTCTTCTCCTTCAACAAGATCCGCGGACTCGACGCTTACCTCTCGCCTGAAATGAAATCGACGGGCGAGGCTATCGGCTATGACGACAAACTCAACCGCGCGCTCTACAAGGCGCTTCAAGCGTCCGGCACGAAACTCCAAAATTACGGCACGGTGTTTGCGACTATCGCGGACGCGGACAAGGAAGAGGCTCTCCCGCTCATAAGAAGATTCTACAACCTCGGTTTCAACATAGAGGCGACGATCGGCACGGCGAACTTTTTGAAAGCCAACGGCATTCGCACTCACGTTCTCAAAAAGATCAGCGACGGAAGCGACGAAATCAAAGAGTCCATAAGGCAGGGACATATCGCATACGTCATCAACACGAGCGAGGTCGGCGGCAAGACAAGCCGTGACGGCTACGAGATAAGAAAGTGCGCGACGGAGAGCAACGTCACGATATTCACGTCTCTCGACACGGTCAGAGTGCTTCTTGACGTACTCGAAGAGACAACGCTCACTATCTCCACGATAGACGCATAAAAAGATGAGACAGACGAATTTTCAAGTAAAACAGAATGAGCAGATTGCCGAAAACGTCTTCAAAATGCAACTCGGCGGCGACGTGAACGGCATTAGAGCGGGGCAGTTTGTCAATCTGCTCATCGACGGATTGTATCTTCGCCGTCCAATCTCCGTTTGCGATTTAAGCGGCAACGAACTCACGATTGTATATAAGGTCGTGGGCAAGGGTACGGAAAGGTTGGCGGAGGCAGTCCGCGGAGACGTCTTTGACACGCTCGTAGAACTCGGCAACGGCTATGATTTGACAAAAGATTTCAAAAAACCGCTCTTAATCGGCGGAGGAGTCGGCGTTCCGCCTTTGTATTTCCTTGCAAAGCAACTTATAGCCCTCGGCAAAAAGCCTACGGTCATTCTCGGATTCAACAAGCAAAGCGAGGTGTTTTTCGAGCAAGAGTTCAAGGCACTCGGGTGCGACGTGCAAGTCGTGACGGTTGACGGAAGCGTAGGCGTGCGCGGATTCGTCACGGACGCTATGGACGCAGACTACGACTATTTCTTCACCTGCGGTCCCGAGCCTATGCTTAAAGCGGTATACGCAAAATCAAAGACGAGCGGGCAGTTCAGCTTTGAGGAACGTATGGGGTGCGGATTCGGCGCGTGCATGGGTTGCTCCTGCAAGACTATCACCGGCTACAAGCGTATATGCAAGGACGGTCCGATTATGTACAAGGAGGAGATTTTATGGTAGACACTAGAGTTAATCTCTTGGGTATAGAACTTGCAAATCCCGTTATTCCCGCAAGCGGAACGTTCGGCTACGGCTATGAGTTTGCGGACTTGTACGACATCAATATGCTCGGCACGTTTTCTTTCAAGGGTACGACGAAAGAACCGCGCTTCGGCAACCCGACTCCGAGAATCGCCGAGTGCGCCTCGGGCATGCTAAACGCGGTCGGACTGCAAAATCCGGGAGTGGACGCGGTAATTCACGAGGAACTCCCAAAACTTAAAAAGGTGTTTGGCAAGAAAGTTATGGCAAACGTGAGCGGATTTTCCGTTGACGAATACGTCTACACCTGCCAAAAACTCGACGAATGCGAAGAGGTCGGTTGGCTCGAAGTCAACGTGTCCTGTCCGAACGTACACGGGGGCGGTATGAGTTTCGGCACTACCGAAAAAGGTGTCGCAGAGGTGACGGCGGCGGTGAAAAAGGCGGTTAGAAAGCCTGTTATCGTCAAACTTTCTCCAAACGTCACGGACATTAAGGCGATAGCAAAAGCGTGCGATGACGCGGGCGCGGACGGAATAAGCCTCATCAATACGCTAATCGGAATGAGAATAAATTTGAAGACGGGAAGACCGCTTCTCAAAAACGTGACGGGCGGACTTTCGGGTCCTGCCGTGTTTCCTGTCGCCGTGCGCATGGTGTATGACGTGAGCCATACGGTAAAGATCCCCGTCGTCGGCATGGGCGGTGTGTCTTCGGCGGAAGACGTGCTTGAAATGATGTACGCGGGAGCAACGGCTGTCGAAGTCGGCGCGGCAAACCTCGTCGATCCTTACGCCTGCAAGCGCATAATCGAGGATTTGCCGAGAGCCATGCAAAAGTACGGCATATCCGCACTCGCAGATTTAAAAAGAGATTAAATCAAAATAGATAGGTGAAATATGGGAAAAGACGTAATCATCGCTTGCGACTTCGCAAGCAAAGAGCAAACTCTTGCGTTTCTTGACAAGTTTCAAGACGTAAAGCCGTACGTAAAGATCGGCATGGAACTTTTTTATGCCGAAGGTCCCGCGATAGTCAACGAAATCAAGGCGCGCGGACACAAGATCTTCCTCGACCTCAAACTCCACGATATTCCGAACACCGTCAAAAAGGCGATGTCGGTGCTGAGTCACTTGAACGTGGATATGTGCAACCTCCACGCGGGCGGTACGATAAACATGATGAAAGCGGCGCTCGAGGGCTTGACGAGAGAGGACGGAACGCGTCCGCTCCTTATTGCCGTCACGCAACTCACGTCAACCGATCAAGAGAGTATGGAGAGGGATTTGCTCATAAACGCACCTATCGACAAGGTGGTAGAGCATTATGCGATGAACGCAAAGCGCGCGGGGCTCGACGGCGTCGTATGTTCGCCGCTCGAAAGCCAAAAGGTGCATTCCGCGTGCGGAAACGACTTTTTGACAGTCACTCCGGGCGTTCGCTTCGCAGGCGGGGAGAAAGGCGATCAAAAGCGCGTTATGACTCCGAGCGAGGCAAGAGAAATCGGCTCGGACTATATCGTCATGGGCAGACCGATAACCGCGGCTGAAGATCCCGTATCCGCGTATAAAGAGGCAGTCAGACAATTTGTAGGAGAATAATATGGAAAGTTTAGAACTCAAAATCGCAAAAGATTTGTTGAAGATCAAGGCGGTATTTTTCCGCCCCGAAGAGCCGTTCGTTTGGGCGAGCGGAATAAAGAGCCCGGTGTATTGTGACAACAGACTCACGCTTACCGCACCCGACGTTCGTCTCGACGTAGAGAACGGACTCGCCGAGGTCATAAGGAAGACGTATCCCGACGTAGAAGTCCTTATGGGTACGTCGACGGCGGGCATCGCACACGCCGCAATCACCGCGCACATCATGGGGCTTCCTATGGGCTACGTTCGCTCGGGCGCAAAAGATCACGGCAGACAAAACCAAATCGAAGGCAAACTCGAAGCGGGACAAAAGGTCGTCGTCGTCGAAGATCTCATCTCCACGGGCGGTAGCGTCATCGAGGTCGTGAACGTGCTTAGAGAGGCGGGAGCCGAAGTGCTCGGCGTCGTGAGTATATTCACCTACGGTATGCAAAAGGGGCTTGACAGACTCCGCGAAGCAAACGTAAAGAACGTGTCGCTCACAAACTTCGACGTCATCGCGCAGGCGGCGGCGGACGAGGGATATATCGCGCAAGAGGCGGTCAAGAGACTCATTCAATTCAGAAACAACCCCTCCGACGAGAGTTGGATTCAAAAGTAAACAGCATAGAGGACAATATGAGAAGCCTAATTGACATAACAGATTTTTCGGTGGAGGAACTGTACGATCTCATCAAAACCGCCGTGCATATCAGCGAAAATCCCGACTTGTATGCTGAGAAGTGCAGGCACAAAAAACTTGCCACGCTATTCTTTGAGCCGTCCACGAGGACGAGGCTGTCTTTTGAGGCGGCGATGCTCGAACTCGGCGGAAGCGTCATAGGTTTTTCCGAGGCGAGCGCGTCCTCCGCGACAAAGGGCGAGAGCATTGCGGACACGGCAAAGATCGTGTCTTGCTATGCCGACGTTATCGCCATGCGTTCGCCGAAAGAGGGCGCGGCGCTCGTTGCCTCTATGAACGCAAAAGTTCCCGTCATCAACGCGGGAGACGGCGGACATCATCACCCGACGCAGACGCTTGCCGATTTGCTCACCATATACCGCGAAAAGGGCAGACTCGACAACCTTACCGTCGGTATGTGCGGAGATTTGAAATATGGCAGAACGGTCCACTCGCTCATAGCGGCGTTGTCAAGGTATACAGGCATAAAAATCGTGCTTATCTCGCCGAAAGAACTCGAACTCCCGACCTTTGTCAAGCGCGAGATCGTTGAAAAAGCGGGAATGGATTACGTCGAAACAACGAGCCTCGAAGACGCGCTCCCGACGCTCGACGTGCTGTATATGACGCGCATCCAAAGGGAACGCTTTGACAGCGCGGAAGAGTATGAACGCTTAAAAGACAGTTATGTGCTGACAGTCGAGAAGATGGCAAACGCAAAGAGCGATATGATAGTCTTGCATCCGCTCCCGCGCGTGAACGAAATCAGCGTCAAAGTCGACGACGATCCGCGCGCGTGCTATTTTAAGCAGGCTCTCAACGGCAAGTATATGCGTATGGCGCTCATCTTGAAGCTGCTCGAAGAAGCAAAAAATCCCGTCAAAGAGGCGTATGGCAAAAACTACGTAGAAGGGCATAAATGCACCAACAACAAGTGCGTTTCACAGACCGAGCAAGAACTTCCAAGTCTTTACAAAAGGACTGCCGACGGCAAACTGCGTTGCGTCTATTGCGACAAAGAAGCCGACTGAAAGGTCTCTCCACGAATACAGAACTGCCCACAAAACGGGCAGTTTTTGTTTGCTTTACAACAGGGCATTTATGGGCGTAATGCACTTTGAGAAAGTGCTTCCGCTGCCCTGCAGGGGCTAACTTGCCCTGTGCAGTCTTGATGCTGTCGCAACTCCTTTTTTGTATTGTGAAACCCCTGTTGTAAACACCGGTGCATGAAGGGAATGCACTTTTGGGAAGTGCTTCCCTTGTCCCTGCCGGTGGGCAACATACCATAAGCAATCCACGCTCTGCGTGTTATTTTTTGTATTGTGCAATCATCTTCATGCGAGCACTCGATGCTTGCCCAATACAAACGCTCGTGCGCGAGGGGAATGCACTCTTGCGAGTGCTTCCCTGTGTCTCACCGACGGGCAACATGCCATAAGCAATCCACGCTCTGCGTGTTGTTTTTGTGTTGTGCAATCATCTTCATGCAAGCATTCGATGCTTGCCCAATACAAAAAAGCAACCTGCGGTTGCAGATTGCTTATGGCGTTCGTGAAGGGAATCGAACCCCCGACCTTTCGCTTAGGAGGCGAACGCTCTATCCTACTGAGCTACACGAACAAGAGAGTGCGTTGCTTTGTGCTTGTATATTCTAACATATTTTTGAGAATAGTAAAGGGATTTTGGTTAGGTTGACGGGGATTTTTGTTGTGCGAGGCACAAAACGTGGCGTTGGCAACTATTTTTTTAGAGTGAGGAGCAATTCTTTGTCGGAGGGTGAGACGCGAAAACTGTCGCGGCACTTTGAAATCGCTTTATTCTGCGTCCAAGCGGAGAGGTTGTCGCCTTTCAAAAATTCGAGGGTAAGGTCGCGCCGTTTGACAAACGCTTCGCACACGAGCCAAGCGATAGCCATATTCACATAGTATTCTTTCTCTTCGCGCATAGACGCAAGGACTTCAAATATATCTTGCAATTTGTCCGTCAGCAAAAATTTGAAGAATATGAGAATCCCGCATCGACGCTCGAAAACGCCGTGCGCCTGTGTGAGAGACTTTGCATATTCAAACCAAACGTCCGCGTTGTCGCCGTTTATGCGGAACTTTAAAGAGTCCGTATGCGCCC
>Ga0256405_10006868_pt1 | contig 17725 bp, 26 predicted proteins | sample RumenRJG_02DNA_FD_189096 | JGI IMG/M metagenome (GOLD analysis project Ga0256405, IMG submission 189096) | Bovine rumen microbial communities from Lethbridge, Alberta, Canada - RJG_02 | ecosystem: Host-associated > Mammals > Digestive system > Stomach > Rumen | place: Canada: Alberta...
AGCAGTATTGCAATCGGAAATATCATATCGCTCTTTGCCGCAATCTTCACGCTGGCAAGCGCCTGGAGCACGGAGAAAAAGCGGATTTACCTCTATCAGACGGTTCAGTGCCTGATCATGGCTGTTGCCAACATCTTCTTTGCCTCCGTCAGCGGCGTTACGACCTTTGTTCTCTGCGCCGTTCGGAATCTCCTTGTTGCCTATGGCCGCTTCAGCAAGCGCCTCTGCATCGTTTTCGTCGCTGCCGTCGCCGTTTTGGGAATCACTGCGAATAACAGAGGGGCAGTCGGCCTGATTCCTGTCGCCACAACTGTCCTGTATACGGTTCTCTGCTTCTATGCGCAGCGCCCGAAAGCGATCAAACTGAACATCTTTGCCAATCTGTCGCTTTGGGCTTTATACGATATCCTGATCCTGGATTACGTTTCCTTTGCTGTCGATACCGGCTCCTCCCTGACAGCCCTTCTCTCCCTCTTCAGAAAGGGATCCAAAGAGCCCGTGCAGGAATAGCCCCCCATATTGAGGAAAACCGATATGATAAAAATACTTCCTGTAGCCAGCGGATCGACCGGAAACTGCATGCTCGCTGACATAGACGGGCGGCGCATCCTGATCGATCTGGGTGTTACCGCTTCCATGCTTCTCTCCGCGTTATCCGAAAACGGATACGGCTGGGACGACATTGACGCAGTCCTGATCACCCATACCCATTCGGACCACGTCAAAGGCCTGGAAGTATGCATGAAAAGAATCTCCGCACCGATCTTCATGAGTGGCACTTCCAAAAGCAAGCTGATGCTCGACCGGGCAACGGAGCTTTCTTACGGAACCAGAACTGAAATTCTTCCGGAGCTTTGGGTAACCGCCATCCGCACTTCCCACGACTGTCCTGGGAGCATCGGATTTAAAATTGAGACGACCGACAGCACTTTCGGGTATATCACGGACCTGGGCGTGATTCCGGAGGGCACTATGGCGCTGCTTTCAGGATGTGACTGCATCGTCATAGAATCCAATCACGATGAAGAGATGCTCCGGTACGGACGTTATCCGGCCTTCCTGAAAAAACGGATTCTGTCGGATGAAGGGCATCTGTCCAACGATACGTGTTCGGAGGCTGTTGCCTGGTTTGCAGATCAAGGAACGAAGCACTTCTTCCTCGCCCACCTCAGCCAGGAGAACAACCGTCCGGAGCTTGCCCTGGAAAGCGCACGCAAAGCAACCACCGGAATGGACGTGCAGATCGAGGTTCTTCCCGTCTACGGAGAAAGCCTTATCGAAATCGAGCAGCAACTTCAAACCGTGCCTGGCTTGATATAGAAACCGAATCGTGCTGTATCCATGGTAAAGGCAGCCGCTCACAGTTGATTCAAAGGGATCGCTTCGGCGGTCCTTTTTTTATTTTGCTGCCGGAATGATTCCCACCGCCCCAAATAAAAGACGCCCCGATTTCTCAGGGCGTACTGTGGTTTTGTTCTTCCGTTACCTGATTTTCTCCAAGATGGCGTCCTTGTGGACATAAGCCGCATAGGCGGCAAGGCCCAATACCATAATCAGGAGTTCGTTCACGAGTATTTTCTTCAGAATCTTCTTCATGTCTGCCTCCTCATTTAAACTTTACTGCCGTGCCGTAGGCCATAACCTCTGCAGCGTTCTGCATAACAGATGCGGAGCTATATCTCACGGCGACAATGGCGTCCGCGCCCAGGCCTTCCGCCTCCTCAACCATGCGTTTGGTGGCGAGAGCTCTGGCTGTATTCATCATCTCGTTGTACTTGGTCAGTTCACCGCCGACCAGTGTTTTGAGTCCGGCGCCGATATCCCGGACCGCATTGACCGTCTGGATCGTGCTGCCCTTCACCAGGCCGAGCATCTCCAGCTCTTTTCCGCTGATGGTTTCAGTAGTTGTCAAGATCATCTTCTTCACCGCTCCTTATCTCTTTGATTCTTGTTTTGAGTACGTATACCATGCCGATGCCCAATGCCAGAAGGGGCAGGGCAACCAAAATCATGAGTGGATTCCATTCCGCCGCTGCCGCCAGCGCAATGCCATAGCCGATCAGATAAAGAAGGAACAGGACCGTTATGACAATGGGCGCGACCATTTTTCTTTTGTGATCACTGTTTTTCATTGTTTCTGAACCTGTTTTCCTCCAGCAGTGGATACCTGACGCCCTTAAAATACGCGTCCAGTGCCGCGATGTGGTCCTCTGCAAAGAGTTCCGGCAGCTCGTCTTTCCAAAAGAAACGCAGTTCATAGGACTCTTCGTCGATTCTCGGAACGCCGCTTATGATGCTGGCCGTATACATGGCGGAGATCACATGGGCTTTGTCGCCATTGCTCCATTCCATGTTGTGGTTATGAAAGATTCCCAGGAAGCTCTCCAACTTCACTTCCAGCCCGGTCTCTTCCCTGATCTCCCTCAGGGCTGCTTCCTCATAGGTTTCGTTCATCTCCAGCAGGCCGCCGATCAGGCCCCATTTCCCGTTATCGGTTCTGCGCTGGAACAGGATTTTCCCGTTCTGAACAATCAGGGCACCCGCGCAGTTCAGGATGATCTTCCTTGGCCCGATCTCTTTTCGAAGTTCATGAATGTAATCCATTTCTGATCTCCCCCCGTCCTCAGCGTTCGTAAAACCCGGTTCCCCAGAAACCGGCTCCGCCTTCTCTTGCCTGCCTCTCCAGAAGCTCGAAATGATGCTGGTACCTGGTGTTCGGTTCCATAGTCAGCGTTCGCGCCATCCCCATGGCAAGAAGCGTATCCTGAACCAAAATTCCGTCCGAATAGACGTAGGCAAGCGTCCTGTCATACCGGTCCTTCAGCTCCTGATCATACTCCAGGGTTACTTTCTTTCCGTCCAGATATTGTTTCAGAAAACGCGACGCCTCCTCGCCCTCCGGCGTATTCTTCTCCGCATCCCAGTGGACGCTTTCCGGAGCGTCAATGCCGATAAGCCGCACTGTCGTCTCCGATCCGAAAACAGAGACGAGAATCGTATCTCCGTCTATGACGCGGATTACATCGAATGACTGCGCATCCTGCCCCTGCTCTGCTTCCGGTTCGGGCCAGATACGTTTTCTGATGGTCTCAACCGTTTCGTCCACCCGGTGCCGAAACCATCCTGAAGCAGGGAGAAGCTCCTGCGGCAGCCGGTCCGGGAAGAAATAAAGAGCACAGCCTGCGAGGATTGCAAGGAACAGGATGATTGAAAGCAGTTTCCTCATGATCGTCCTTTCCTAAACGGTTCCCTTTTCACTCTTCCGTGACCTGTGGAAGGAACTGCATGTCCACTGCTTCCGCCAACATCTTCTCCTGCTCCGAGAAAACCTCCCGGTCGGACTTTGCCTTAAATGTGCTTCCGATGAAGTTGGTCTGGAGATAGATGTCTGTTATTCTGCGGTACTCATGGTAGTCCCACTCGACGTACAGGTCCAGGACATACTCGTCGCCGTCGACGATTTTCCGGTTCATCTCCTGAGAAAGGAAAAAGTTAGACCAGCCGTAATCCAGCCCCGTAAATTTGCAGAACTGAGCCTGGATTTCATCATGATTGCGGGAAACCTTTTTCCCGATATAGTCCTTCAGCATGAGTCGCTCCCCCGTTATTCTTCCGGAACGCCGACTGCCCAGTGAACGCAGAGTTCCGGATACCCTGCCACCGGGTTCCAGCCCTTTATTTTCTCAGGGCTGAATCTTTGAATCTGCGCCTCGCCGCTCCGGAACATTTCTGCCATCCTGCAGCCGCGGTGCGTCTCCGGCGCGCCTACCTTTGCACAGATGCAGCCCTCGGTGAACCCTGAGTCCTCAGCGCTCCTGTTTGAGGCCAGTACGACATGCTTGCTTGTAATCAGTCGGGCAAGCCCCGGAAAAGAGTCCCACATGAGATGGAACTTCTCTATCACTTCTGCATAGTCCATGTCAGCCCTCAGATAAAATCTCCATCAGCCCGTCTTTCACTGCCGTCCAGTCCTCTTCGGCCTTCTCCACCAGCACAGCCTTGGAGATCCGGCCGTAAGCTCCCGCATCCTGATAGATGTCTGAAATCCCTGATTCAAACACGGCGTCAATCTCTTCGATCAGCCCGGGAAGGTTCTCCTTCAGCCAGCCCTGCTCCTCTTCCGTCAGCATTCTAGCCGCATCTTCCATCCGTTCTGCCAGTTTCCCGCAAAGATGGAAATGCGCATCGGTAACGTTGTACAGGATATCCGCGGCAGCCTGCGCTCTCTGAAGGGACGAACCGGCGGTTCCAGGATGAAAGGATATGGCGGGTTCCAGGATATACCGTTTGATTCCTTTTGAGGAATAATGATAGTCCATGGTAGCAATCCAGTGCTGCAGATTCTGAAGATGGTCCTTGAGCAGCGCTTCCGAGATGCCGGTTTCCTCCACCATCAGATCGATCACTTCCTGATCCTTATACCCCTGATCCTCCAGCTGGTGGAACTCATCCCACAGCGCCAGATCTTCCGGTGAGAAAGTCTCTTCCATCCAGAGCCGCTTCGGGTCCAGGGCTTCGGAAGCTGCCGGTGCAGCAGCAGGCTCCGGCACGGCGGCAGTATCATCGACGGAGGTCGAAGTATGGGCAATATACAGCAGAACGATGGCAGCAATAATGATCACGCCGATCAGAATGCCCAGTGCTCTGTTCAGCCCGTTTACAATTTCAAGATGTCTTTTCAATACTCGTCCTCTTCCACAAAGTAATAATCATCCGGTTCAACGATGTTCAGCATCATCCCGTCGACTCTGAGGCCGTCGCTGTCCAGGCTGCCCGAGACATTTCCGTTGCTCTCCACGCTGATTTCCCATCCGTCGCTGTGCCAGATTGACAGGGACCTGCCATCCAGGGAGCACATGAGCTTGTATCTGAAATCCGAAAAAGAGAATGCGAAGGACTTATACTGCTCTCCCCTGCTGAAGCTGTTCATCTGCTGGATGGCATATTGCCGGAATTCCTCTACTACCTCAAAGAAATCCGTGTACTTGGCAAGGCTTTCCTCGACGAAGGTAACAATCCTCCGGTACATGGGATTCTCATCTATGCTCTTCCTTCCCGAAACGCCTGTCTTTCCCGCCATCACCATTTCCGCATTCAGCTCGTCCACAATATCTGAGAGGGCGGAGATCGTGAAAGTCATGTACGGCAGATCCATCGAGACCGTGGCAAAGTCATACTGCACAGCATCCCTTGCAGGGATCAGGTCGCAAAGCATTGTGAACAGGGCGGACATGCGGTCAGACGCTTCGGATAGGGTCCTGGCCTGTTCCATCAGTTGCTCATCCGCCACGGCCATGTCGTACGCTTCCTGCGCTTCCCAGTCAATTCGCGGAAAGTCATCGAGTGAATAAGCGGAAGTGTCCTGGATCGGATTGCCGGCCGCCAGCGGAGCCGCAAAGTTGATCGCCGCATTGATTCTGTCGATTATTGTCTGCGTTATTGCTGCCATTCGTTCATTCATGATTTGAAAACTCCCTGCCGCTGTATATGGTGATCATCCCGGACTCTCCGCTTAAGCCGAGAACATTGCCGTTTTGCGGGCAATGCGGGTCAATGAGGCAGTCCATGAAGGACTCCTTCACCGCTTCAGTGATCTGCTCCCAGGAAACACGCCGGTACTCCAGCTCCATCTCAGTCAGCTGATCCCCCGAATACCGGATGTAATCCGCCAAGGCCTCCTGGCTTGTGAAAACGGCTAGTTCCGGCATCTTAGTTTTCAGAATGCCCATCTCGGAGTGATACATCCGGTCCCGCCATTCTGCGGGGCTTGCCGTATAGAACGTTTTTCCCGGAAGAAATTGTTCAAAGAAATCCCAGTCCGATTCGCTGTGAGACTCCTTTCCCAGAACCGATCTAAGCTTGGATATTTCCTCCCCTGTCAGATCCCGGGTTTCTTCCTCTTTACTGCGCGGGCCGGCTGGTTCTCTGCGTTTCCCGCCTTTCGGAGCCCATACCCGTTTTTGTGATTTGTGTTTCACCGGGCGTATCTGTTCCCCGTAAAGCTCTGCGATTTTATCGATCACGGCCTGATTAATCGTCCAGTAGCCGTTCTCATACTTCGAAAGCGTAGCCGGGGTTGTCCCGATGATTGCGGCAAGCTGTTTCTGCGTGAGCTTGTATTTGTTTCGGAACTGTTTAAGAGTAATCATACATCTTATTTCCCTGCTGATATTTGGTTGGATCATAACCCATTATTTCTATCGATCCAGCCCATCAGAAGATTCACGATTTTCCGTTGTTCTGATTCAGACAGTTCCCTGTGCATTGGAACTTTGTACCATTTGTTTAAACAGCCGCGGCAACAGCAGGCTGTTGCATGCATAGCCTTAAACACAGGATGCCCGTGCATTGGCGTCTGCTTTCCGTCGTTCAAGGGCTCTGCCGGTGCAAGTTTCTGAAGGACAAAGTCCTCAGCGTGACGTCGTATCACGTCCATGCCCTTCTCCGCAAGATATGCCTGCTCCTTCTTCGTGAGATGGAAGCTGGAACGGAATTTCGAATGCTCAAGCTTATTAAGCACTTGGTCAATTGTCATGGGTCACCATCCCATTTTTCACTCTCATTCGTACACCACCTCAGTATTCTCCGGGAGTCGCCTGATAATATAATCTCTCACAAATCCAAAGTCTTCGTGCGGAACAAAGACCGGCCCGGAACCCATCACCTGATACAGCTCGATCATGTTTCGGGATGTATAAACCACGGCTTTTCTGATGCTGCGAAAAGTGAACGGGCTGACTGTTCTCCTGCCCATGTCGAAAACAATTGCATCTTCAGTCATCCGGTATCGTTGCGTTCTGTTCCCGGAGCTCCGATTGAAAAGCCAGCAGACTCCACCGACAATCGCTGCAACGCCAAGACTACATAGCAACACCACTTCAAGCATATCACCGCCCATAATCAAGCCCATGATGATAAACAGAGCGCAGATTCCTCCGCATACACCGCCGACAATTTTAAATGTCTTCTGTTCATAGCCGACATCAACAGTGCCGACCCAGTGATATGTTCCGTTTTCGTCTCTGGTTATGCGAGTCATTGGTCTGCTCCAAAAAATTCTCGAAGCTCTTTCTCGCTTCGCAATACGATCTCCGGTGCGCCATGCAGCATAACGTTATCGTAGCCGTCAATAAAGCTTCTGGCATCCGTCTTATAGCCGATACAGCGTTTTCCTTTCGCATAACAATAGCCAAGTTCGAAGCAGGCTCCTTCATCGGGAACGCGGCCATCAAACAGGAACAGCACTGTATCGCACCAGTCCATGTGATCACAGTCCAGCTTAAACAGATACTTTCTCTTTTCTACACCATCAATCACATCCGGCAGGTCGGCGACGCAGCCTCCCTCGCGCTGCGGGAGAAATGTCTCATGACCGCAGGATTCAAGAACATCTGCAATGTGCTCATTAAAATCTCTCTCCGCCTGATTGAACAACGGTGCTGCAATGTAGATTTTCATGATATCATCTCCCTGTATAAATCCCTTCGATTTCATCGATCCATGCGACCTCATTGGTCACAACCATCTTCTCGTATACGGGCTTGCCATAGTTCTCTGCCTCCATCTTGAATGGAGTTACGAATGTTCCTGGAATAATCGGATGCGAACTGTAGACCGGGAGCAGTCCAAATCTCTCGGCCATCTTCATCATGGCAGCCGTATAGTCCGGAGCCGGATCATAATTGACCAGCACTTCTTTGAAGGTTTTGATGTCATCCACCGAGTGAATCCAGGTGTGATAGTCGTCTGGAGCTGGATTGGCTGCCTGGATGATTTCAAATTGCTGTTCTTTGGTCATTTCAGTTTCTCAATCTCCTTCTGCACTCGTTTCGCGCCCTTTTCTGAGTCAGGCCATAAAGGCTCAGATACGGCAAACCCATTGTAAAAATGCTTTCCGAGTTATTTACGCGTTAATTGTGTCTTCGGCAATCCCAAAATAATAACCGACCAGCAGATTGACGCATGCTCCATAGCTTTTCAGTCCGAGGTCCTGATCATAGCTGTAAAGGAACTCCTCATATGCCGTGTTGGAGACTTCCCTGACCGGAGATTCAAACCGTTTCCAATATTCCTGATCCGCTTTGAAATCGAGGATGATCCTGTCGTCCAGGTTTGTGTAAATGGTTTTCCAGCTCTCATAATCCGCAGAATACAGAGCATTCCCGAGATAGGTATACGCCATCAGGCAGGCCGAGTAGCAGTAATCCGGATCACCGCTGTTGAGGCTTGCCAGGACTGCGCAGAAATTAGCTTCCTGCTCTCTTGCCACACCGCGCTGGTGCGCAATCTCATGTGCCACGGTAGCCGCAAACTGAGACGGAGGAAAATCCATATTGACGTTGGCTTCCGCTGTAAACGGGAAAAAGAACCCCGTAAAATCCGTCAGGCTCATCAGTTTAGAGAAGAAAAACGGTTTCACCTGGACTTCCGGTCCTGCGAGACCTGGGAAGTCCTTTTCTGTTTCTCTGTAAAGAGTTTTGGATTTCTCCAGAATGGCAGTCCGGTCACCGGCATACAGCCCGGTTTCGTCCCGATCCACCTGTTCGGCATACTCGTTCGCAAGCATGGCGAAGTATTCCGTGACAGTTTTCAGTTCGTCAGAGGAGATTTCCCTTTCTTGAATCCCTGTGGTGTTTTCAAAGTTTTCCCCGTAATAATAGACGCCCCAGAGGAGGCAGAATCCGGCATATACTCCGAGAAAAGCCGTAATCAGTCCCAGGAGGATGTGCACTGCTCTTCTGGCCTTTTCCGGTCTGGTGATCAGCCTGATCAGGTTTATCACCAGCCAGATGATAAGCGCTGTGCCGAAGAGCAGGATAATCACTTCGGCAACGGAGAAACTCAGCTTTCCCGTAAGCTTCATTAGAAATCTGTGGATCGGACGGACCGCATTTTCCGACAGCCAGTGCATAACCTGCCAGTTCGACCGGAACGCCCGCTGCAATCCGATCATGGCCAGAAAGACGGCTGACAGGACAAGCTGCCTCTTAACGGTTCTTTTGTTTGGGTTCTTCATTGTTTTGAACGTCAAGCTGCCGTTTCATCCAGTCCTTTACCACTTTCACTGCCATATCCAGATGGAAATCATAGCAATGCGTGTCATCCGGGATGATGGTCAGCTCAGCATTTGAATAGGCATGATGTGCCTTGATGGAGCATTGCATAGGGATGGTATCATCCTTTGCTCCGTGAACGAGGCATACCGGTCCCCGGTACTTTTCGATGGCATCTTCGACATGGATGGTCTAGGCGACACGAATATAATTTCCGTTCAGGGACCAGCCATTATCCGAGGTTATGCTTTCCGGAATCCGCTCCGGGTTGAACCTGCATCCGAGAATGGATCCGTTTCTTGCATCATCTGGGATGTTAATAGCCGGCGACATAGGGATGATTCCCTTGATAATATCATGCTCCATGGCTCCGGCCAGCATAACTGTCAGACCTCCCTGAGAATGCCCGCAAAGATAGAGTTCCGAAATGTTCTCCAGCTTTTTTGCAAAGTCTATCACCGTAAGAGCGTTGGTCAGCCATTTATATAGTGTATGCTTCTCAAAGCTCCCGTCGCTGCCGCCATGGCCGTACATATCCACTCGAAGCGTAGCGCAGCCGATCTCATTTAACATCTGAGATACCGCCGTGATATGCCGCTCTTCCATGTGTCCGGTAAACCCGTGAAACACAATGACCAAGGGATACTTTTCCCGGGTTTCAGCCGGATAATCCAGCTTCGCATTCAGCCGAATGCCATCGTCAACAATAAACATCTGCATCTCTTCAGCCAGTTGCTCCTTTTCAGGGATATGCCGCAAGGATTTCATCGATAACCGGTATTATCTTAAATATCGGGATATTGGAAACCCCTCAATGATACTTTTCTCCTCTAAGCTGAGCTTTTTAAAATGGCTTTCTGCCGCCATCATGCTATCTGCGATTAAATAGGCTCCAACTCGGAATACTTCTTTTTGTGATGTATCTTCGCCAAGTTGAAAAGCCTCCTGCTTTTCTTCATTGCTAAGAATACCCATTCTTTTTCTGATTTGCCATAGGTTGATCTTCCTTATCGAGCTTGACAGCGCTTCTTCCGACGGCGTTTCTTCTAAGAGCCAGATCATAATTTCATGCGAGCATTGAAGCAGGTCTTCTCTTGTGTCACCGCTTTGATCGTATGCAGTCAGCAAATTGAGCGCAGTTAAATTTGCACGCTCATAAATATAATCTTTGTCTGACAGCTCTTTATACGACTCGACCAGCTTTCCGAGATCAACATTGGATATTGTCAAGTAATCCTCTGGATGCAAAATCTCATATCTGGACGTTTGCAAATTCTCGCCGGCTCCGTCCACCGAGCATGTAAAGATTAAGGGTGTTGAATTAAAATCATAAATATGATATTTTCCAGGCTCACCAGCTTCATTGAAACCTACAATCAGTTTTTTGTCATAGTAATCTACTGTAGCGACAGGAGGAAGCTCTGGCTTCAATCCACCAACAATCTCTCTTTTTACTATTCCTCTGTAAAGTCGGTCTGTATTCAGGACATCCTGATCCGTTGACTTGCTGATATCTACGTCATCTTGCAATCCAAGAAAATTGAGAACTTCATGAATAGTCCGGCAGTATTCCAGACGGCTCTTTTGTCCCTTGCGCCAATCCTTGCTGACAGTACGGGATTCATCCAATGGAAGAAACGTGTTATTAATGCTGAATCCATTGTTATCTATTACGTCCAACATGAATTCAGTGTCTATCAAAGCATCTTGCAGCATACTTGCCGGGGTATATTTGATGGTGAATTTTGTTCCGTCCGTTGATATTCGGACGCTCTTTCCTGCGCAGAAATCCACGCTGTTTTCACTATGAATTCTTTGAGCGGATGTATAATATGATTTCCCATTCACCGAAATGTCGCAATTAACTGTTTCCGCTAAGTGAATGCCAATGGGGATCATCTGGAGTGGCTGAGGGATCGCATTTCCTTTTATTTTTGCATACAGATAAGGTGCATCCTGGAATAAGACACGTTTAAGATCGTTAATCTGGTTCCCAAACGCAATCAAGGGGAAAGACAGGCCTTCCAGGATCCCTTCCTTTTCAAGCTCATCGATAGTCTTCAGTTCAGAAAGGGCAAAACTTCGCTGCTTTTGCATATTTGAGTAGAAATTGAGTAAAATAGAAACCATTTTCTCCTCACCTTGTGGGAATGGCCTACACTCAATGGGGATTCTCCTTTTACCGGCGAAACGTTCTTTCAATACCCGTATTTTCATCGGCAGTAAGCTGTCGTAATAAATCGTCTTTCTCTTGCAGTCCTTGCTAATATACACCACAAACAGCATTACACCGCCATCGCGTAAGTAGTTATCTATGTCATCAATTCCCATTCGAAAGGTGATTCTGTCACTTGGATGAACGTTTTGTTCTGTTCCTTTCACTTGGACCGGAATCCGCTTCAAACCAGCTTTCTTTTTTTGTTTGTTGGAATAAATATAAATATTCCCATCCCACGAAGGCTCTTTATCTCCATCTTTAATAAACGGATCGAGCAAATCCGTCACTGCCAATGATTCTTCAAGAAAGCCAATAGCGACTTTTTCGGTGTTCATCACTCTCACCTCCTCAACACGGATTGGTTAATTTCGAAACCAATGAGTTCTCTCATGTGAACTACTCTGTCTCGGCTTCCTGTTCTATGCTGAAAATCCTGTTCAGATCAATTCTCTTTCCATGGATCTGGACAAATCCCTGATATTCATCGATTTTCTCCACAATACCGGTTACGCTGCGATACGCACCGCCGGCTTTTCTGTCGTCCGGCTCAAAATAGCAGACTGTTGCCGTCGGCTTTTCCTTGATCCTCATCTTTAAGTCAAGCAACGTGGCATTGATTCCTCTGATACTCTCTTCATCCAGGTACCGCTCATCATCGGTCAGGCGGCTGGTTTCCTCAACGGCGGCATCGTAGCCGGTCAGTGCGGCAAACGGATTAAACTGGGCCGCACGTTGGGCCATGCTGAGCGGTGGGTATTTCTCTGAGACCGGATGTGGGAGATTGATGATATCGTCATAGTTCATTCCCGGTGTCCTCCGATTGTCTGATTCCGTTCTCTCCCCGTTGCGCCTTCCTGATAGCTGGTTCCCGGAAGGATGGCGTTCTTCCCGTGCTTATTTTTGATTGCGAGCACAGCCTGCTGCAGCTTCTTTTCCTTTTCTTCAGACCGTTTCCGTTCGGTTTCCTGCTCCTCGTCCAGAAGGCTGAAGAAATCCATCTGCTCGAACTCTTCCTCTTTCTCCTCGGAAATGTGATTTGCCACGACATACATCCGCCGCACCAGAAGCTCAGGATTCACGATTCTGTCGTAGAGTTCCATTGTCTTTGCCATGATGAGCTTCGTGGAAGAAGTGGCTTTTCCGAGATTGATGGAACCGTGGGCGGTTTTGGGCGTTTTCCGGCCGTAGCGGTCTTCCTCCAGTTCTCCGGAGTAGCCTTTCGTGCTTTCAATGTCGTAACCGACGGTGAGCACGATCTGATCGCACCAGAGCTTTTTATTCACCAGGTCAAGAACCAGCCCGTCCGTCATCTCCCGAACGATCATCTTCGCCATCTCAAAGGAATAGGGCCCTGCGAGCACCTGACCGACGCTGATGCTTTTGGTTTCCGCCTTGAAGTTCTTGATATCCGCAATCGTGCAGGGTTCCCAGCCCCAGGCATGATCGATCAGGAGCTCGGCATTAATCCCGAAGAGTTTGTGAAGGCGGTCTTCCCCTCCTGGAGATATTGAGAACCGCGCCACGTCACCCATGGTGAACATATTGTTGTTCTCCAGCTTCCGGGCGATTCCCTTTCCGACACGCCAGAAATCCGTCAGAGGCCGGTGATCCCACAGCACCCTGCGATAGCTCATTTCATCCAGCTCGGCGATTCGCACTCCGTCTTTGTCTGCCGGAACGTGCTTGGCATAGATATCCATTGCGATCTTGGCAAGATAGAGATTGGTTCCGATCCCGGCTGTGGCGGTAATTCCGGTCGTCTGCATGACGTCCTGAATCATCATCCGGGCGAATTCATGGGCAGTAATGTTTCGCGTCCGGATATAGTCCGTTGCATCAATAAACACCTCGTCAATGGAATAGACGTGGATATCGTCTATAGAAACGTATTTCAGATATACGCTGACAATCCGGGTGCTGTACTCCATGTAATAGGCCATGCGCGGCGTCGCCACGATGTAATCCAGTTCCAGAGCCGGATTATTCCTCAATTCGGCGTCATCGTCGCTTTTGCCTGTGAATCTGTGTCCCGGCGCTCTCCGAAGGCGCTCCGCGTTTACTTCCTTTACGCGCTGAACGACCTCAAAGAGCCTCGCCCGCCCGGGTATCCCGTATGCTTTCAGCGAGGGTGAAACCGCAAGGCAGATCGTCTTTTCCGTTCGCGAGCCGTCTGCCACAACAAGATTCGTCGTCAGCGGGTTCCGATGCCGTTCCCGGCATTCCACGGAAGCATAGAACGACTTCAGATCAATCGCGATATAGGTTTTGTCTGTTGCTTTCATCGCTTTTCACTTCCATGAACGTGAGATACGTTGCCCGAGCCGAAATGTTCCGTTATCTTTGGCTGAAGCCATCCGCCTCAAAGGCCGAGTGTCTTGCGAAACACCTCATTCAGCGGTTCCAGATCACGGAGATGATCATCCGGAGTCTCATCCGAAATTTTCTTCTGCCTTGCGCATTCCTCCCGGATAAAGTCCAGAATCGACGGCATATGCGGGTTCAAATCCTTCTCTTCCGAGACGGCTTTCCTTTCCAGCAGCAGTTGAATCTGGCCATACAGCTGATCCGGCAGCCCTTCCTCAGGAACCTGAAACAGCTTCAGCAGTTCCGAAAAGAGAACCGGCGGCACTTCATGATACCGCTCAATCCAGCGGCAGCAAAGAAGCGGCCGAAGTGCATAGAAGTACTTCTTGTACCGGACGGTATCTCCGCTCAGATATTCATGATAGGTGCTGTTTGCGGTTCCATAGTAATGGCTGAGCGCCGTCTTCTCAGAGAAATATCTGAGTCCTGCCTCCGAGACTGCATTCCATAACTCTGCTTTTCTGTATACAATCGGAGACTGGGTCCACTCCAGAACATTCGGATTGCCCTTTGCGAATGCCTTGAGCGCCTTTTTCAGGTCCCAGCCGTTTATATCCAGAACCTCGTCAAGCTGCCATTCGATGACGTCTCTTTTGGGGTCAATCCTGAGGTAATCTTCAGGGCGCTGCATGTAAATGAAGCGAACGTCATAGTCGCTGTCCGGCGAAGCAAAGCCCCAGGCCCGGCTTCCGGACTCCGCGGCCAGCAGGATCTGAACCTGATGCTTTTCCTCGATGGCATCAAGATTCTCCCGGATTTCTTTCTGAATATCTCTCATAGGATAGCCTCCAGCACCGCATGCCGGTTGATTTCTTCAACCAGGGCCTCAATCTGGTCCATATCCGGGTTGTCCGGAAGCGTGCTCGCCTTCTCCGCCTGCTCAAACCGTTCCTCGTATTCGGCAAGCAGTTCATAGAAGCTGTTGCTCAGGCGGCTGTCTTCCATATACTCTCCGTCCCGGATCGACCGCAGCAGTTTCAGGTCATCCGGCGGCCTGTGCGTTCTGATCTCACCCTTCTCAAGAATATCTATTCCCATCATGAAGAGCCTGATCAGATGCATGGCGTGCTTGTTCAGGTGGTTATCGTCTTTCTTCTGGTTCCTCTTCCCGACCTTATCATAATCCCGGACAACGGAGTTCAGCGTGTTCATCATATCGGTGTATCTGCGAAGCGGGTAGTGCTTCAGGTCAGCATCGAGGAAGATCTCGGTATCCAGCCCTTCCGTAACGGCAGTGGCCACGTAAAGCCGGGTATTGTTCCGATCTTCTTCCCTTTGCCGGTTATTAAAGTCCTCCAGTGCGTGCCTGACTGACCGGAGAATATGCTGTTCCCGTTCGCTTTGCGTCATGGAATCCCGGGCAATGGCGTTCTGGAGTCTCCGAAGCTGGGCGTCGGCATAGTGACCGAAGGATGCCGCTGCTCGTTTGGAGAGGAACAGGCCCCGGTTATCCAGAAGCCTCTGCCCCAGCTCTGACTTGATATAATACTGGTCATCGTCCAGTCCGAGAAGCTCTATGGTGTTCGGATTGCAGTTTATGAGAAGTGAAACCAGCTTGGTGAACCCGTAGATTACGGTATCGGTAGTTCGGTCTTCAAACTGCTCGAAAGTCGTCAGGCCAATCAGGTCTGACGGCAGATTCAGCGTCACACCGCGGAAATCCACGTCGCTGCCTTCCCTGTTCGTCCCGTATCCGTGGCTTCCGCTGATGCCAAGGAGCATGATTCTGCTGCCAAGGCGGGGTTCCGTCCTCAGAAAGTCATATTCTTTTGTCTGAAGCAGTTCTGTGAAATTCATCATCTCACCAGCCCTTTCTCTCTCATGGGGTTTTGTGAACCGGCGGCATTCAGCTCGCGAGCGCAGATATTACGCAACGCTCCCGAAATGCCGGTTGAACTCTTTGAAATTATATGACTCTTCCCCTCTTGACCGGACCGCGAAGATGATATTCCGAAACAGATCCTTTGTTCCCAGCCCGTTCCAGTTGAGATTCTTCAGCGCATCGTCAAAGAGCACGGATACGACTCTGGCATCATTCCCGAAGGCACCACATCCCCAGGCTCCGAGAATCAGATCCTTATACCCGAAACAAGCCGCGCATTTAAGGACGCCAACGATGCGGTTATAAAACATCTCCCGGTACTCGTTCTCGCTCATGCCTTCCATGCTGTAGGAGATCATGGGCGCCGCACAGGTGAGGACAGCGACAATAACCGTTTCGTCCATGAGATTTCCCCGCTCATCACGGAAGATCTCCACTTCCGGTGAGAAGATCATCGCGTCCGAGCCCATATGCGTGTGGAGTGTCCGGTTATAAGCGTAATATTTCAGGGAATGCCGGGTCTCCAGGGAGCAAAGCAGGGAGCTTCTTCTGCAGAGATCCTCTTCCTGCGCTCTGGCCCCTTTGAATACGCCGCCTCCAATGTTGACAGGATTGGCAAAGTTCAGTACAAGAACGGGCTTTTCCTTCGTCTCATCCGCCCAGCGCTGCTTAGTAAGGTCGATCGCAGCGACATAGGAATCCTGCTTGACGCAGTCGCACCGGAATCCGATGGACTTGGCTTTATCTTTTATCTCACGGTTGCAGACCTCTTCAACATCTGCCGGAAGCAGGACGTGGGAAGCTTCCATTCTCTCCCTGGAAAGCTGAAGCGCAACCGTTTTACCGTTCACTTCGTAGCTTCCCTGCTTCAGGATCTGCAGGGTTTCTTCCAGTATTTCAATGTTTCTGTCTTTCATGGTTTTCACCTTTCCGCTTCGTTCGTATATCAAAGATCTTCTTCGTCCGGATTCTTCCATGGCGTGATGAAATGCATTTCCCCGGTGTCCATATTCATCGCCATATTCTCCGAAAACCTCACCTTGAAATGCCCGTTGGAATCAACCGCCATATCATCTGAGATCGGGAACAGCGGATCAAAACTGTCGATATCAAAGATGGGATCGTTCATTGTCTCCTCCGTCAATTTCATCAGGCTTTCTGCCGGGTCAGCATCGGTGCCGCATTGGATATGATTTCCTCTGCCGCAGATGTGTCCGTCAGGTAAGGCCGAACTTCTTTTTCTTTCACGATAACCGGCATTCTGTCGTGTGTCTCGATCATGGATTCGTTTGCCGCACGGGTCAGGATCACAAACCGGAACTTTCCTTCTATCAGCTTATAAAGGCCGCAGAGGTAGATGACCGGCGTCATGTCCACGGTGAACAGGTACTTGGTCTTTGCGGAGTCCCATTCGTAGAAGCCTGTTGCAGGAAGGATCATCCTGCGCTCTCTCAAGCTCTCGGCAAAGGACTTCTTCTCCGCGGCAGTCTCCCCTCTGGCGTTTATCAGGAGTTTGCCGTCCTGGAATCCAGGGAAACCGAAAACCGCCGGCACCGGAACAATTCTTTCCTGCCGCGAGATGATGCCTGGTGCTGTATCTCCGGGGAAGATTTCTCCGATCTTGTACTGTCCGGGATATTTCCGCTCCATCACATCGATGAGGGCGGTCATTTTTTCATCGTCATACTCAGTGCTGAAATTATATCTGCCGCACATGGCCTGCTTCACCTCCGGGAACAGTTTGAATTTCTCTTAAATGTCAATTGAATCCTGTTCAGTCTGCCTCATCGTAAAACGCGATTGCCAGATCCGCCACCTGTTCGGCAGCTCCTGTCAGGGAATGGCCTTCGTGCTCGAAGAAGCGGATGGGAATTGAGAACTGACCCGCAAACGCCCGGGCTGCCTTCGGGTCAATTACATCATCCTCCGCGCCATGAACCATCATGACCTTATTTCCTCCGTACCGGTTCAAGGAAAACTCTGCAAAAAGATCCGTTGTCTCAAGATCGTGGTACATGCCCTTCGTTATCCTTACGGGCTTGGAGGTCTCGACGTTTGCTTCAAAATATCCCTTTTCTTCGAGCTCCCGGAGTTTTTTCCGATCTTCTTCCGTAGGTTCCTGCTTCACGAACAGGTCCGGCATGTTAACTGCGGCGCTTCTGAAGAACACTTTTCTCCCGGCATGCGGCCTGGAGCTGATGTAAAGGCCGGTAAGATAAGCGCCGAAGCTGGAAGCAAAGTAGCAGATCTTCACGTCGGGATAATGCT
>Ga0256405_10006869_pt1 | contig 17723 bp, 11 predicted proteins | sample RumenRJG_02DNA_FD_189096 | JGI IMG/M metagenome (GOLD analysis project Ga0256405, IMG submission 189096) | Bovine rumen microbial communities from Lethbridge, Alberta, Canada - RJG_02 | ecosystem: Host-associated > Mammals > Digestive system > Stomach > Rumen | place: Canada: Alberta...
GATAATGTCTTCTGCGGCCGAAAACGGGGCTTCTCCCAGGTCCATATGGTAGAGGTCACTTAGATCACCCCTTACCACAAGGTCACTGTCTAAGTATAGGATGCGGTCCAGGCTCTCTGGTAAAAGAGGCAGGGCCAGAACCCTGTAATATGACTCGATAGAGATATGGTTGTGGACTTCTACCTTATCCTGAAATTCCTCTCCGACATAGATGGGATGGAAGATCTTCCCCGGGAAGGCTGCGATATAGGATGCAAACCTCTCGAGATCTTCTTCGCTCAGGTTCGAATATGCCAGATAGATGTCCATATCTATCCCAGGGTGTGATTCGAAAAGGGAATAGAGCATGGTTGCAGCCGGCTCCATGAATTTTCTGTTGGTTGCAAATAGTATGTTCACGTGCCCTCCTACTATAAGAGATCCATGATAGCATCGTAAAATATATCCCCCTGCTCCGTAAAAGAAAGCGCCAAATCGCGGCACTTCTTCGCATCTCTTCTGCTCAGGAAGTTCACCCGATGTCTATCTTTGCTTTTCTAATCTAGAACTTCTCCGCAAGCGATTTCATATAAGCTTCCAGCGTTTCCTGGTCCTTCGCATTTTCTTCTGTCATCTCACTTACCAGTTTTTTGAGGACTTCATTGCTCTTGATATAGGGATTCTGCTTTAGGTTCGGTAGTTCTGTCTGCATTGTCTCCACAAGGTCCTTATAGGAATCAGGGCGAATCTCTTTCCCCTCTCGTACACTAAAGAGAATCGTCTCGACATAATAGGTGAGGAAATAGTAATACTCGATCTCATCCCAGAATGGGGCATAGTGCTCTCTTCTCTCCATAAGCCAGTGATAGAGATCTCGTTGTACCATGGGATGCTGCATGAGCAGATTCCCTTCTCCCCAATTCGACTGCATGGTCGAATCCGCATGGATCCTCACATAATGCGTGACAAAATCTACAACTGCCACTCTCTTAACTTCCAGGAGAATCGGATAGACAAACTTAGGTTCCTCATACATGACGCCTTCGGCAAATGTAGAGCCTGTCTCAGCAACTAGGCGGCTACGGTAGAACTTATTCCAATGCCCGGTATTTACAATCTGGCGCGCCAGAAATTCCTTCTTGAGTTCCGGGTCGGACAGATCTAACAGTCCCATTAATTCTCCGGCTTCCACCTTCTCTGTATGTTCTGCATCGATGAAATTCACATGCGCACAATGAATGAGATCCAGATGATTCTGCTCTGCCAGCTGATAGAGAACCTCACATGTATCCTTGGTCAGGACATCATCTGAGTCCAGGAAGATCAGGTACTTTCCACGTACATAAGATAAGGCATCATTTCTTGCTGCGCCCTGGCGTCCGTTCTCTTTCCGGAAAATAAGCTTGATCTCACCCTCGAACTGTGATGCAAAACTCTGTAAGAACTCTCTGCTCGCATCTGTGGAGGCATCATCTACAGCAATCACCTGGATATTCTTCTTATCCATAGTCTGGAAATCAATGGAACTTAGTGCTTCTCCCAGATATCTCATGGAGTTATGCACAGGCATGATAATGGTCACTTTGATCTCAGGTTGCTCGAGAATGGCACCAAGATCATCTGCTATCTTCTCCATCATGCCGGTATCCATGGCCCGGTTCATAATGTCTCTAGCCACATCCTCGAGGATTCCTGCCCGGTCACAGATGTTACGATATTTTGCCAGAAGTTTACATCTGGCATCAAAATAATATTCGAGATTGGATGATACACCGGAATCAGTCGAATATGCCTGCACTAATGCCTTAGGCACATGTAGGAAGTTTCCTGCAGCCGCAAGTCGGAGTGCGAGTTCCCAATCTTCCAAACATCGATAGGACGGATCAAAATATCCAACCTGATCTAATAGTTCTCTTCGGACCACAAGGGTAGGGCAGGCGACAAGATTCCGAACAAGAAGTGGTAACTGGATTTTGCCATTCTTCACCTCTTCATTAACATTCTGATCCGGACTAATCCCTAGGAATTCGTCGTTCAGATAATATTCGAAATCACTATAGATGGCATCCACAGACTCATTGGGATTCTCCTTATCTTTCTCCTCAATAGAGCGGATTTGAAGTTCAAGTTTCTCTGGCAACCAGACATCATCACTATCCTGGAAAGCAATCCATTCAAAGACAGAATCCTGGATCCCGGCATTTCTTGCAGCTACTACACCACGATTCTTCTCAAAAGTGATGTGACGGATCCGATGATCCTTCGCTTCATATCTGCGAAGAAGCTCCTCCGTCTCATCCGTGGAAGCATCGTTCACTACAATCAGTTCCCAGTCCTGGTAGGTCTGGGCAAGTACACTATCCATGGCGCGTGTAAGAACCTTCGCACGATTATAGGTTGGAAGTACAATACTGACTTTCTTCATCTTCATGAATCCTCTTTGAACGGTTCCAAAAGTTTCCCCGTTTTCTTCACAATTATATCATAGGGTGGGATAGGCTGAGAACAACTCCTTGATCAATAAAAAGAGAGCCGCATGCAAGCAAGCTTGCAGCGACTCTCTCCTTATTGATCTTGAGTTATTCTCTTTTGAGTTTACTCGATAACGCTGGATACACGTCCGGAACCTACGGTACGTCCACCTTCACGGATAGCGAAAGTAAGACCCTGCTCCATAGCTACGGGATGGATAAGCTCAACGGTCATCTCGATGTTATCACCAGGCATGCACATCTCGGTTCCTTCAGGAAGGGAGATAAGACCGGTAACGTCGGTAGTTCTGAAGTAGAACTGAGGACGATAGTTGTTGAAGAAAGGAGTATGACGTCCACCTTCATCCTTGGTCAGAACGTAAACCTGAGCGGTAAACTTCTTGTGGCAGGTAACAGTGCCGGGCTTAGCGACAACCTGTCCACGCTCGATCTTGTCACGGTCGATACCACGGAGAAGAACACCGATGTTATCACCAGCCATTGCTTCGTCCATCTGCTTACGGAACATTTCGATACCGGTAGCAACAGACTCCTCCTTGTCCTCACGGATACCAAGGATTTCAACGGGGTCATTGAGGTGAAGAGTACCACGCTCAACACGTCCGGTAGCAACAGTACCACGACCGGAGATGGTGAATACGTCCTCGACAGGCATAAGGAAAGGCTTGTCGGTATCACGCTGGGGTTCAGGAACATACTCATCAATAGTGTTCATGAGTTCCATGATGCAATCTCCCCAGTTCTTGTCGGGGTTAGAAGGATCAAGGGGATCACCGTTAGCAAGTACAGCCTTACCAGACTCGTTCTCAAGTGCCTGAAGAGCAGAACCTCTTACGATAGGGCATCCTTCGAATCCGTACTCTTCGAGCTGCTCGGTAACTTCCATCTCAACGAGCTCAAGAAGTTCAGGATCATCGATCATATCGCACTTGTTAAGGAATACTACGATGTAAGGAACACCTACCTGACGGGACAGAAGGATGTGCTCCTTGGTCTGAGCCATAACACCATCAGTAGCAGCAACAACGAGGATGGAACCATCCATCTGAGCTGCACCGGTGATCATGTTCTTTACATAGTCAGCATGACCCGGGCAGTCAACGTGTGCATAATGACGCTTCTCGGTCTGATACTCAACGTGTGCGGAGTTAATGGTAATACCACGCTCACGCTCTTCCGGTGCCTTATCGATGTTCTCGAAGTCAACCTTTGCATTACCAGCAACACGCTCAGACAGAATCTTGGTAATTGCAGCGGTAGTGGTGGTCTTACCATGGTCAACGTGACCGATGGTACCAATGTTTACATGGGGTTTGGTTCTCTCAAATTTAGCCTTTGCCATTTGAAACTTCCTCCTTAAAACTTTTACCTTTTCGGTAATTGATATACTTATTTACCTACCTGAGGGCAAAACCCTCAGATAGGATTGATTATATGCGAGTTTTCAACTGTTTTCAACAGTTTTCGAAGACTTCACAATTATTTCTTCAGGTCGTCGATAACCTTCTGCTGTACATTCTTCGGAGCTGGTTCATATTTCTCGAAGAACATGGAGTAGTTACCACGTCCCTGAGTAGCAGAACGAAGAGTGGTGGAGTATCCGAACATCTCGGACAGAGGTACCAGAGCCTTAACGATCTTGCCGTTTCCGACATCGTCCATACCCTGAACCATACCACGACGGGCGTTCAGATCACCGATTACATCGCCCATGTATTCTTCAGGCATGGTAACTTCTACCTTCATGATAGGCTCAAGAAGTACAGGATCTGCCTTTGCCATAGCTTCCTTGAAGCACATGGAACCAGCAATGTGGAATGCCATTTCAGAAGAGTCGACTTCATGGTAGGAACCATCGTAGCAGTCTGCCTGGATACCAACTACAGGATAACCTGCGAGGATACCGGAGAGAGCTGCTTCCTGGATACCTTCGTCAACTGCAGGAATGTATTCCTTAGGAATAGCACCACCGGTAACGGAGTTGATGAACTTGTAGGTCTCTTCAGCGTTTGCATCCATAGGGGTGAAACGTACCTTACAGTGACCATACTGTCCACGTCCGCCGGACTGCTTTGCATACTTGTATTCCTGATCGACAGCCTTTGTAAAGGTTTCCTTGTAAGCAACCTGAGGTGCACCTACGTTAGCCTCTACATTGAACTCTCTCTTCAGACGGTCAACGATGATTTCAAGGTGAAGCTCACCCATACCAGCGATGATGGTCTGACCAGTCTCGGTATCGGTATGTGCGCGGAAGGTAGGATCTTCTTCTGCAAGCTTTGCAAGAGCTTCGCCCATCTTCTGCTGGTCAGCCTTGGTCTTCGGCTCGATAGCGAGCTGAATAACGGGCTCAGGGAATTCCATGGACTCAAGGATTACAGGATGCTGTTCATCACAGATGGTATCACCGGTAGCGGTCATCTTGAAACCAACAACTGCTGCGATATCACCGGAGAATACTTCGTCAATTTCCTGACGCTTGTTAGCGTGCATCTGGAGCAGACGTCCAACTCTTTCCTTCTTATCCTTGGTTGAATTCAGTACGTAAGAACCGGACTTGCAGACACCGGAGTAAACACGGATGAATGCGAGACGTCCTACGAAAGGATCGGTCATGATCTTGAATGCAAGTGCGGAGAAAGGCTGATCATCACCGGAAACGCGGGTGATTTCGTTGCCTTCCAAGTCAACACCCTTGATATCTTCGATATCAGTAGGAGCAGGCATGTATTCTACGATTGCATCAAGAAGCTTCTGGATACCCTTGTTCTGATGTGCAGATCCGCAGAATACAGGAACTGCCTGGTTTGCGATAGTACCCTTGCGAAGACCAGCCTTAAGCTCGTCAATAGAAGGCTCTTCGCCTTCAAGGTACTTTTCAAGAAGATCATCATCAAGTTCGCAGATCTTCTCAACCATTTCAGAGTGAGCAAGTTCAGCCTCATCCTTGAGTTCATCACGGATATCGCAGATGGTGATGTCCTGACCGGTCTTATCATTGTAGAGATATTCCTTCATCTCGAAGAGGTCGATGACACCTTCGAAATGATCTTCCTTACCGATAGGATATTCGCAGCATACAGGGTTCTTACCGAGCTTGCTTACGATTTCAGATACGGTATTCTCGAAATTTGCACCCAGGATATCCATCTTATTGACGAATGCCATACGGGGTACGTTATAGGTATCAGCCTGACGCCATACGTTCTCAGACTGAGGCTCAACACCACCCTTTGCATCGAAGACGCCGACAGCGCCGTCGAGTACACGGAGAGAACGCTCAACTTCTACGGTGAAGTCAACGTGGCCCGGGGTATCGATGATATTGATTCTGTGTTCCTTAGCGCCCTTTTTGGGTTTAGCCTGGAACTGCTCGGTCCAGTGACAGGTGGTAGCTGCGGAAGTGATGGTAATACCACGCTCCTGCTCCTGCTCCATCCAGTCCATGGTAGCGGTTCCTTCGTAAGTCTCACCGATCTTATAGTTTACACCGGTGTAGTACAGGATACGCTCTGTAAGAGTGGTCTTACCTGCATCGATGTGGGCCATAATACCGATGTTTCTGGTACGCTCAAGGGGATATTCTCTTTCAGCCAAGATATATTCCTCCTAAAATTAGAATCTGTAGTGAGCAAATGCCTTGTTTGCATCTGCCATTCTGTGCATTTCTTCCTTACGCTTTACAGATGCACCAGTGTTGTTAGCTGCATCTAAAATCTCGTTTGCCAGGCGATCTGCCATGGTCTTCTCGGAACGAGTGCGGGAGAACTGCGTAAGCCATCTGAGACCAAGTGCCTGACGACGGTCCGGGCGGACTTCGATAGGAACCTGATAGGTAGCTCCACCGATTCTTCTAGCCTTAACTTCGAGAACCGGCATTACATTGTTCATTGCTTCCTCGAATACTTCGAGTGCGGGCTTTCCGGCCTTTTCTTCGACCTTAGCGAAAGCTCCATAGACGATCTTCTGAGCAACACCCTTCTTACCATCCTGCATGATGCTGTTGACAAGCTTGGTTACAACCTTGCTGTTGTATACGGGATCTGCCAGAACGTCTCTGTGCTGGGTATGTCCTTTACGTGGCACGTTACTTCCCTCCTTAATCACTTGATTAATTCATTGGTACTCACATGTTATGTGTTCGTGCGGAATGTATCTTCCAGAAGTGAAAATAATATTCAACACTAACCAAATAACTTTGCGATTACGCGTTAATAATTACTTAGAGGCCTTAGGTCTCTTAACGCCGTACTTGGAACGAGCCTGCTTACGGTCTGCGACACCAGCGGTATCCAGAGTTCCTCTGATGATATGGTAACGTGTACCGGGAAGATCCTTAACACGTCCGCCACGAATCAGAACGACGCTGTGCTCCTGAAGATTGTGTCCTTCGCCAGGGATATACGAAGTAACTTCGATACCGTTGGAAAGACGAACTCTGGCAATCTTACGAAGAGCTGAGTTAGGCTTTTTAGGGGTTGCAGTCTTAACTGCGGTACAAACACCACGCTTCTGCGGAGAATTGGTCTCGATGGGACGCTTGTTCAGAGAGTTGAAACCGCTCTGAAGTGCCGGAGACTTAGACTTCTTTACGGATGTCTGTCTTCCCTTTCTTACTAACTGGTTAAATGTTGGCATTACTTTCACCTCCTATGGATTTCTATGCCATTTCTTTGCACGCAAAATAAGCGCACTTTGTGACACGCTAGATTATTATATAAGCGCATTTTCTTAATGTCAAGCATGAAAAAGAGCAGTGCTCCCACAAAGGAAAGCACTGCTCTTCATTTCTAAGAAGAAACAGATTCGAATTACTCTTCTTCGTTGTCTTCGTTCTTATCCTGAGCGGCTACTTCTTCAGCAGGAGCAGCGCCATCGGTTCTGCCCTCACGAGCAGCACGCTTGGCAGCTTCTTCTTCAGCAGCAAGCAGCTTCTTACGCATCTCTTCCGCGTAATCGGTAGAGAGGCCGATCTTTCTGTAGATCTTCATACCTGTACCTGCAGGGATCAGCTGACCGATGATAACATTCTCCTTGAGTCCAAGAAGGTGATCGGTCTTACCCTTGATTGCAGCATCTGTAAGAACCTTGGTGGTCTCCTGGAAGGATGCAGCTGACATGAAGGACTCGGTTGCAAGGGAAGCCTTGGTGATACCGAGAAGTTCCTGCTCTGCCGTTGCCTCTTCCTTGCCTTCAGCACGAAGCTTTTCATTGATTTTATCAAGCTCAAGCCATCCGATCAGAGAGCCGGGAAGCAGATTAGAATCGCCCTGCGTCTCAACACGAACACGCTTCAGCATCTGGTGGATGATAACTTCGATATGCTTATCGTTGATATCAACACCCTGAAGACGATATACACGAAGTACTTCACGCAGCAGGTAATCCTGAACTGCACGAACACCCTTAATCTTCAGGAGGTCATGAGGGTTAACAGAACCTTCGGTAAGAGGATCTCCGGCAAGGACATCCTGGCCGTCAGCAACCTTAATATGAGATCCGAAAGGAATCAGATACTTCTTGCTTTCACCGGTTTCCTTGTTCGTAATGAGAGCTTCCTTCGCCTTCTTAACGTCAGTAATTGTTACATTACCATCGATCTCAGAGATGATTGCAAGTCCCTTAGGTCTACGTGCTTCGAACAATTCCTCGACACGGGGAAGACCCTGTGTAATATCGGAACCAGCGACACCACCGGTATGGAAGGTTCTCATTGTAAGCTGTGTACCAGGCTCACCGATGGACTGTGCTGCAATAATACCAACAGCTTCACCAACCTGCACAGGCTGACCTGTTGCCAGGTTCATACCATAACATCTTGCACAGACGCCATCCAGGCTGCGGCAGGTAAGAATTGTACGAATCTTTACCCTCTCGATCGGCTTACCATTCTCATCAACACCCTCAGTTACAACGCGCTTTGCGCGAGAACGGGTGATCATGTGGTTACGTTTAACGATAACGTCACCAGCTGCATTCTTGATTGTATAGCAGGAGAAACGACCGGTAATTCTCTCTTCGAGAGTTTCGATCATATCATCACCATCAAGGAATGCTTCTACCCACATACCAGGAATCTCATCGATTTCCTTGGCATTGACACAGTCCTGATCACGAACGATCAGTTCCTGAGATACGTCTACAAGACGTCTGGTCAGGTAACCGGAGTCAGCAGTACGAAGAGCGGTATCGGACAGACCCTTACGAGCACCATGTGCAGACATGAAGTACTCGAGTACGTCAAGACCTTCACGGAAGTTTGACTTAATAGGCAGTTCGATGGTCTTACCGGTTGTATCAGCCATCAGACCACGCATACCAGCAAGCTGTTTGATCTGCTTATCGGAACCACGGGCTCCAGAGTCAGCCATCATGAAGATGTTGTTGTACTTATCAAGACCGGACAAAAGGTCCTTGGTAAGCTGTGCATCTGTCTTCTTCCAAGTGTCGATAACTTCGTTATAACGACCCTCTTCAGTAAGGAGACCTCTCTTATACTTACGAGTGATCTTAGCAATCGTATCTTCTGCCTCGTCAAGGAGTTCCTGCTTGGATGCAGGGATGGTCATATCTGCGACAGAAACGGTCATTGCAGAGATTGTGGAGTACTTGTAACCCATAGCCTTAACAGCATCCAGGACTTCAGCAGTCTTGGTTGCGCCGTGGATATTGATTACATGCTCAAGGATACCCTTAAGCTCCTTCTTACGAACGAGGAAGTCAATCTCGAACTTAAGCTCGTTTTCAGGAATGGAACGATCAACATATCCAAGATCCTGAGGAATAACTTCATTGAAGATAATACGTCCAAGATTAGTCTCGATCATTGCAGACTTCACACTACCATCAGCAAGAGTCTTGGAACGACGTACCTTAATCTTAGACTGAAGGGTGATGTAATGGTTCTGGTATGCCATGATTGCTTCATTATTGTCCTTGAAGCACATGCCTTCACCAGGCTCGCCATCACGCTGCTGTGTCAGATAGTAAACACCGAGGACCATATCCTGTGCGGGTACGGCAACCACACCACCATCGGAAGGCTTAAGCAGGTTGTTCGGAGAGAGCAGCATGAAGCGGCACTCTGCCTGAGCTTCCTGGGTAAGAGGAAGATGGGCTGCCATCTGGTCACCATCGAAGTCGGCGTTGAATGCCATACATGCAAGAGGATGAAGACGGATTGCCTTACCTTCTACAAGGATGGGTTCGAATGCCTGGATACCCAGACGGTGAAGTGTCGGAGCACGGTTCAGCATAACAGGATGCTCCTTGATGACGTTTTCAAGGATATTCCATACTTCATCATCCTTAGCACGCTCTACCATCTTCTTTGCAGACTTGATGTTATGCGCCTTACCGCGCTGAACAAGTTCCTTCATAACGAAGGGCTTGAAGAGCTCGATTGCCATCTCCTTAGGAAGACCGCACTGGAAGATCTTCAGATCGGGTCCTACGACGATAACGGAACGTCCGGAATAGTCAACACGCTTTCCGAGCAGGTTCTGTCTGAAACGTCCGGACTTACCCTTCAGCATGTCAGAGAGAGACTTAAGAGGTCTGTTACCAGGTCCGGTAACGGGACGTCCACGACGACCGTTATCAATCAGGGCATCAACAGCTTCCTGAAGCATACGCTTCTCGTTACGAACGATGATGTCCGGAGCTTTAAGCTCAAGAAGTCTTCTCAGACGGTTATTACGGTTAATAATTCTTCTGTACAGATCATTCAGATCAGAAGTAGCGAAACGGCCACCATCGAGCTGAACCATAGGACGAAGATCAGGAGGAATAACCGGAATTACGGTCATAATCATCCACTCAGGCTTGTTGCCGGAAGCACGGAATGCTTCGATAACATCAAGTCTCTTAACAATACGGGCACGCTTCTGTCCGTTTGCGTTCTTCAGTTCCTCGGTAAGATCAGCTGCTTCCTTCTCGAGATCAATCGCTCTAAGAAGTTCCTGTACAGATTCAGCGCCCATTCCCGCACGGAAACGATCGCCATACTGATCTTTTGCATCGCTGTATTCCTGCTCGGACAGAATCTGCTTGTAGGTAAGCGGAGTATCGCCCGGGTCAAGTACGATATAGCTTGCGAAATAGAGAACGCGCTCCAGAATTCTGGGGGAGATGTCAAGGATCAGTCCCATACGGGAAGGGATACCCTTGAAGTACCAGATATGGGAAACAGGAGCTGCAAGCTCGATGTGGCCCATACGCTCACGACGGACGGAGGCCTTGGTGACCTCTACACCGCATCGATCGCAGACAACGCCCTTATAGCGAATCTTCTTATATTTTCCGCAATGGCACTCCCAGTCCTTGGTCGGTCCAAAGATCTTCTCGCAGAACAGACCATCTTTTTCAGGCTTAAGAGTACGATAGTTAATCGTCTCAGGCTTCTTAACTTCGCCATGGGACCATTCCCTGATCTTCTCAGGAGAAGCAAGACCGATCCGGATGGAATCGAAAGACACTGCTTCCTTCACTTCATTCATATTCTCTGGCATCAGTGAAACTCCTTCCGTTAATCTTCGTCATCGAAATCATCGGCAGCATCAGCAAAGTCGGAATCATCCGGCTCTACATCTTCATCTTCGACATCGACAAGTTCATTCGTATCAGAATTGAATTCCTGCTGAGTGAATCCTGCCTTTTCGAAAGACTCTTTGCTATCGAATGCGTAATTCTTTTCGTTTCTGTCACTGCCGGAGATAATGGAATTAATATCGGTATTACCGTATTCCGAAGTCTCCTTCAGCTTCACTTCATTGCCATCCTCATCAAGAAGGGTCATATCAAGAGCCAGTGCCTGCAGTTCCTTAAGGAGAACCTTGAAGGATTCAGGGATACCAGGCTGAGGAATGTTCTCACCCTTAATGATTGCTTCATAAGTCTTAACACGACCAACAACGTCATCGGACTTAACGGTCAGGATTTCCTGAAGAGTGTATGCAGCGCCGTATGCTTCGAGCGCCCAAACTTCCATTTCTCCGAAACGCTGTCCACCGAACTGTGCCTTACCACCCAGAGGCTGCTGGGTAACCAGGGAGTACGGACCAGTGGAACGTGCATGAATCTTATCGTCTACCAGATGGTGGAGCTTGAGGTAATGCATGTGACCAATGGTAACAGGAGAATCGAAGTTCTCACCGGTACGTCCGTCACGAAGCTGAACCTTACCATCAGGACGAATAGGAACACCTTCCCAGAGCTTTCTGTGGTCATAATTATCATGCAGATAATCCATAACCTCAGGTCTGACCGAGTCCTTATACTTCTTCTTGAACTCATCCCAATCGGTATTGACGTAATCGTTAGCCATAATAAGAAGGTTATGGATATCTTCCTCGTTTGCACCATCGAATACAGGAGTCTCAATATTGAAACCAAGTACCTTGGCTGCAAGGGACAGATGAATCTCGAGGACCTGTCCGATATTCATACGTGAAGGTACGCCCAGAGGATTCAGAACGATGTCCAGAGGACGACCATTCGGAAGGAATGGCATGTCTTCTACGGGAAGTACTCTGGAAACGACACCCTTGTTACCATGACGACCTGCCATCTTATCACCGACAGAGATCTTACGCTTCTGAGCGATGTAGATACGAACTGCCTTGTTAACACCAGGAGACAGCTCATCGCCATTCTCTCTTGTGAAGACCTTAGCATCTACAACGATACCATATTCACCGTGAGGTACCTTAAGGGAGGTATCACGGACTTCTCTTGCCTTTTCGCCGAAGATCGCACGAAGCAGTCTCTCCTCAGCAGTAAGCTCGGTCTCTCCCTTAGGCGTAACCTTACCAACAAGGATATCACCGGCACGAACTTCAGCACCGATACGGATAATACCATTCTCATCCAGATCCTTCAGAGCGTCATCACCAACACCAGCGACATCACGGGTGATCTCTTCAGGTCCAAGCTTGGTATCACGAGCTTCTATCTCGAACTCTTCAATATGAATAGAGGTATAAACATCATCCTCTACCAGACGCTCAGAGATCAGGACAGCATCCTCGTAGTTATAACCTTCCCATTCCATGAATCCGATCAGAGGGTTCTTACCAAGTGCAAGTTCACCCATGGAAGTAGAAGGACCATCTGCAATAACTTCGCCCTTTTCAACATGATCGCCCTTGTAGACGATAGGGCGCTGATTGTAGCAGTTAGACTGGTTCGATCTCTCGAACTTGGTCAGGATATATTCATCTGTCTCACCATCATCTGACTTAATGATGATGCGGTTAGACTCAGAACGAAGTACAGTACCAGGACGCTTTGCAAGGACGCAGACACCAGAGTCAACTGCAGTCTTAGGCTCCATACCGGTTCCTACTACAGGAGGTTCTGTGGTAAGAAGAGGAACAGCCTGGCGCTGCATGTTAGATCCCATCAGTGCACGAGTCGGGTCATCGTTCTGCAGGAAAGGGATCAGTGCAGTTGCAACAGAGAATACCATTCTGGGGGAGACATCCATGTACTCGAACATGGTCTTGTCGTATGCCTGGGTCTCTTCTCTGAATCGACCGGAAACTGTATCTGTTGTGAAGTATCCGTTCTCATCAATCGGAGCGGATGCCTGTGCTACATGGTAGTTATCCTCTTCGTCTGCAGTCATATAAACTACTTCAGAAGTTACACGAGGATTAGCAGGATCAGAACGATCGATAATACGATAAGGTGCCTCAACGAATCCATACTCGTTAATACGAGCATAGGATGCCAGAGAGTTGATCAGACCGATGTTGGGTCCTTCAGGGGTCTCAATAGGGCACATACGTCCATAATGGGTGTAGTGGACATCTCGAACCTCGAATCCGGCACGATCACGGGACAGACCGCCAGGTCCAAGTGCAGACAGACGTCTCTTATGAGTCAGCTCACCCAGAGGGTTGTTCTGATCCATGAACTGAGACAGCTGAGAAGATCCGAAGAATTCCTTAACTGCTGCAGTTACCGGCTTGATGTTGATCAGGCTCTGAGGAGAGATTCCTTCGATATCCTGAGTGGTCATACGCTCACGAACAACACGCTCCATACGGGACAGACCGATACGGTACTGGTTCTGAAGCAGTTCGCCGACAGCACGGATACGACGGTTGCCCAGATGATCGATATCATCCTTATGGCCAACGCCGAACTCAAGATGCATATTGTAGTTGATGGATGCGAAGATATCTTCCATAGTGATGTGCTTGGGAACAAGTTCATGAACATCACGACGGATTGCATCCAGAAGATCTTCCTTATCCTCATACTTCTCAATGAGCTGCATAAGTTCAGGATAGTAAACTGCTTCGTGAATTCCCAGTTCTTCAGGATTGCAGTCAACATACTTTGTAATGTCAACCATCATGTTGGAGAGAACCTTAACATTCTTCTCTTCTGTCTGGATCATGACATAAGGGATACCAGCGTTCTGAATCCGATCTGCGAGCTCTCTGCTCACGGAAGTACCAGCCTCAGCGATGATCTCACCGGTTGTCATATCAACAACATCTTCAGCCAGTCTCTTCTTATAGATGCGATTCTTCAGAGCGAGCTTCTTGTTGAACTTATAACGTCCAACCTTTGCCAGATCATAACGTCTGGGATCGAAGAACATACCATTGATCAGAGTCTCTGCACTATCTACAGACAGAGGTTCGCCAGGGCGAATCTTGCGGTAGAGTTCCAAAAGACCGCCTTCATAGGATCCCTGAGGAGCCTTCTCATTAATCGAAGGATCTTTCTCGAAGGAAGCGAGGATCTTCTTTTCCTCGCCGAAGAGGTCAATAATCTCCTGATTGGTTCCAAGACCAAGTGCACGTAAGAATACAGTAATAGGAACCTTACGAGTACGGTCAACACGAACCCAGAAGACATCGTTGGAATCCGTCTCATACTCAAGCCATGCACCACGGTTAGGGATGACAGTGCAGGAGTAGAGGTCCTTACCAATCTTATCCTGGGTAATATCGTAGTAGATACCGGGGGAACGAACGAGCTGGGAAACGATTACTCGCTCAGCACCGTTGATTACGAAAGTACCGGTAGCAGTCATAAGAGGGAGATCGCCCATGAAGATCTCATGCTCATTGATCTCATCTGTCTCCTTATTATAGAGACGCACCTTAACCTTCAGAGGTGCTGCATAAGTAGCATCACGCTCTTTACACTGAGGGATCGTGTACTTGGTTTCGTCGGTACAAAGCTTGAAATCCGTGAATTCCAGGCTCAGATGTCCGCTGTAATCGGTAATCGGGGAGATATCCTCAAATGCTTCTTTCAACCCTTCACGCAGAAACCACTCATAAGAGTCCTTCTGCACTTCGATGAAATTCGGCATTTCAAGAACTTCCTTCTGGCGTGCGAGACTCATTCGCATGCCTTTGCCCGATTTTACCGGACGCATTCTGTTCTCATTCATTGACGTTTCACCTCTCGAAAACTTAACTTTTGTTGCACACCAATTGATCTATATTGATCGAGCGTATAGCGCTCGACAATGACGCAACGTATATCATAGCAAGAATCAAGTCCCTTCGTCAAGGATTTTTTTCCAGCCTTCCATGTAAGTCGCGATCAATTCTAATCTATTGCTCTACATTTGCGACACCTTCACTTTGGTTTTTTCCATCAAAAAAACTGATTTGTAAATATAAAAAAATAGAGAGATAGCGTTATTCGCTCCCGGATAAAGGGCGGGTGCGTACGCCATCTCTCTGTATTGTTACCAAGCATATAAATTGCTTCGCATTTTAAAGGCAACTTGCAAACAAGTTTGTTCGCTGTCTTTGGACATGTATGCTTTTCGGCAATTACTTAAGGGTAACCTTTGCGCCTTCAGCCTCAAGCTTAGCCTTGATGTCATCAGCGGTAGCCTTGTCAGCCTGCTCCTTAACAACCTTAGGAGCGCCGTCAACAAGATCCTTAGCTTCCTTAAGTCCAAGACCGGTAGCTTCACGAACAACCTTGATAACCTTAACCTTGTTAGGGCCAACTTCGGTAAGCTCTACATCGAACTCAGTCTTCTCTTCTGCTGCTGCGCCAGCGCCTGCGCCTGCGCCTGCTGCTACAACAACACCAGCTGCTGCGGATACGCCGAACTCTTCCTCACATGCCTTAACGAGGTCGTTAAGTTCCATAACGCTAAGCTCTTTGATAGCTGCGATGATCTCATCATTGGATAACTTTGCCATGATAAATTTCCTCCATTAATTAGATTTTTTACAATACTGCAATAAGCATTATGCTTCTGCAGGTGCTTCTTCTGCTGCGGATGCTTCTGCAGGTGCTTCTGCGGTAGCTGCAGCGGGTGTCTTCTCTGCGATCTGATTGATAACGCGAGCGAAGTTTGCCATAGGGCTCTGCAGGGAACCAAGCAGTCTGGAAAGAAGCTCGTTTCTGGAAGGAATCTTAGCGATTGCCTTCATGCCCTCTGCATCATAGAAAGTACCTTCTACAACACCAGCCTTGATTTCAAGTGCAGGTGCATTTTCAGCAAACTTAGCTACGATTCTTGCAGGTGCTGTTGCATCGTCCTTAGAGATTGCGATTGCGCTTGGTCCTTCAAGTACCGGTGCAAGGCTCTCAAAATCGGTTCCCTTGAATGCGAAGTTCATCATCGTATTCTTGTAAACCTTGTACGTTACGCCAGCTTCACGGAGCTCCTTACGAAGCTTGGTGTCCTGGTCAACGGTAAGTCCACGGTAATCAACGACTACTACAGACTGTGCGTCCTTAACGTTTTCAGAGATCTCCTGAACGATAGGCTGTTTTAATTCAACTTTTGCCACGAATTTTACCTCCTTATCGTATTTTGGTTACCAAATGCGAATTGAGATAAGAAAAACCTCTCCGTCCGTAGACAGAGAGGTTAACATTTCATTAATGTTCACTCATCCCTCGGCAGGTAGCATGCGTTACGTCTTGCGACACCTGCTGTCTTCGGCATTTGCGTTCTACATTATATTATGTATTTTGCCTGATGTCAACCGAAAATTACTCTTCAGTAGTAGCTGCAGAGGTAACCTTCAGAGGGTTAACCTTTACGCCAGGTCCCATGGTGGGAGCAAGAGTAACGTTCTTGAGGTAGGTACCCTTCAGGGAAGAAGGGCGAGCCTTGTTGATGGCATTCATTAAGGTCTGGAAGTTGTCGGATAACTGCTCTTCAGTGAAGGAAGCCTTTCCAATCGCAACATGAATGATGTTTGCCTTGTCCAGACGATACTCAACCTTACCAGCCTTGATATCAGCGATAGCCTTGGTGACATCCATGGTTACGGTGCCAGCCTTGGGGTTAGGCATTAAGCCCTTAGGTCCAAGGACACGACCAAGACGTCCAACAACACCCATCATATCGGGAGTTGCAACGACTACGTCGAAATCAAACCAACCGTCGTTCTGGATCTTCGGAATAAGTTCCTCAGCACCAACGAAGTCAGCGCCGGCAGCGGTAGCTTCATCAGCCTTGGGTCCCTTTGCGAATACGAGAACCTTAACGGTCTTACCAGTTCCGTGGGGAAGAACGACTGCTCCGCGGATCTGCTGATCAGCGTGACGGCCGTCACATCCGGTACGGATATGAACTTCGATTGTTTCGTCGAACTTAGCAACTGCATTCTTCTTAGCGATAGCGATTGCTTCAGCGGGATCGTACTGTACAGACTTGTCGTAAGACTTAACGACCTCGTTATACTTCTTTCCGTGTTTCATGATTGTTTTCCTCCTGTGGTTCGGTCGGGTGTGCGATGGTAGCCCGGAAAACAGGCTCCGCCCTCCCACGTATTTCTTACGCTATGTATCTTGGGTTATCAGTCTACGACTTCAACACCCATGGATCTTGCGGTACCAGCGATCATGCTCATTGCAGACTCGATAGATGCTGCATTAAGGTCCGGCATCTTGGTCTCAGCGATTTCCTGAACCTGTGCCTTGGTGATCTTAGCTACCTTGTTCTTGTTAGGTTCGCCGGAAGCCTTCTGAATCTTTGCAGCCTTCTTGATGAGAACTGCTGCAGGAGGGGTCTTGGTGACGAACGTAAAACTACGATCCTGATATACAGTGATTACGACAGGAACGATGGTGTCACCCATCTGTGCTGTCTGAGCGTTGAACTGCTTGGTGAATTCAACGATGTTAACTCCGTGCTGGCCGAGTGCCGGTCCAACGGGGGGAGCCGGTGTAGCTTTTCCGGCTGCGATCTGAAGCTTAATATAGCCTTCTACTTTCTTTGCCATTTGGAAAGTTCCTCCTTATTTT
>Ga0256405_10006870_pt1 | contig 17722 bp, 12 predicted proteins | sample RumenRJG_02DNA_FD_189096 | JGI IMG/M metagenome (GOLD analysis project Ga0256405, IMG submission 189096) | Bovine rumen microbial communities from Lethbridge, Alberta, Canada - RJG_02 | ecosystem: Host-associated > Mammals > Digestive system > Stomach > Rumen | place: Canada: Alberta...
TGCCGGTGGCGGGGGTTATGAACCCCGCGTTTCGCGGACACGGGATTTTGAGGAATTGTCGTGTCTTGGAAGTTGAAGGAAGATGGCGGAAGATGGGCGCTGTTTGAGGACGATGGAAGAAGCCGCAAAGCCTTGCAGCAGCTACAGATTTTGCCTGTGACCGTCAAAAAAATGTCCGTTGCGCCTGCCATTGCGGGAAAAACCGATTCTTTGAGATTTCGCCGGATTTTGGAGGCCAATTGGAGGCCAAAAGCAATTTACATCTTATCACAATACCAATTTTGATGCTTTACAGGTTGGTTCATTTCCCGTCGACAAATCTATTTTATGGAGATGAACAACATGACAAGAAAAGATCTGAAGATCCTGTTCCGTGAATACCCGGACGTTGTATCCCTTCCGGAAATGTGTACCATGATGGGAGGAATCGGAGACAGCACGGCGCGGAAACTGCTGCGCAGCGGCCGGATCAAATCCTTCCTGATCCGCTCAACCTACTACATTCCCAAAAAGTGCGTGATCGATTATCTGCTCAGCGATCACTACAAGATGTATCAGCAGGAACTGAAACATGGGATTGCGGTAAGCGAAGACCGGAGCGTGAAGGAGGATACGAAATGAAACGCGGCGTATCCAAAAAGAAGCCAGCACCCGTTAAGAAATCACCACCCGATGAAGACTGGGGCCAGATTTTACGAACTTTTTCCGGCCGGAGAATATCACAGGAAGATATGTACCAGATCATGTTTCGGGAATTCCCGGATGTAATGCCCCTGAACGAAGTCTGCAAGATCCTCGGCGTGAGTACAAAGACCGGTTATAAGCTGATCTCCACCGGACAGCTCCATGCGCTGAAAGTTGGTCGATCCTATCGCATTCCAAAAGTATATCTGTTTACATACCTCTGCAAGGACGATCAGCCCTCGCAGGAGGAAGAACCAAAGCAAGGAGGCAAGAAATCAAAATGAAACCGGGACTATGGACATATAACATGGATACGGCCTGCGTGGAAGCGCGGTGCCCGGACGGAACGATGATCTCCATTGATACTCTCGCCGTGGAACGGGAATTCGTGGAGACCTGGCTCGACCGCCGGGAGCTGGATTATCTGATCTACAACGATCCAGATGCCTATGCAGAGCTGGTGCTGAACGGGGATGTGAAGGCGTATCTGGATACGGTAAGACAGGGACAATGATTGCGAAGGGTGTGCGTTCAACGCACACCCTTCGGTTTTCTGACCAAATTGTTTTGCACTCATCGAATGCTTGTCTTAGGGTCTATCTGGTATTGAGGACAATTCTCACATAACACATTACAATCCTGCATCTCAAAGCAGTCAGGATTACGTGTAACCCCAACATAGGGGATGTTTCTGCTGTGACAGATCTCAATAATGCTTTTCCGTTTTTCGGGGTTCATCCTATTTCCAAGAAAAACCTTTGTTATGGGAAAGAACGCAATATTATAATTCGTTTCCTTTGTCCTTCCCATCGGAAGCAGCAATCTCCACTCATTCTGGTAGGCCCAATCAATACTTTTCCGCAAAGCTCCATGGAAATAAATATCCCAGAGGTTGTCCTCCGTTGGTGGTTTGTCTTTATAAGCAACAATTCGCTCGGTTATATTTGGCCTTGCTTTGCAATATACCATGGGAAATAAGTTGTGATATATTTCTTGATAGGCTTCATTCTCTGGCAAAACAGTATACTCAATGCAGAAGCCTCTATGGCAATCCGCATATGATCCGCCCCACATAAGCTGTGAATACGGAGTTGTGGTGAAACAAGAGGTCCTGAAAGCTGTTTTTAGATAAGAAGCATACTCTTCATACTCTATTCTTATTACCTTTGCTAAAGCTGTCCCCCAGTCAATCCCTTTCATGAGCTCATTTTGCAGTCTCAAGCAAAAACACTGATTTGACAGTTTTTCAAGCTCTGACTCAGGCTCTATTTGAAAGACACCATCAAATGAGTGTGTACGTTGGTAATTCTCATATATCCAACGCAAAAAGTTGTCACCAAGTTCTTGAGGCTTGGCGTCATGGTCTATATTCAATTGACAGCGACGACAGTATTCAAGCAAACGGTATTTCTCATACTCTCCAAACTCGATATGTATATCGGAATCATATACATCATCAAATTCGCTTGGTGATTGCATAAATACAGTATTGTTTTCAAGTGTCAGATGCGAATAGTTTATCAATTCGCCATCCTTTTCCTTACATGTGTTGGGACAATACTTATAGAACTTTCTCGGCATATTCAACTTTGAACGCAGCCAAAACTCTCGATATCCCATTTTTTCTATTTCATCCAGACGCATCAATGCCCCATTCACAATACAATATGAAGAACTGAGTTCTGGAGCAACTGATTGAATGGAGGAAACTAGGTCAATGATGGTCATAAATCAATCATACTCTCCCAAATCTTTAGATCATCCAAATCGGCACGATCAGATTATCCCTGTCAAAGGCGCTGAAATGATCCGCCATGCAGAGGATCGCACCGGTGCCGAGCTGAAGAGGGCTTTTGTCGATCACGCCGAAGACGCGGGTGAGCCGTTTGTCCGGCGCAGCAGTTTTCTTGATTTCCAGCGGGCAGAGCTTGCCGTCGCCTTCGAGAACCACGTCGATCTCCTTGGCGTCCCTGTCACGGTAAAAGTAGAGATACGGCTCCAGCCCAGCGTTCTGATAGCTTTTCATGATCTCCGACACGGTGAAATTCTCGAGCAGCGCGCCGTTCATGGCTCCGCTTTCAGCCACCTCCGGGGAAGACCAGCGGGTCAGATAGCAGACGAGCCCGGTGTCATAGAAATACACCTTCGGTGTCTTGATCGTGCGTTTCAAAACATTGTTGGAATAGGGATGCAGCAGGAAGATGATACCCAGCGTTTCCAGAATATTTACCCATGCTTTTGCAGTCGGTATGTCGATATCCGCATCCTCTGCCAGTGCATTATAATTCAGAAGCTGGGAGCAGCGGGCGGCAACGGCTGTAACGAAGCGGTTGAATTTCAAAGCATCGACGCTGCCGGAAAGGTCCCGCACGTCCCGCTCCACATAGGTGGAGAGATAGGAAGAATAGAAGATATTGCGATCCGGTGTTTGACCGCTGATAAGCCCGGGCATTGATCCCTTCCACAGGCGGGCAAACAGCTCCGGCGTAGTAACAGGTTGGATCTGATTCTGCTCGGCCAGCAGACGATCCAGATCTGTCGTAAAGGGTACGCAGGGTGCCCCGATGATCTCCCGCTGGGACAGAGGCGACATGTGCAGCAGTGCAATACGACCTGCCAGAGACTCCTGAACACCGCGCATGAGGCGGAAGATCTGTGAACCGGTCAGCCAGAAGTCACCGGGGGTGTGATGCTCGTCGATATGGATCTTGATATAGGTAAAGAGTTCCGGAGCGTACTGCACCTCATCAATGAGCACGGGCGGTCTGTGGAGCTGAAGAAACATGGCAGGGTCGTTCTTTGCCATGTCCCGCTCGGTGAGGTCATCCAGCGTTACATATTTTCGTCCGATACTCTCTTTCTCCGCAAGAGAGCGAAGCATGGTCGTCTTGCCTGCCTGACGAGGTCCGGTCACCAGGATCGCGGAGTAGGACTTGCTGAGTTCGAGGATGCGGGATTCCATGTGTCGACTGATGTATTCCATAAAGCGCCACCTTTTCGGCTGATTTTGATTCTGGTTATATTATAGCCGAAAAAAGAAGGCCAGTCAACAAAATCACCGGCAGATTTTAGAAATATTTACAAATCTGCCGAATATAGCTGGGGTAACGATTCGTTACCTCAGCTTCTCACCTGAGTTGCGTTCATCCCAAGGCAATTATCGTGGCGGGTTAACTAGTTCTATAATGCATATCCTATTATACCCAATTTTGGTTTAGGGTATAACAGTGTATAAGCAGATTATTCATCTGATCTTCACTACTATTAGGTCACTTTAAGTGATGGAACTTCTTGAAGTTCAATTTTCGGACTTCTGGAACAGTCGTTCAACATGGACTCATTTAGGAGCAATTGTCGCAGGTGCAGTTTCTTCAAACTCACGGATGAACCTTGTCGCAGAAACATCACGCCGAGAATATGCACTTGCTCCAATACCAATCCCCAAAGCTTCATTCCCAGGGAGACCAACAAACGAACTAATAATCAGAGTTCCAGGATAGCCTTCGCCACTGCTTTTACAACGAGTAACAGCAACATAAAATAGCCGTCTTTGTTCTTCAATTTGCTTTTCTATACTTACATCGCTGTCCTTATCAATGCGCGGTATCAATTCATCTATAGCGCTCATCACAATAACATATTTCGCACTTAGACCTTTTGAAGCATGGAGACTCATAATTCTAACATGGTCATGTTCAGATGTGTTATCAGGATACGATATCTTTTCAACGGAGTATGCGTGAATATCATGTATCCATGCAGCAGCATCTTCCTCTCTATCATGTTCTGCCACCACAACAGCTTCTAGTAGGATACTACGAAAATCACTGTTTTCCTGGACATCTTCCGCCAGGAGGTTGATGAAGGAATTGACATCTGCCTCTGCTGCAGATTTCAGTTCTCCAAGTTTTTCTTTGATGATTCTATACTGAGCGATAAGTGAAGAAATATATGGAACATGTAGTTCCCCGTAAGTACACTTTTCCAGAATATCAATAGGTGCCATGCCGCTTTCTGCGGCAAAGTCATGTAAATGCTTATAGCTCTTTGTACGGTATTTTGCATCTCCAAATCCCAGCAAGAATCTCAGAGAGACCATATCTTTTGGATTAGCAAGCAAGGTTAATAGCGCGAAATTATACTTTAGCTCGTCAGAAGATATCGCTGACTCTCTAAAATATGATTTTGCATTAATCCCTTTACTTACAAGAGCATCACGGATTCGATATCCTATCTTCCTGACAGGAGTAAGGATTAATACATCTTCTGGGCGGATTATTCCTTCGGCAATGTCTGCCTGAACCTTTCTGCTTATTCCTTTAATCTCCGCCTCAAGAGATTCCCACTGCACAATTCTAATTGTCCCATTCTGGTTATGCTCAAAAGCATGTAAATCTCCTAATGTACGATTTGTGTTATGAGAGATTAGGCGTGAAGCCATGGCTACAACCTGTTTTGGGCAACGTCTGCAATGATCAAAATCTATAGCATTACAACCGGGATGCGTATCTGGGAATTCTCGGATACCTTCAGGGTTTGCGTGTTTGAAGGAGTAAATAGATTGGTCATCATCTCCGATAATAGCGAGATTGCCATTCGAAGCCAAGAGATCTACTACAGCCTGCTCTGCTTTATTCAAATCCTGATATTCGTCGACAAGAACATGGTCGAATTCTTTGCGCTCTGCGCACATCGGATTATTTCGCAGATAATGGAATGTTTCAATAATCATCTCGCCAAAAAGCATCGCTTTATGAGACTTTAGCCACTCCAGGACATCTCTTTCAAATTGCCTATCAGTTTCGTCTGTAGGGAAACCAGGCTCCTCGGATTGGAGGCGCGCCCAAGCAGCCTCAAAAGCTTGCAGTTTTTTCTGCTTGTCTCTTATATTGCCAAATGAGTTGTCGAGATCGTATAGCATTGGCTTTTGCTCAAATTCAAGCATAGGGCGAGGAAAGCGACCTGTATTCTCAATAATATCCTTCTTATTGAGTAGACCGAAGCAAAAGCTATGCAGAGTTTTTGCGACGACCTTATCTGCTCCTGCAATGCCAATGGACTGTATTTCATTTTTCAAGTCTTGCGCAGCAGTACGTGTAAATGTAACTGCAAGGATTTTTCGAGGATCTTGACCTTCCTCCAGTAAACGGGCTACACGTCGATTCAAGCCAAATGATTTTCCGGTTCCCGGCCCTGCAACAACCCGAATGATTTTTGAATTGTCCGCTGCAAATCTGTAAGCAGCAGAAGTCTTGTCCAAGCCATTATCCCACGTCATAATTAAACCTATCCTTTATATCAGAAGTATCAGAGTTATAAGGAATTACACGCAATTTCCCTGAAAAGCAGAACTAAATGCAAGCATTGTATATGTTTTTTGCTTTTCAACAGGTCAGTATCTTCCCAATCATCAGCTCAACACATTCCGGATCATCCAGCGTATAAACATTCCTCGCTTCACGGTATGCTTTGGTTGCCTCGACTTCCGGTGTGCTCCACCAAAGGCGAAGGTCGCTGGATGGTGTTCCGCTCATGATGAACGAATTGAGCACGATGGTTTTCTCTTTCGCTGTGGGTGCAAGCCTCGTTTCAAGATCCTTGATCGTCTTGTAGAATTGGATCTTTGGATCGTCTGGACGAATATGCATCAGGCCCTTTGGATCGATAAACGAGATGTACTGCGTTTGGTCATCATCGATCCAGAGGATATAGTCCGGGTAGAAGTTTCCGGCCTCAAAGAAGCCCATACCGACTTTGCTTTTGTTGCGAAGCAGATACAGAGACTTGTCTTTCAGTCTGTCACCGTGATTGTCTACGTATTTCTGCAGCAGATCTACAAACTTCTTCTCGTCTTCATTGAGGCTGACCGGGGAAACCTGAATCTTCAGATTACTCTTTTGGAGACAGATCAACGGTGCATACAGATGGGAGCGAAAATCGAAGAGCACGAGGCGTCCGTGGAATGCGTCCTTTTCATAAACGTCGAGACCGGCATTCTGGTCGAGGATCTTGCTGATATCTGAAATGAATGATTCCAGCTCATCGCCGGTACGGTCAAGCTCATTCTGCTGTGCGTAGGTAATGGAATACTCGTCGACAAAGTTATTGTCCGTTGCTTCAAGAACAGCATATTCCAGCCTGGGGGCCTCCCAACGCTCTTTCTCATATTTGAAGAACTTGTCCATATAGGACTTCAACGCCATAATCGCATAATCCGTTGCTGCATCCAGCTTGGGAATCGAGTCGATTTCCAAATGATTTCTCGGGATCAGGAGGGAATACCAACCTTCTGTTTGAAGAATCTTGATCAGGTTTTCCTTGACGATACTGATGTTGAAATAGAACTTCTCGTTCTTATACAGCTCCAACTCCTCGAAGATTCTTTCATAGTCCAAGTATGCCAGCTTGTCTGCCGGCAGGACATGTTCCTCCGGGACCGAGTACATTTTGAAACTCAAAGTAGAATCAATCGTCTGAATTTTGCTCCGACAGTCAATTACAGTCTTGCTGCGAAGCAGATACCGCAGAAAGCCTTCATCCGGGACATCGAGCACCAGCCTTTTGGCTTGCTTTTTGAAGTTGGCGCCGTCCTTCACTTTTATCACGTGCAGCCGTTTATCCTTCGCTTCTTCGTAGCGGCTGATGACCGGCAGATGGAATTCCAGAATTGTATCATTGGTCGGAGCGCCCTCCAGCTCAAGATACTTCTTGAAATCCTCCATGTACTGCGCCTTGACACCGAAGATTGTCAGGGTTTCGAGAACTTCAATATCCTTCGGGATAGAGACACTTCGGTCGTCCAGCTTTCGGGAGCGTTTCAGACAGCCATGATAGCCCTTCAAACGCACACCACGCCCAAAGAGCTGAATTGCCTGTGAACCTTCGCCTTTGGCAAAATTGATCAATCCCATAGTGGAAACACGCCAGCTATTCCAGCCTTCAGTGAACTTGCGGGACCCGATCAGAACATTGATTTGGGAATCTTTGTTGTTGATCGCACGGAACAAAGACTCAGAGATAAACTCCTCCGATTTGGCAACGATCCCTTTTTGCTCGCAATTCTTGATCAATCCAGCTGTATCGCCGATGCTGATGACACCGAAGTAATCACCGTATTCTCCAATTTTCAGGGCGATCTCTCCGGGCACCTGCTTGATATTCTCCAAGTGCAGCCTCGGTTCCTCCGCGCCTGTGTCGGAATTGAAGACCAGCCGCAGGATGTCCTCGAAGATGGCTGTTGGATCGGCAGCGACGCCGAAGCTGTGCTGCAGAGCATAGAAATCCCCATAGAAGAGTTCGCTGCCCCGTCCGTCGATCAGACCGGTATCGTCATTGAGTACCGCTTTTATCCGGGCGATGGATATAGAACGGTTGCGGACAAACTTGTCGATAAAATCCAGCACTTCCTCCACATCGGTCAATTCTTCCTTGGATGTGGAAGCCGTCACACGGTTGCCGACAAAGACCAGCAGAGGCTTCTCAATGCTGAACTCCGAAAGTCCTGCTGATTCGGTGTTGTATAACTTCATCTGCTGATAGAAGGACAGCAGGCATCCCGTCAAATACAGGTGGCGCTGTTCTTCGTCGATACTGCCTTTTAGGTTGTAAATTCGGTAGTCCTTGCCATACCCGTCCTCATAAAAGTATTTGTAGGAATAGTCCATGATGATGGACTTCCCATACTCCTCCATCAAGGCCCGTTCTTCTTTTGCCTTTGCCGTGTTGCCGGTAGCATTTGCGTTCAGTGCTTGTTTGAAGGTGGCAGAATACTCAAAGGAAAAGCCGTCCTGCGACAGTCTGGTGCGGTAGTCATACCACACGTTGCCGGAGAGACCACGATGACCTTCATCCACCAGTACGAGATTATTCTGCTCGAAACTGTCCACAGAGACCGTTTTGACCTTACCGTCCTCGCGGAACTTGTTCATGTCAATGACGACAACGTCTTCCCGCTGCGTCACCATGCCCCTGTCCTTCTCGAACATGGCTGCGGAAATTGATGATAAAGCAAGCTCGTCCAGATGCTGCAAACTCATCCCCTCGTTTGGGGCCAGCACGATGATCTTATTGATGGACAGGTTGCTGTTCAGCCGCTTGGCCCGCCGGAAATAGTGCATGAACTGCAGAATGTTCACGTGCATGATCAGCGTTTTGCCGCTGCCAGTGGCGCACATGAAAGCCAGCTTGTTCATCTTTTCCGGCGTGTACGGCGCAAAGGTCAGCTGACCGAGCGTTTCCGTGATCTTGTCTGAAAGGTACTCATTCAGGCTTTTGCAGAAGGCATCCTTGTCGCTAAAATAGCGATCCAGATACATCTCTGTAAAGAGCAGGGAGATGTACTGAAAGTATTTCCAGCGGATCGGCCCACGTTTTTCGCTGATCTGGCGCGTATGGCGGCAGATATTCTCGTCATAAAGGCGCAGCTGATCCTCGCTCACCTTTGCGCCTTTCATGCGGCTGATGCGAGCGATGTATTCAAAGAAATATGTATTCCCACTTTCGTTGACGCCTTCGTACTCGACGGTATTCAGTTTCCTGCCGAGATCGGACAGTGATTCGATCCCCAGCTCCCGCAGAAAATAGCGGAACAGGATCAGCTGATCGTCAAAGGAAAGCGTGGGTGCTGTTTGTCTTCTTGCCATACTATCACCTGTTAAAACGGTAATTCACCATCATCAAGGTCGTCCCATGGAATGCGATGGATTGTTTTTTCCTCGTCTTTAATATGTTCGATCTTGTCGATGAACGTCAATGTCTCTGCGACAATACGAACAGCATACATTGCCTCTGCTTTGTTCAGCATTTCATTCGGATGGGCAGCGCTCTGGTCATTGCGGATCGCGTTGTATTTATCAAAAATGTTGATCGTGTTTTGAATTGCAATCACGGAAAACGCAGAATCAAAATAACGGTTTTCTGCGTACCAGTTTTTTAACCGTCCAACGAGAGAATGTAAGGGAAGCTCATTTCCCCGGTCATCTTCTATGCTTATCCCGTGCTTTTTGCAGACGGTTCGAAAAAACTCTGTTGAGAAGGTATGTAGCCGATCAAGTGCGAGCTCTGGGGTGTTATTGTTGCAGTTTCTCTCAATATCTTCCTTGACCAGCTTAAGGGTATCCGTTGCTGCACTGGGAATGGAAATAGGATTCTGCATTAATCTCTTTTCCAAGTCTCTCAAATAGTTGTAATCGTTTTCTTCTTTCCAATCCCATGACCAGTCTGCAACGGACATGTAATAATCCAGCATAACTTGCAGAAGCTTCCCTACGGTGTAATCGTCGCATTCATCCCATATTTTTCGAATGCACCGTTCTTGCGACATGTCATAGTCAGCATTGGAATAAATGTCGATCCCCGTAGCTTCAAGAATCATGTTCCGAGTATTGGTTTTGTTATATCCATTCTTCAGAAATGAGAAGACATATCCGCCCTTTATGCCAAAGAAGTTTGCCATTCTCTCCTTTTCAACAAAGGTGAGCGTGCTCATGCTACTACGCCTCCTCGAACATACGCTTCTTGAATTCGATCTCGGTCATCTGAACTTTCCAGGTCTCGTTGGAGGTGCGGAGATTCTCCAGATTATTGTCGCTGTTGACGTAGATCACGTCATACTCCCGGTCAGCGGGGTTGATGCGGTACTTGGTGAAATAGGCGTCCAGGGCGGCGTTGCTCTCCAGCACGTTGTCGGACACGGTGCGCCAGATTACCAGCGCGCGGCGACCATCGGGAAGCGTACCTTCGATCTGCCGGAAAGCATACTGACCGCCGAGATCTCTCCGCAGCTCCACAGCCCCTTCATAGGCAGGATCAGCGGCAGGCTTGGCGGAGAAATAGGACACTGCGGCCTGATGCGTGACCGTCAGGCCGATGAGATAATTGAAGGTCTCGATCAGATCCACCGGACGTTCTTTGCACTCGTTCTTCTCAGTGATCTTCATTTTGTAGGAGAACGGATCTTTGAACGCCGCCACATTCAGAAGGCTATCCTTGCTCTCCAGATCCAACATGTAGCGGACGAGATACTCCTCACCGAACAGCATGGACATCTGGTTTGGATCATTTTTCAGTTCAATGTTGGATAGCGCATCCTCGTAGCTTTCGAGACGCAGATACTTGATGATCTGGGAAACGCCAGTATTGCGATTCTGCGGCTTTCCGTCTTTCCAATCGGCAGAATAAACCACCTTTTCCATTCTTGTTTTTGTTACGGTATCGAAATATTCACCCATCTCAACCAAGATGTATTTCCGTTTTGAATCATTATTTGCTCTGTTATACTCGATAACTGCGTGGCCTGTCGTACCTGATCCTGCGAAGAAATCTAAAATTAGAGCATGCTTGTTATTCTCGGTTGAAAGGCGAACACATCGAAGTAACGTATTAATCGATTTGGGAAAGTCAAATAGTTTATTCCCTATGATATTGGTCAAAAGCGTATTGCCATAGTTCCCTGCATCATACTCTCCGCCTTTCCAAACGGTCTTTGGCACAGTCATCTCATGCGTCAAGAATAGGTCCATCACGCCTTCTTCGTCTGTGATTATGGTAATCCTATCAATATTGTCTCGAATTGTATCAAGACCAAAATTCCATCTTCGCTCAATTCCATTCTGATCTATCGGCCAAATAGCGACTCTCCCATCTGGCATTACTTCATTTTTACCACTCGGGTGATACTCTGCGGATGGTACTTCTCCAATATCTACAATTCTCCCATTTTTCACATATATAGGATAGAACGAAAGCGGCCTCTCTATTCTTTTTGAATTTTCGCCCCATCTTCGCATTTTTCGGGGCGTGTCATTCTCCTCCATTATACGAGCAATGCAGTTTTTGGCACTTTCTTCAGTTATAAAGATTGCATATTCATGTGTCCGGTTGAAATCCTTTGTGGGGGAACCTTTGGGATTGTGGACAACTGTTATTGGTGAAATACGATGGTTAGGAAACAGTTGCCGTAAAAGTTGTGAAACATTGCTGAATTCTGTGTCATCAATAGCTACCGTATATACGCTTTTCTCTGCGAGCAGAACTTTTGATGTGATTACTCTATCATTCATCAATGAAAGCCACGAAGAATCTCTATATCCGTTTTTATAAAGAATAGGCGCAGAATCTGTGTTATAAGGCGGATCGATGTAGCAATAATTAATCATCCCTTCATAGCGATTCTTCAACATACCCAGGGCTTGGAAATTATCACTTCTAATCATCAGTCCGTTTGTCTGCTCATCCAGCCGGTCAACACTCGCAACCAGCCGCTCCTTGAAATCCTCGTTGAAATGTTTGGTGTCGATCAGGAGATTTTGATTCTGGCGCAGGAAATCCAGACTGGGCGGATTGGTCCAGTCCTCTGCTTCGTCAATGGCATACATAGCGATCCATTCATCGATCTGCGCTTTGTTGGCGATGATCTCCGGCCAGAAGGATTCGTCCACCTTGTCCAGCGTCATGCACCAGTTGGTTTCCACGACGAATTTCTTTTTCAGCCAGAGCTTCTTCTGAAAGTCCTCGATCTGAGCGAGAAAATCAATGATGATCCTGCCAACACGCTTGACGGCTTTCACCTTGGCGAGATAGGTTTCCACACGAGCCTCGCTGCCGGTGTCCAGGTCATCCAGGTGCATGATCTCGCTCTTGATATAGAAATCCAGCTCCCGGTTCAGAAAACCCCGCAAATCCTTATGAATGAAATAGTCGAAGGTGTTTTTGGCAACATAGCCGTTCAGATGCTTTTTCAGCAGGTCGGTGGTGTCATTGCCCTTGCCCGTGGGAACCGGTGCCAGCAGATCCTGCCACATGGGCAGGTGGTTCTCAAAAACGAATTTGCGGATGGCTTCGTAGTTTTCGTCGAAGTATTTCCTCTTTTTATCCTCTGGAATATCAAAAATGAAGCGGATGATCAGCTCTTTCGTTTCGTCGTTGTACTCAAAGGTTTTGATGCCGGGATAGTTTTCCTCGTCCTCCGTAAAGAGCATGAAAACGCGCTTGCTGTCCGCGGACTCCTTGTTGTTATTCTGCTCGGTGGTGGCGTCCACCAGCCGGAAATGGACGGTATAATCCCCGACGAGGAAGGTATAGTCCTTGAAGTTCTCGCTGGTCTTGATGTAGTACTGATCCTGATTCGCCCAATAGAGTTTGACTTCCTCGCCCTCGTAGGGAATGGCATAGACGCCTTCTTTATACCGGCGCTTGGAGATGAAGTCGCCCTCCTCGTAATAGCGGTTGAAGAAAGAGTACAGAGCGGAGTACACGTCAGTTTCCAGAGCGGCAAGATCGGTGCCCTCGGCAAGCTGCTTCTGCAGTTCCCGGTATTTCTTTCCCATGGGATTGTCTTCGGGCAGCGCGGCTGCATCCATGCCGAAATCACGGGCATTCTTCTCGATCTCGGCAATCTGGCGGCGGATCTCCGCCTGGTCTCCCTGGGCAAAAGGCGCAAGGGTATCCCGTACTTTCTCGGGCAGACCTTCCGTGAGGAATTTCTCGATCTCCGTCTTGCGGATATTCATGATCCGGTAGATGCCGAAATCCAGGTCGGATTTGTCCAGCTCAAAGATCTGCTTCATCAGATCGGTAAATCTCTGTAATCTCTCGTTCATGATGGTGACTCCTTATTTTCTCCTGCTTCTTTTGCCATGGAAAGCGCGATTTGTTTTCTGATTGATCATCTTTTGCGTTGCGGGCTGATGTAAAATCTCGTCTGCAACTTTATCCGTCAGCTTTTCAACAATGACATTTCCGACCTTCTGCGTTTCCAATTCCTTTTGTTGCTGAAACTGGAGTTTCATAATCTCGATCTGATGCTCGTAATCCTTCACGATTTCCTTGATTTTGTTCTCGTGCTGAGCATCCAACAGCGCCTTTTCTTTTTTGTACTTCTTGGATTGAGCAAAAGCCGTTACGATAGCCACGACAATAGGAACTGCAATATTTGTGATTATTAAGATAATGGTTTCAGTTTCCATGGCTCCTCGTCACCTCGTCTGCCAGCTGACAACGAAAATATCGTCGGTATTGGTGGTCTTGACCATCCGACGGTCAAGCTCCTCGATCATCCTGCGGCGCTGCGCGCTGACCTCATCTTCCCGGTCAGCCAGCTCATTGCGTTTTTTTCTTTTTTGCCGCTCCAGCTCTTCGATCTTTTTTGTAATTGCGAGCTTTTCTTCCATGTTAGCAGCGCTGCGGGAAAGCCGTTCCTGCTCCCGGATCGAACGCTTTACCACGTCCAGTTCCTTCTCGATGCTCTCGATCAGGTCCTTCTCCCAGCGGAAGATGCGTTCTTCCTCTTCCCGGAAATAACCCAGGTTCCGACTGTCGATCTCCTGCAGCTTGCTCTTTGTGTGCTGTGTGGAATTGACACCGAGCTTTTTGCGGATTTCCTCGGTGATGCCGAGGAATTCGGTTTCGGCACCGCCGCAAAGGAACAGCTTCTCGCAATCCTCCTGGGACAGAAAACGTCCGTCTTTGGTGAATGCCGTAAACAGACAATACTGCTCGTCGTCGAAGGCCGATACAGCCAGATGGGACAATACCAGGTAGCCGGATTGCTTTTTCAGATAGTCCGGCAGCGTCACCTTCAAAGCAAGGTCGTTTTCCCGGAAAACAATGGCACCATCACCGGTTTGAAGCTCCAACGCTGTGTGAAGCACGTACTGCGCCAGCGGATGAGACAGGCGGTACGGAATACCATCGGTGACACAGGACAGCAGCTCATATTTTCCGGTCTTGCAGCCTGCCACAGGAATCAGAAGACGGAAGGCATGATGCCCGTCGTCAAATTCAGCGTCTTTGCCGAGGATGTATTTCGTCAGCTCCCAGAAGATGTGCTCATATCGATTCAGAAACGCGCCGGTTTCGCTTTTTGCCATCTTCAGCCGTTCCTGAACACCAATGTCGAAGTTCTCCAGCACCTGTTCCCTTACGTCCCGCATCTTCTCATCGATCTGATCCTGCAGGTCATGCTGGAGCTGCTCAAAAGCGGCGTTGATCTCTGCTTCTGTGCGGCACTCCTGGTAGATTTCCCAAATGCGCCGTTCGAAATCGATGGCGTCTGCCTGCCCAAGCACGTCATCGGAGGCTCCGAACACATCGTTGAACAGGTGGAATTTATCAAGCAGCAGATTGTAGACGCGCACATCGGCATAATTTCGTTTGTTGACAAAGTTCACGACCACGACATCGCACTTTTGCCCGTATCGATGGCAGCGACCGATACGCTGTTCGATGCGCTGTGGATTCCATGGAAGATCATAGTTTACGACAAGGGAACAGAATTGCAGGTTGAGACCTTCCGCCGCCGCTTCCGTGGCGATCATGATCTCCGCCTGATCCCGGAAGTACTCAACAAGGGCTACACGCTTATCCGCGGCCTTGATCCCGCTGGCCTTGCCGTTATAGGCATTCTTCGCATACCAGGCATCATAGATGGCGTTAGATTCCGGATCGTTGTTTGATCCGTTGAACGTAACGATTTTCCCAGCGTAACCATGCTGATCCAGGTATTCTTTCAAGTATTTCTGCGTTCTGGTGGATTCTGTAAAGATCAAAGCCTTCCGGTTTGCGCCGGTCTTGGGAAGCATGGCGAAAGACTGTTCAAGCGCCTGCAATAATGCCTCGGACTTAGAGTCATATTTGATTTGCAGGGCAGTTTCAATAAAGCCCTCTATTGTTTTGATTTCAGCGCGGAGCTTCTCAAGGTCGATCTTTTCATCTTCGAGGAGGTTTTCTTCGTCATCATCCTCTTCGTAAAGCTCTGCTTCATCCTCATCAAGGTAATCTGAAAGCGTGAGCTGCTTTACGGTCTCATTGTTCAGCATCTGCTCCAATCGGGATTTAACAGTAGTGAGTGTGCCGATCAAAGCATAGGTAGAGGAGGCAAGGATTTTGCGAATGATCATCGTGGTCAGCATCCGCTGCCGTTTGGGGACGGAATACACGTCCTCACGGCGCAGGAATTCCGAAACGTCCTCATACAGTTTCGATTCCAGGTCTGTAGCATCAAACTGCTGCGTGATGGGAAGACGGTTGGTGTAATTGATGTACTCCTTCACATCACGGCGGAGCGTTCGCTTATAGTACGGGAGCAGGCGCTGCTGCAGATCGCTCAGGTTCTCGTCATAAACGTATTCGGCTCGGAAAGATCTCGCATCACCAAAAATGTTGTCGTCGATCACGCTGGTCAGACCGAACAATTCCATCAGCGAGTTTTGGAATGGCGTTGCTGTTAAGAGCAGTTTTTTGACATCGGAGAGAGCTTCTTTGATGGCCTGCGCTGTCTTTGCATTTTTCTTGTATACGTTTCTCAGTTTGTGGGCTTCATCTACGATAGCGAAATCAAAGCCGCGGCGTTTGATCTCATCTTTCTTTCGAGCAGCAAAGTTATAAGAGCAGATAATGACTTTTTTCTGATTGAAGGGCTCCAGACCACGCCGTTCATAATCGTTATAGTTGCGAGCATCCAGGACTTCGTTTTCGATTCCGAATTTCTCTGTCAGCTCATATCCCCACTGTTTACGGATGGAAGCCGGGCAGATAATGATGATCTTGCGTTTTCCAACTGCCCAATATTGGCAGAGAACAAGCCCTGCTTCGATGGTCTTTCCCAAGCCGACTTCATCTGAGAAGATAACGCCTTTGGATAAGGGAGATTTGAACGCAAAGAGAGCAGCCTCGATCTGGTGGGGATTGATGTCCACAGCGGCATTCAAAAGAGACTGAGAAATGCTGTCGATATTCCCGCCAATTGCCTGTCCTGCAAGCACGTTGGCATAGTATTTTGCATGATACTTTGTGATCATCGTGCCACTCCTTTACGAATCTTCTGGAATTCATACCAAAGAGCGTTTTTTACATTTTTGATTCGAACCCACAACCCTGAAGATGCTACCCGCCCTTTCGAGGGCTACCGGACGTATTCGAACCGAGTTTTGCTAAAATAATAATCTAAGCCTTTATGCTTTTTTCTTCAACCGGTACGCCCAGAACTTGCCGTCTCTTACACGCTCCAGCGTGCCGTCTTCGCTCAGATCCCGAAGAATCCTGTTTGCCGTTGCCGGGGAAACGCCGAGACCTTCGCAGAGGTCCGCATTGCGGATCAATGGTTTTCCTCCGAGATAATCCAATATAAACTGCCGCCGGAGGGCCGCGTTCTGCGCGTTCTTGCCGAGCGGTTTTTCTTTTACCCCGGAAGCCTCGAGCAGTGCGGTTTTGATGGCCGAGAGCATGAACTCGATGAAGATCGTGGACTCGCCGGCGTTGTTGGAAGCGTTGATCGCGTCGTAATACTCCCGTTGCCGGTTATGGATGATCGACTCCACCGGGAGCCAGGCAAACAGCGGATTCCACTCGGCCAGCAGCCGCGTATGCCACAGTCTTCCAATCCGTCCGTTGCCGTCGGCAAAGGGATGAATGAGCTCAAACTCATAGTGGAACACCGAGCTTTTGATTACCATGGGCAGGTCGCTGTCCTTGACCCAATTCAAAAGCTGCTCCACATTCTCCGGGACATATCGCGGCAGTGTGCCCATGTGCAGGATGTTGCCATTGCTGTCCGCGACGCCCACTGCACCGGAGCGAAACAGTCCGGCCTCGTCGATCAGCCCGTGCATCATTGCGCCGTGCGCGGCCAGCAGGGAATCAACGGAATAAGGATCGAGCTCCGCCATCGTTTCATAGACGGTATAGGCATTCTTGACCTCGGTAATATCACGGGGCGGCGCGATCACATGCTTGCCGTTCAGCACCGCCGTGACCTGCTCCACGCTCAGGGTATTCTGCTCAATTGCCAGGGTGCCCTGGATGGTGCGGATGCGATTCGTGCGCCGCAGGATCGGGCTGGAGGACAGTTTTCCCGCAGAAAGGCGGCCGACCATCTCGGCGATCTCCGCCGCGTCGGTCAGCATCGCCTGCGTAATTTCAAAAGGAGGGTTTTTCATGACACGCCCCACTTTCCAAGATTCGACTATATTATACCACTTCATCAATCAAAATTCAATACATGATGGAAGATTTGTGATTCTGATTTTTGACGGATGAGAGA
>Ga0256405_10006872_pt1 | contig 17717 bp, 10 predicted proteins | sample RumenRJG_02DNA_FD_189096 | JGI IMG/M metagenome (GOLD analysis project Ga0256405, IMG submission 189096) | Bovine rumen microbial communities from Lethbridge, Alberta, Canada - RJG_02 | ecosystem: Host-associated > Mammals > Digestive system > Stomach > Rumen | place: Canada: Alberta...
CCAAATCTATCATACCACGTTGGGGTAATTTATTTGCTTAAATCTAAAGACGCTCAAGCGCACCGGCATAGCCGGTGGTTTTTATTCCTCGGACTGTCGTCCTCGGAAACGCCACTAAAGTAGACAACGAAAAGACCCGCGTCCCCATTTCACGCGGGTCTTTCCCCTTCTTAACGTCTGCTTTTTATTTATTTATTTGAGGATCATTTAAGGAATGAACCAAGTCTTTCACATGCTGCCGCAGCCTCATCATCCGGAGCGTCGTTACAGATCACGTAATCCGCTACCTGGACAGCTCCCGCCTGATCGGCATCCTGCGATGTCCTGTGGTGGATTTTTATTATTAACAAGTTAGCCTCGGCTAACTAATATGTTACACCTTTATTTCCCCCGTGTCAACGAGGTTTTTAAAAATAGCCCTTTTATTTTTTGCGCTCCTGTGTTATTATAGATGTGCAAAATATGTCTCCCTAGTTAAATGGATATAACGGAGCTCTCCTAAAGCTCAGTTGACAGTTCGATTCTGTCGGGGGATACCAACGAAAAACCGTCGCACAGCTGCGGCGGTTTTTTTCTTTTGATCTGAGTTTTGCCGAATAGGTCGAGTTTCTGAATATCAGTTATTTCGACCTACTTTTTTAGTGTTTTTCGGGCGATTGACCGATTATTATAGATTTTTTTCTATTGTTTTATTGTATTAGACCTACTTTTCAGCGGAAATTCCGGTAAATCCCGTGAATTTATAGGTCTTAAACAGATACTTTTTAAAATCAGACCTATTCTCTCTGGTCCGCAGCGGTTTTGAAAGCCGAACTGACCCCAAACTCATAGGTGAGCGCCTTGGCCGGGCACTCTTTGATGCAGGCGCCGCAGCGGATGCACTCAGTGTCGTTGGGATCCTCCGATGGATCCACGCCCATTTCGCAGACATTAGCGCAGGCGCCGCATTCCACGCAGGCAGCCTTATCGCAGCTCATGCTGACAAGGGCCACCTTGTTGAAGGGCGCATAGAAAGCACCCAGAGGGCAAAGGTATTTGCAGAAGGGCCTGTAGATCATGATCGAAACGACCACGCAGGCGATGAGCAGGCTGAGCTTCCAGAAGAAGGTGCTTCCCAGAACCGCGAACAGCCTGGAGTCCCCCAGTGCGAGAAGCAGCCCCGACAGGGTCCCCGACGGGCAAAGATATTTACAGAATGCCGGCGTCAGCTTCGCAAAGGACGGTATCCCGATCACCAGCACCAGGAGCACGATGTATTTCACCCGGCGCAGTTTCCGGTCACCCTTGAAGGTACGGATCTTCTTAGGGAAAGGGATCTTGTGAAGCAGGTCCTGCAAAAGCCCGAAGGGGCACAGGAACCCGCAGACCGCGCGGCCCAGCACCGCACCGAAGAATATCAGGAGCCCCAGGACATAATAAGGGAACCTGAAGGTCATGCCGGACAGGCTGTTCTGAAGGGATCCGATGGGACAAGGCCCCACAGCGCCCGGGCATGAATAGCAGTTCAGTCCCGGAACGCAGAAAGCCTTCGTGGCGCTCTGGCTGATGGTCCCCGTGAAGAAGCCCTTGAAGTTCGCATTCTGTATGAGGGCGGCGATGCCCTGTATAGTAAGACGAAGTTTCTTATCCAAGGCCCACACACTCCAGACAGATGTTTATTGCTTTGTTGAAGACCTGGGCAGGCTGTCCCTGAAGGATGCCGACGATCACAAAGACCGCGGCCACCAGAAGCGCCCCCGCCAGGATGTATTTTTTCTTAGTCATTTTCAAGTCCTTTCGGCCTTACACATGATCAGCCCAAAGCTTCCAGAAGCCCGCTTACCATGCGGTCCCATTCCTCATACGTATGAGAACCGGTCACGGGGTCCTCGTGAAGTAGTGCCCCCTCTCCCGTGAGGAACACGGTCGTCGGCACGTAGCCGGTCTGGAACCCGGCAAATTCTTTGCTCATGCGGAGGATGGGATAGGTCACGCCTGTGTCCTCCAGCACCTTGGTGGCGTCGTCGTCAGCCGTAGTATCCGAGAACACGCCCAGGATCACGAAACCCTGATCCTTATATGTCTGATAGAGCTTCTCAAGGTCCGGCATCTCACCCACGCAGGGTCCGCACCAGGGCTCCCACATGTTGATCATAACGACCTTTGCGTCCTTCACGTCATCAGATGTGAAAGCCTCGCCTCCGAAGGTCTCTGTAGTGAAGGTGAAGTATTCTCCTGAAGGCGCTGCGTCATCGCCCGCCTCGCTTTCGCTTCCGCTGTCAGCGGGAACAGCATCGCCGCTTCCGCCGCAGGCCGAGAAGGAAAGTATTATGGTCAGGCATAATAGTAATAGCAGTAGTTTTTTCATGTCATTATCCTCTTATCCTAAATACGCGAATTTTCTTCTTCCGGGGCCGGCCAGCCAGCGGTAGATCACGAAGGATACCAGAAGCAGCACGACGCTCACGATGAGAAGATAGATCTCACAGGGAATGAACATCCCCACCACAAAGAATATTCCTGCGAAGATGAGCGTCAGCACCCATTCTCCGAAGAGGCAGATCAGCGGGTTCAGTCCCTGCTTGATGGGATACGCTTCGTTGGTCCAGTCGAAGCTGGGCCTCTTCATGTTTATCCAGAGCCCGAAGAAGGCCGTGAACGTTGTATACGCTATGGCCGCTATCATCACAACTGCCCAGGTCAGAACGGACATACCCGTAACTATGGCCACCGTCGTTGCCAGGATCAGCGCCGCCGGTACGCAAAGAATGTACTCCATCTTTATCTTTGCCATGAATATCTTCATGGGGTCGATGGGCATGGTCTGCAGGATCCAGATGTTCTTTCCTTCAAGAGAGATGGAAGGCATCGTGTAGTAGCAGGTGGACACTATGGCGAAGATCACTATCGTAAGCACTGCAGGAGCGATGCCGGAAGCGTTGGGAAAGACTTCTTTTGCGCTGTCCAGGATCTCCACGATGGAGTTCCTCTTTATCACCGCCGCAACCGCAAAGGCGACCATGAATATCGCGCCCAGTCCGCAGTTCATCATGTAGGATGAGCTCGAGATGAAGCGGCGGTATTCCTTGAAGAGAAGGACCTGCGCCTGGGTACCGGCCTTGAGAACGCCGGAACCGACTTTGGAGGAGCCGCCCTTTCCTGCGCTGATGACCGCATTTCTGAAAGTCCTTGAAAGCGCAAAATATATCACCCCGAAGATCACCGCTATGGTGAGCAGTCCCAGCACCAGACCGATTGGCGATCCCGTATGGCCGAGCCCTACGAAGTAGAGCGGCGGAAGGAACTTGTGGATCCAGTCTGCCATGGCCGAGCTGTGGCTGATCAGCGCTGAGGTGAATTTGCTCATCTGGAAGTATACGAAGAAGTATGCACCCAGGAACAAAAGACTCGCTATGGTGGACGCGATGCCCTTTCCCTTAAGTCTCGCATTTACGAGGGATACCAGCCAGCCAAGCACCGCGCTCAGGCCAAGTGCCAGGAACGTCAGGGCGATCAGCATGATGACGTTGGAAATAAGGGTGAAGGCGCTGAATCCGATTATTTTGCTATAGGTCATCATCGCCGGAATGACCGTCGATGCGACGAATATAAAGGAGATGAAGCAAAGCGGCATCATCCTCGCCAGCAGTATGTATCCCGGAGGGATGGGCATGGAGAGGAGCATCTCATTGTCCTTTGCTCTGAAAAGGGTGAGGTCCGCGGTGAACATGGTGATCAGCGTTCCGAGCAGCACTCCCATTATATCCATCAGGATAAAGAATTTCCAGTCTTCACCCTTTCCGAGAAGCTCGAGCCCCATCTCATCCGCAAGGGTGCCCACACCTGCTCCGATAGACAGACCCAGAAGCACATAGATCGCAAGGGTTATCACGAAGCCGCCTGCCGAACCGCTTTTGGATCTTTTCTTCCCAAAGCTGAAGAGCGTGGCAAGCTCCATGAACTGCTTTTTTATGAGGGTGGCGAGGAGCCCGGAATGTTTGCCAAGCGACCCGCCGGCGGGAGCTTTCCCCCGCGTTCTGTTATCCAAAGTGTTCATTTTTACTCCTCCAGTTCCAGGAAGACTTCCTCAAGGGATTCGTCTCCCTTTACTTCCTCCATGGTGCCGGAGCGGATCAGTTTGCCGTCCTTGATGATGGCCACCTTATCGCAAAGCTTTTCAGCCACTTCCAGCACGTGGGTGGAGAAGAAGATGGCGGCGCCGTTATCGCACATCTCTCTCATTATCTGTTTAAGTATGAAGGCTGCCTTCGGATCCAGTCCTACGAAGGGCTCGTCCATGAGGATGAGCTTGGGCTCATGGATGAGAGCGCCGATCACCGCAAGCTTCTGCTTCATGCCGTGTGAATAGGAGCCGATTGCCTTGTCCAGGTCACCAATCAGGCTGAATTCATTGGCGTAGAAGCGGGCCTTTTTTTCAAGCTCTTCCGTGGATACCCCGAAGATACCGCCGATAAAGTTCAGGTACTGGGTACCTGACATATAGTCGTAGAGGTCCGGGTTGTCAGGGATGTAAGCGATCTTTCTTTTGCATCCCATGGGGTCGGCCTTGATGGAAGTGCCGTCGATGTAGATCTCGCCCTCGTCGAAAGGCAGGATCCCCACCACCGACTTAAGGGTCGTGGTCTTACCTGCACCGTTATGGCCGATAAAGCCGTAGATCTCGCCGGGTGCGATCTCCAGGCTCAGGTCGTTCACAGCCTTGTAGTCTCCGTAAATCTTGGTAAGGTGTTCTATCTTAAGCATGGTTTTCTCCTTTTGATTTTTTGCTGTACTTGTGATACGCGTTTATTCTAAGGTTTCCACAAGGTGGAATGTCAATACTTTTTTCTTACGATCATGTAGGATACCCAGTAGAGCAAGATCATGATGCAGACTCCGCTCGATGCCATCATCATGAGTTCCTTCTTGTCCATTACCGCTAACACGATGGTAGCGACAGCTGCGATCAGAACGAACATGTAGCCCGCCCAGCTCCAGGCTTTCATCCTGAGATAACGGTTACGTTCGTCGTTGACCTCGATCTCATAGTTCTCCCTGTATTCAGCGTCCTTTTCAAGCTTGATGCCCATGACCAGACGGACGATGCCAACGCCGAACAGAGCGCCGCCCATGCCGGGAAGGATCTGCGCAAGGGTGGTGCCCCCCAGATCCACGATCTGAGCCGCGATAAACAGCGCGATACCAAGCACTATATATAATATTGCCAGCGGCAGATACCTGTTCTTCATCTCTCATCCTCCTCAAACAAAAATACTTCCTCTATGCTCATACCGAACAATTTAGCTATCTTATGCGCCAAAAGTATGGACGGGTCATAGCGCCCGTTCTCGAGGGAGCTGATGGTCTGCCTCGATACCCCAAGGGCCTTCGCCAGCTCATCCTGCTTGATCCCCCGCTCCTGGCGGATCTCTACTATCTTATTCTTCATATATGCTCCTTTTCACATTGGACGCAATTTGATGTAAAGCTTCCTTTACATGTATAGTAGCATGGGTTTGAGGTTATGTCAAGCATGCTTTACATTATAGCGCAAAATATTTTCGTCTGGGTGGGGTGGGTAGGTCTGAATTTGATATTTTGCTGATTTAGACCTACTTTTCGTATACCCCGGGGGGGTATACGGTCACTCGCATAAGGCTAAAAACTCAATTTAGGCTTATTTTAGCCTTAATTTCCAGCAAAACACATAACTCCCATGACTCAGACTCACTGAAAAGTAAGCTTTTTCCTGCAAAAAACCCAAATTCGGCTTACTCACTCCTCCGGCAGGGGATGGGGGTATATGAAAATTAAGGCTAAATCTCGCATTGTCCCGATTTTAGCCTTAACGCCCGGGAAACTCAAATAAAAGAAGGATCCGCCAAGGCGGATCCTACCTATCATATATAAGGTGGGCAGTGCCTACGCACTGCCTTCACTGCGGCGCCCCGGCGCCGCAGTTCATCATATACGTTATCATTCTTCTAACGGAACACTACGCGTCCATCCCGTATCTCGACGCCCTCCTCACGGAGCAGCCTGAGCTGCTCCTCGGGTCCGCCGAAGCCGAAGTTGGCTGCCGGCCGCCCGGAGGCGTTCACGACGCGGTGGCAGGGTATCACACCCTCATACGGATTGTCGTGCAGGGCATTTCCCACAGCCCGGGCGGCCCCCGGGTGCCCCGCCATCACGGCGATCTCCCCATAAGTGGACACAGCCCCGCGGGGCACCCTCGCCGTCTCTTCGTAGACACGTTCTTTGAAGGACTCGCCTCCCACGTGGCTTTCCACGAGGTCATCCCCGTGGTATTCCAGCCGCATGAAGAAAAACGGCTCGTCCTCCGCAACCATCCTCATGAATAAGCGGTCGCCTTCCCAAAGGTTCAGGTCCATGATCTCATCCTTCGGGATCCATTTAAGGTCTCCCTCGGCGCCCGAAAGCACCTCGCCTGTCTCAAGCGCCCGAAGTACGCGGCGCCCGCGCTCAGCGTCCTCTTCAGAGACTCCCGCACCGCTCACCACCTCAAAATCATCCGCCGTGAACAGGAACATCCTCTCGTGCTCCCACTCGTCCGAATTAAAGGCGATGATGGCCCGCGCGGTCCAGGACTTCAGCCGAAGCCCGGTCTCTTCTCTCACCTCGCGCAAAAGACACTCCGGCACGGTCTCCAGTGGCTCGCGCTTGCCACCGACTCCGATCCACTTGCCTTTGTTGCAGTCGACCTTCTTTTTATTACGAAGAAGCATCAGGTACTTCCCGTCTTTTTCAATATAGCAAAGCGTACTGTCTATCATTTCCAAATCATCCGGCGCAAAACATCCGCTCCGCACTATTTCTCCAGCTTCCCGTAGCACTTTCCCATAAAGCGCTCGACGTCGATCACCGCTCTCTGATGGTGACCCTTTCCGATAGGTCCCACTTCATCAAAGGCCTCCATGTCGAAATCCACGATCTTGCCGTTCGCAGAAATATCCGTGACAGTAACGCGCACCGTGACCTCCATGCCTACAGGTGTAGGCGCGGTATGTTCAGCGCTCACTAAAATACCTACGGAACTCTTTCCCTCAGGAAGCTCGCGTGCCATGTATTCCAGCCCTGCATTCTCCATCTGAGCTACCAGGAAAGGTGTGCCGAACACTCTGAGCGCTCCGGATCCTCCTGCGGCCGCGGTTATCTCATCAGTTACAACTCTCTTTACTTCGTTAGTATCTCCTATTTTCATATATGCCTCCGTCCACATAAGTTTATATAAATGATACCACTGCTAAACTCAAATCTCAATCGCTTTTAGAAACCATTATTGCCCGTTTTTCAAGCTCTTGTGTCTTTCGTTTATCCCAAAATACTTGACATCCCAGTATTTATAAAATAAAATGTTACCAAGAAATGAGTTTATTGCCAAGTAAAGCCTTATGGCTCTAAAGGGTTACTCGTTTCTTTTTTATATCTATAATATCATACAAATGCACCTTATTATCATTACCATGCCTAAACAGTAAGGACGCATGAAATACGTTATATCTTTCTAACCCTCCAGAATTATCATATACAGGTAAAGCAAAGAAAGAATTAAACTTGTACCATCCATACCTTGCACTATTTCTGTGCTTTTCTCCATTGTTTTCTCTATAACTCTTACCTGTCGCAACCTCTACCATTTAAGGAATTCCCTGTGCAGCGTTAGCTTTAGCCTTTGCTAAAGTCCCTTTTAATTTATAAGTATATTTCGATCCGGTATATTCATCAGGAAAATCCTTCCCTATGTAAATTAAATCTCCGGATTCAGCAATCCTGTAAAAATCATCAACGTAATTGTACAGATATCTTTTCACATCATCCCAATCGATAGATTGTCTGCCCTTAAAGATTATGTCGTTTATTACTACAATACTATTACCATCCGCATCTTTTATTACCGATATATTTCTGTTCATTTTAGTTCCCCTTTTTTATAATCTCTATATGTCTTTTCATTTTACCAATCGCTGAACAAAAATACTATTACCTAAATATCGACAAAAAATGGCAACTTTTCGACCATTAGACCTTCTATAATCTATCCTTCTATCCCACACAAAACAAATCGTGCTTAAGCTCCCCAACACGCAAACAGGACCCGGATTTCTCCGGGTCCTGTGTTGTTTTTTCAGTTGACGCTTGGGTGCGTCCGGTCAGAACCTATTAAGCTCTTTCCTTTCTTCTTCTGATGATCATCAGAAGGAGTCCGAGTGCTGCACTGAGCATTACGCTGTACTCTACGATCGGTGTGGTATCGCCTGTCTTAGGTGACCCGCCTTCAGGTGCCTTGTCGGTCTTGGTGGTTACGTCACCAGGTACAACAGGTGTCTTGTCGCCGTCAGGATCGTTACCTTCTGCTGTAGCCACGTTGGTTACGCTTCCGGCTGCTGCATCCTTTTCGGTTACTTTGTACTCGGCCTTGAAGGTCTTGGACTTGCCTGCTGCCAGGCTGTCTACCTTCCACTCATCTCCGGTAAGTGCGTCCTTAACTACGATATCCGTCATGTCCTGAGTTCCGTCGTTTGTTACGGTGATCTCGTACTTGATGGTCTCGCCTGTTACGAATGTCTTGCCGTTTGCAGGAGTGTTGGTTACCTTCTTTTCAACGGTCATGTGTGCAAACTTGTCGACAGGATCGTCATCGCTGTGAGTCTTTTCTCCCTCGAAGACTGCTTCGACTGTGTTAGTGAATGAACCGTTCTTGACATCATCTTCAGTTACTACGTGAGTTGCGGTGGTCGTTACGGACTCGCCTGCTTCAACGTTCTCGAATACGCTTTCGCCTGTGATGGTTACGCCTTCCTGTTCAACTACGGTGATGGTCTTAGCCTCGTCGTAGATGTTGGTAACAGTGATGGTGTATTCGATAGTGTCGCCGATCTGATATGTCTTATCATCGTGAGTCTTCTTGACTACCTTCTCGTGGTTCTCAGGTGTAACGTCATCGGTTACAGTGAGTGTTCCTTCAACTTCAGTGATCTCGTAGTTTGCTGCGATCTCCTTGGATACAGGATCGTCAGAAGCTGCAGCTGCTGCATCTTCAAGGATGCCGAGTGCACTGAGTACCTTAGCGAAGGTGCTCTTCTCTGCCTTCTTGGAGAAGGTGTAGATGAAGGTGTTAGGGCTTTCGCCAACCTGTGTCTGTGAACCTGTTACGTCGAAGGTCAGTTCGTCGGTAGGTGCAAGGCCGTCTCCTGTGATGGTAACTTCCTTCTTTGTAAGAGGTGTTCCATCGTAAGGCTTCTCAGCTGATGCAGATGTGAGGGTGATAGATCTCTTGTCGATGGTGATGGAACCATCTTCAACTACGAACTTGATGTTGGTGAAGTTCTGTGACAGGTTCGCAAAATCATCCTCAGTCATTCCCATATTGGTAGTTCCGCTCTTGACATCCTCTGCAGGTTCTTCACCATTTTCAAATACATTTGTTCTTGAAGCGATGATATTGCCGTCCTTGTCAAGATCTGCGTCTTCCTTAGGAGTGAACTGGAAGTCATCCTCAGTGTAAAGTTCATTGCTGATTTCTACAGTGTAGCCTGTTACAGTGTGTTCCTTACCGTCATAAGTTGCTTCATCGGAAGCTCCTGTGATGGTAACGACTACTTCATCGGTCACAGGTGTGATCTCAAGAGTTCCGGGTACTACAGTGATCTTGATGTTGGTGTAGTTCTCGGATGTTGCACTGAAATTAGCTGCGCTCATCGCCATCGTGTAGGTTCCGACGTTGGTTCCCTTAGCGGTCGCCTTTGCATCGTCCTGTGCGATTCCGGTGAAGGTGATCGTAGGATCGTATGTGCTTACAGTGTAGCCGTTCACGCTCTGTTCCTTGGTGTTGTATACCTTGGTGTCAGACTTTCCGGTTACTGTGATCTCGTACTCATCTGTGATCGGTGTGATCTCAAGAGTTCCGGGTACCACATTGATCTTGATGTTCGTGTAGTTCTCGGATGTTGCACTGAAATCATCCTTTGTCATCGTCATCGTATAGGTTCCAGCATTAGTTCCCTTAGCGGTTGCCTTTGCATCGTCCTGTGCGATTCCGGTGAAGGTGATCGTAGGATCGTACTCGCTTACGGTATAGCCGTTCACGCTCTGCTCGCTTCTGTTGTATACCTTGGTGTCAGAGTTTCCGGTTACTGTGATCTCATACTCTTTCGTATCCGGTGTGATTGTCAGTTTGCCGGGTATTACAGTGATCTTGATATTAGTGTAGTTTGGTGATGTTGCACTGAAATCATCCTTTGTCATCGTCATCGTGTAGGTTCCGACATTGGTTCCCTTTGCGGTTGCCTTTGCATCGTCCTGTGCGATTCCGGTGAATGTGATCGTAGGATCGTACTCGCTTACAGTGTAGCCGTTCACGCTCTGTTCCTTGGTGTTGTATACCTTGGTGTCAGAGTTTCCGGTTACCTTGATTTCATACTCATCTGTGATCGGTGTGATCTCAAGAGTTCCGGGTACTACAGTGATCTTGATGTTGGTGTAGTTCTCGGATGTTGCACTGAAATCAGCTGCGCTCATCGCCATCGTGTAGGTTCCGACGTTGGTTCCCTTAGCGGTTGCCTTTGCATCGTCCTGTGCGATTCCGGTGAATGTGATCGTAGGATCGTATGTGCTTACAGTGTAGCCGTTTACACTCTGTTCCTTGGTGTTGTATACCTTGGTGTCAGAGTTTCCGGTTACCTTGATTTCATACTCATCTGTGATCGGTGTGATCTCAAGAGTTCCGGGTACTACATTGATCTTGATGTTCGTGTAGTTCTCGGATGTTGCACTGAAATCAGCTGCGCTCATCGCCATCGTGTAGGTTCCGACGTTGGTTCCCTTAGCGGTCGCCTTTGCATCGTCCTGTGCGATTCCGGTGAAGGTGATCGTAGGATCGTACTCACTTACGGTATATCCGTTCACGCTCTGTTCCTTGGTATTGTATACCTTGGTGTCAGAGTTTCCGGTTACCTTGATCTCGTACTCATCTGTGATCGGTGTGATCTCAAGAGTTCCGGGTACTACCGTGATCTTGATGTTCGTGTAGTTCTCGGATGTTGCACTGAAATCAGCTGCGCTCATCGTCATCGTGTAGGTTCCGACGTTGGTTCCCTTTGCGGTTGCCTTTGCATCATCCTGCGCGATTCCGGTGAATGTGATCGTAGGATCGTATGTGCTTACAGTGTAGCCGTTCACGCTCTGTTCCTTGGTATTGTATACCTTGGTGTCAGAGTTTCCGGTTACCTTGATCTCATACTCATCTTCATTAGGAGTAATGTTCAGTGTTCCGGGTACTACTACAATCTTAATGTTTTCATAGTTGGCAGATGTCGCGCTGAAGTCTTCTGCACTCATTGTCATCGTATATTTGCCGACATTGGTTCCCTTTGCGGTCGCCTTTGCATCGTCCTGTGCGATTCCGGTGAAGGTGATACTTTCATCATAATCGCTTACGATGTATCCACTTACGCTCTGTGCACTGCCGTTATAGATCTTTGTAGCAGAGTTGCCGGTTACGGTGATCACATACTCATCAGTACTCTTTGTGATGGTAAGCTTACCAGGTGTTACATTGAATGTGATGTTGGTGTAATTAGGTGATGTTGCAGCAAAGTCTGCGGCACTCAATGCCATTGTGTATTCGCCGACATTGATTCCCTTTGCGGTAGCTTTTGCATCATTCTGAGCAGGTTGTGTAGTAACTGTAATTGTTGGATCGTATTCACCTACTGTGTAACCGTTAACGCTCTTTTCAGTTGCATCATAGACCGCTGTAGCATTATTACCTGTTACCGTAATCACATATTCTGTTGTGATAGGAGTGATCTCAAGAGTTCCGGGTACTACCGTGATCTTGATGTTGGTGTAGTTTGGTGAAGTTGCACTGAAATCAGCTGCGCTCATCGTCATCGTGTACTCACCAACATTGGTTCCCTTAGCGGTCGCCTTTGCATCATCCTGTGCGATTCCGGTGAAGTTAATCGTAGGATCGTACTCACTTACGGTATATCCGTTCACGCTCTGCTCGCTTCTGTTGTATACCTTGGTGTCAGAGTTTCCGGTTACCTTGATCTCGTACTCATCTGTGATCGGTGTGATCTCAAGAGTTCCGGGTACTACCGTGATCTTGATGTTCGTGTAGTTCTCGGATGTTGCACTGAAATCAGCTGCGCTCATCGTCATCGTGTAGGTTCCGACGTTGGTTCCCTTTGCGGTTGCCTTTGCATCATCCTGTGCAAGACCGGTGAATGTGATGGTTTCGTCATATGCACTTACTGTATAGCCGTTCACGCTCTGCTCCTGAGCATTGTATACCTTGGTGTCAGAGTTTCCGGTTACTGTGATCTCATACTCTTTCGTATCCGGTGTGATTGTCAATTTGCCGGGTACTACTGTGATCTTGATATTGCTGTAGTTAGGTGATGTTGCGCTGAAATCAGCAGATGTCATTTCCATCGTGTATTCGCCGACATTGGTTCCCTTTGCGGTAGCCTTGGCTGCATCCTGTGCAAGACCGGTGAATGTGATGGTTTCGTCATATGCACTTACTGTATAGCCGTTTACGCTCTGTTCGCTTCTGTTGTATACCTTGGTATCAGAGTTACCGGTTACAATAATCTCATATTCTGCCTCTTCAGGTGTGATAGTCAACTTACCAGGTACTACAGTGATCTTGATGTTAGTGTAGTTGGCAGATGTCGCTGAGAAGTCATCCTTTGTCATTGCCATTGTATACTCCCCAACATCAGTTCCCTTTGCAGTTGCTTTAGCAGCAGTCTGCTCAAGACCTGTAAATGTGATAGTCGGATCATAATCACTTACAGTGTAGCCGCTTACGCTCTGTTCCCTGGTGTTGTATACCTTGGTGTCAGACTTTCCGGTTACTTTGATCTCATACTCATCAGTGAATGGTGTGATCTCAAGAGTTCCGGGTACTACAGTGATCTTGATGTTAGTGTAGTTTGGTGATGTTGCATTGAAATCATCCTTTGTCATTGTCATCGTGTAGGTTCCGACGTTGGTTCCCTTTGCGGTCGCCTTTGCATCATCCTGCGCGATTCCGGTAAATGTGATCGTAGGATCGTACTCGCTTACAGTGTAGCCACTTACACTCTGCTCGGTTCTGTTGTAAACCTTAGTGTCAGAGTTTCCGGTTACTGTGATCTCATAGGCCTTCTCATCAGGTGTTATGGTCAGCGTTCCGGGTACTACAGTGATCTTGATGTTAGTGTAGTTTGGTGATGTTGCATTGAAATCATCCTTTGTCATCGTCATCGTGTAGGTTCCGACGTTGGTTCCCTTTGCGGTTGCCTTTGCATCGTCCTGCGCGATTCCGTTAAAGGTGATAGTTGAGTCATACTCACTTACAGTGTAGCCGCTTACACTCTGTTCCTTGGTGTTGTATACCTTGGTGTCAGAGTTTCCGGTTACTGTGATCTCATACTCATCTGTGTAAGGAGTAATTGTCAGCTTACCAGGGATTACTTCGATCTCAATGTTGGTGTAGTTAGGTGATGTAGCCTTGAAATCAGCTGACGTCATCGCCATTGTGTATTCGCCAACATTAGTTCCAGTTGCAGTTGCCTTAGCATCAGTCTGAGCGATTCCGGTGAAGGTGATACTTTCATCATAATCGCTTACGGTGTATCCACTTACGCTCTGTGCACTGCCGTTATAGATCTTTGTATCAGTATTACCTGTTACGGTGATCTTATATGTTCCCTTAGGAGTAATTGTCAGCGTTCCGGGTACTACAGTGATCTTAATGTTGGTGTAGTTAGGTGATGCTGCGCTGAAGTCTCCTTCTTCCATCGTCATCGTATAGGTTCCGACGTTGGTTCCCTTTGCGGTCGCCTTCGCATCATCCTGCGCTATTCCGGTGAAGGTGATGGTAGGATCGTATTCGCTTACGGTATAGCCGTTTACACTATGCTCTGCTTCATCATACTCGTAGCTTGCCTTGTTACCGGTTACCGTAATGACATATTCCGAAGTGATCGGTGTGATCTCAAGTGTTCCAGGTACTACCGTGATCTTGATGTTGGTGTAGTTTGGTGATGTTGCACTGAAATCAGCTACGCTCATCGTCATCGTGTACTCACCAACATTGGTTCCCTTAGCGGTTGCCTTTGCATCGTCCTGTGCGATTCCGGTGAAGGTGATCGTAGGATCGTACTCACTTACGGTATAGCCGTTCACACTCTGTTCCTTGGTGTTGTATACCTTGGTGTCGGAGTTTCCGGTTACTGTGATCTCATACTCTTCTGTGATCGGTGTGATCTCAAGTGTTCCGGGTACTACAGTGATCTTGATGTTGGTGTAGTTCTCAGATGTAGCGCTGAAATCATCCTTTGTCATCGTCATCGTGTAGGTTCCGACGTTGGTTCCCTTAGCGGTTGCCTTTGCATCGTCCTGTGCGATTCCGGTGAATGTGATCGTAGGATCGTACTCGCTTACAGTATAGCCGCTTACGCTCTGTTCCTTGGTGTTGTATACCTTGGTGTCAGACTTTCCGGTTACCTTGATTTCATACTCTGTGGTTATCGGATTAATTGTAAGAGTTCCAGGTACTACAGTGATCTTGATGTTGGTGTAGTTCTCGGATGTTGCTGTGAAATCATCCTTTGTCATCGTCATCGTGTAGGTTCCGACGTTGGTTCCCTTAGCAGTTGCCTTTGCATCATCCTGTGCGATTCCGGTGAAGGTGATTGTTTCGTCATACGCACTGACACTATAACCATTTACACTCTGTTCTTCAGTATTATAAATCTTATTTGCAGAGTTTCCTGTTATGACGATTTCGTATACTTTTTCATCAGGTGTAATTTCCAATGTTCCGGGTACTACAGTGATCTTGATGTTGGTGTAGTTCTCGGATGTTGCAGTGAAATCATCCTTTGTCATCGTCATCGTGTAGGTTCCGACGTTGGTTCCCTTAGCAGTTGCCTTTGCATCGTCCTGCGCGATTCCGGTGAATGTGATCGTAGGATCGTACTCGCTTACAGTGTAGCCGTTTACGCTCTGTTCCTTGGTATTGTATACCTTGGTGTCAGAGTTTCCGGTTACTGTGATCTCATAGGCCTTCTCATCAGGTGTAATTTCCAATGTTCCGGGTACTACAGTGATCTTGATGTTCGTGTAGTTCTCGGATGTTGCAGTGAAATCATCCTTTGTCATCGTCATCGTGTAGGTTCCGACGTTGGTTCCCTTTGCGGTCGCCTTTGCATCGTCCTGTGCGATTCCGGTGAATGTGATCGTAGGATCGTACTCGCTTACAGTATAGCCGCTTACACTCTGTTCCTTGGTGTTGTATACCTTGGTGTCAGAGTTTCCGGTTACTGTAACCTCGTACTCATCTGTGTAAGGAGTAATTGTCAGCTTGCCAGGGATTACTTCGATCTCAATGTTGGTGTAGTTAGGCGATGTAGCCTTGAAATCAGCTGACGTCATCGTCATTGTGTATTCGCCAACATTAGTTCCAGTTGCAGTTGCCTTAGCATCAGTCTGAGCGATTCCGGTGAAGGTGATACTTTCATCATAATCGCTTACGGTGTATCCACTTACGCTCTGTGTACTGCCGTTATAGATCTTTGTATCAGTATTACCTGTTACGGTGATCTTATATGTTCCCTTAGGAGTAATTGTCAGCGTTCCGGGTACTACCTCAATCTTAATGTTGGTGTAGTTAGGTGATGCTGCGCTGAAGTCAGCTGCGCTCATCGCCATCGTGTACTCACCAACATTGGTTCCCTTTGCGGTCGCCTTCGCATCATCCTGCGCGATTCCGGTGAATGTGATCGTAGGATCGTATTCGCTTACGGTATAGCCGTTTACACTATGCTCTGCTTCATCATACTCGTAGCTTGCCTTGTTACCGGTTACCGTAATGACATATTCCGAAGTGATCGGTGTGATCTCAAGTGTTCCGGGTACTACCGTGATCTTGATGTTCGTGTAGTTTGGTGATGTTGCACTGAAATCAGCTGCGCTCATCGTCATCGTGTACTCACCAACATTGGTTCCCTTAGCGGTCGCCTTTGCATCATCCTGTGCGATTCCGGTGAAGGTGATCGTAGGATCGTATGTGCTTACAGTGTAGCCGTTCACGCTCTGTTCCTTGGTGTTGTATACCTTGGTGTCGGAGTTTCCGGTTACCTTGATCTCATACTCATCTGTGATCGGTGTGATCTCAAGAGTTCCGGGTACTACAGTGATCTTGATGTTCGTGTAGTTCTCGGATGTTGCACTGAAATCATCCTTTGTCATCGTCATCGTGTAGGTTCCGACGTTGGTTCCCTTAGCGGTTGCCTTTGCATCGTCCTGTGCGATTCCGGTGAATGTGATCGTAGGATCGTACTCGCTTACAGTATAGCCGCTTACGCTCTGTTCCTTGGTGTTGTATACCTTGGTGTCAGAGTTTCCGGTTACCTTGATCTCATACTCATCTGTGATCGGTGTGATCTCAAGAGTTCCGGGTACTACCGTGATCTTGATGTTGGTGTAGTTCTCGGATGTTGCACTGAAATCATCCTTTGTCATCGTCATCGTATAGGTTCCGACGTTGGTTCCAGTTGCGGTTGCCTTTGCATCGTCCTGTGCGATTCCGGTGAATGTGATCGTAGGATCGTACTCGCTTACAGTGTAGCCGCTTACACTCTGTTCCTTGGTGTTGTATACCTTGGTGTCAGAGTTTCCGGTTACTGTGATCTCATACTCATCTGTGATAGGTGTGATCTCAAGAGTTCCGGGTATTACTTCGATTTCGATTTCTGTATAGTTCTCAGATGTTGCACTGAAATCATCCTTTGTCATCGTCATCGTATAGGTTCCGACGTTGGTTCCAGTTGCGGTTGCCTTTGCATCATCCTGTGCGATTCCGGTGAATGTGATTGTTGAGTCATACTCACTTACAGTGTAGCCGCTTACGCTCTGCGCACTGCCGTTATAGATCTTTGTATCAGTATTACCTGTTACGGTGATCTTATATGTTCCCTTAGGAGTAATTGTCAGCGTTCCGGGTACTACCTCAATCTTAATGTTGGTGTAGTTTTCGGATGTTGCACTGAAATCATCCTTTGTCATCGTCATCGTGTAGGTTCCGACGTTGGTTCCAGTTGCAGTCGCTTTTGCGTCGTCCTGTGCGATTCCGGTGAATGTGATCGTAGGATCGTACTCACTTACGTCATAGCCGTTTACACTCTTCTCAGACTTGTCATATTCGTAGCTTGCCTTGTTACCGGTTACCGTAATGACATATTCCGAAGTGATCGGTGTGATCTCAAGAGTTCCGGGTACTACAGTGATCTTGATGTTCGTGTAGTTCTCGGATGTTGCACTGAAATCAGCTGCGCTCATCGTCATCGTGTAGGTTCCGACGTTGGTTCCCTTTGCGGTCGCCTTTGCATCGTCCTGTGCGATTCCGGTGAATGTGATCGTAGGATCGTATGTGCTTACAGTATATCCGTTCACGCTCTGTTCCTTGGTGTTGTATACCTTGGTGTCGGAGTTTCCGGTTACCTTGATCTCATACTCATCTGTGATCGGTGTGATCTCAAGAGTTCCGGGTACTACAGTGATCTTGATGTTCGTGTAGTTCTCGGATGTTGCACTGAAATCATCCTTTGTCATCGTCATCGTGTAGGTTCCGACGTTGGTTCCCTTAGCGGTTGCCTTTGCATCGTCCTGTGCGATTCCGGTGAATGTGATCGTAGGATCGTACTCGCTTACAGTATAGC
>Ga0256405_10006874_pt1 | contig 17712 bp, 13 predicted proteins | sample RumenRJG_02DNA_FD_189096 | JGI IMG/M metagenome (GOLD analysis project Ga0256405, IMG submission 189096) | Bovine rumen microbial communities from Lethbridge, Alberta, Canada - RJG_02 | ecosystem: Host-associated > Mammals > Digestive system > Stomach > Rumen | place: Canada: Alberta...
GAAGAGAATCCTACAGAGAATGAAAGTAAAGAATCCTAATTAAGACTAGTATATAAAACCTACTAAATAAGAGTCACAAATCTATACCTACCTGGGATATTCCAGGTAGGTGATTTGTTTTTTTTTTGTGACTTTAGAGTAACATAAATGCCATAAATTGAAAGGTGGTATGACTTATGGCTTTTAAAGTTACTCTTGGTGAAATTAAACAGCTTGCTTATGCTGCTAAAGATTCTATCTGGGCAGATGCTAGATCTCTGAATAGGGATGTAAAAGTATATCTTCATTGGTCAGCAGGTAGATATGATCAGATCTTCTCTGATTATCATATCAATATCACTGGAGATGGTGGTATCTATGCTACTACTAATGACTTCTCTGAGGTATTAGCACATACTTGGAAACGTAATACTGGTTCGTTTGGTATTTCTCTTTCTTGTGCATATGGTGCTACTACTAATAGTTTAGGACCTTATGCTCCCAACCCCCTTCAGATTGATTTCATGGCTCAGGTAGGATGTATCGTAGCAGATGCATGGGATCTTACTATTGATATTAAACGAGTAATGACTCATGGTGAAGCTGCTGATAATGAAGATGGTCTCCCTATCCATGAGGAGTATGGTCCTAAGACTACTTGTGAGAGATGGGATCTTGAGTATCTTGGAATTGAAACATCTACTAGATTTAATCCTTGGGCTACTGATGGTTCTAGGGGTGGAGATATCCTCAGAGGAAAGATGAATTGGTATCGTAGTGTAAAGAAGCTTAGTAGTTTAGTATAAAAAAAGACTACCCGTATTAACACGGGTAGTCATAGAGTTTTGTCTAGTTATTATTTACCTTTGCAGTAAGCATCATAATCATCTTTGGTATAGCAAGGAATACTGATGATAGAAGGACGCTCCTGGAGATGGCATATACCGAGTTTATCCTCAGCATAAGTTCCACCATTGATGGGAAGACCATCAATGTACCTCTCAGCGAACCAAAGATCCTCTAAGAACTGCTGAACCATAACACGACGAGCCATAACATGGAAGTTAGGCTTCTTCACACCAGAACCTTTAATCTTAGACATCTCAAGCTGATGCACAAACCTAGGCATGCTAGCGTAACGTGCTTTAGATTCATAATACCTCTTAGCATAGATAGAACGATACTCACCAGTCTTAGGATCCATTCCACCCTTCCTAAGGATATTAGCAGCCCATACACCTACGATCTTTCCTTTAAGTTTGGCATTATACCCATAGCCAACCTTAACATTTATATCACCATTCTTATCGATGTATGTAGAACGTACAATGTCACTCTTATTACGAGCCCGTTTTTCGATGACCACATCCTGAGTATTATCATCTATATGGAAGTTTGCTTTCTCCAAGATACTCCCTATAGTAGCAACCCATTTCTCATTCTTGATGATCTGATCAAAATCCCCTTCATCTCTAAGGAATCCGAGTATCTCTTTCTTACGAACATGCTCTTTCTCATACCTAAACATACCTACCATGCTCTTTGCCACAAGATAATCCTCGTAACAGAAGAAGTTACCCTTATAGCGATCAAAGTTGAAAGGATTAATAGTTTCTTCTTCTGCTTTAGCGTTCCTATTGGTGATGAAGAAGTTTTCAATCATATTGACACAGCACCAGATCTGGAGATCCCTTGTAATCTGCCTCTTTTCATCAGGCCTACGAATAACCTGATCCATACCAACATACCTATGGTATGAGGAAGGATGCCTAGCCATGAGAGGATTGAAACCAACTATCAACTCAGCAGCAATGATTTCACCAGTTCCGCACAACCCTACAAGATACCTATTCCAATACGGATGCTTGTGTACAAGCTGGACCATGTAGGATTCAGAAGTTGCCTCTATCTCCAGATATTTCTTATACTCTTTTATCTGATGATAGATGGCCAGATTGATGAGGAAACGAAGTCCTAAGTCTTTCTTGATAACTTCAAATTCATTTTCGTTATCAATAGTGATATTAGACTTCTTATCAATCATCTTTAAGAGATACTTTGACATGTCGTCTATGAAATCAGATCCCTCACGTTCAGATTTCTTTTTAGTAGTAAGAACGCGATTTGTTATGAGTCTGATGTCATCAGTAAGAACTCTCTTCTTCAAGATGAGATCAAGCTTATCATACTCCTCCTCAATACACTCGAAGACATTTACATCTTCTGGGGTGATAGGGGTTTTGAGCACCTTGCCTGCTGCTTCAGCAGCTTCATTACGTTCTTTAGCAACTTCCTGACGAAGATTATTATAAGTCTTCCTCCCAACGGTAACGTAGAAGTTTGAACGAATGCTGTTGCTAATCTTGATACGAATACTCTTAGCATTATTATAAGATTTCAATGCCATTGCCAAAGCATTTATATTGTGGGTATTCCTATTATGATAGAATATCGACTTCACATAGAAACGGGGATTATTGCTACGAAGATACTCATTGAGAATGTAATACGTAGTATGCTCCCAATCTTTCTTATTATCATCCCTGAACAGAGATGTATTAACAGTGAATAGAGGTTCATCTTCTACCATAAGATAGATCTCATCTTCACTATACAGATTGACCTTATCTATAAAGATTGGACGGAATTCTGTCTGATATTCGTATATAGGAATGATATACCAACTGTGCTGGTCAACATTGGTGAACTTATTGATTATCTTAAGCTCTTTGCAGATGACCTCATTGATAGTCTTTACTGAATTATTTGACTTATCATCACTCTTGTCATCATAGGTCTCTTCATAGACATCATCATCGTCTTCCTTCTTTTTTGCTTTCGGCATACGGATTTCCTTAGAAGGATATCCATCCTCTTTGCTATCATATATGATAGCAAAATGGGAAATCTTGTTCTTGTCATAGACAGTACCATCACGATCGTCCATGATAATTACGTCATTTCTGTTGATCAATTTAACGATCTTAGAAATGTCTCGTAGTCTGTTCGGATACCTTAAGTCTTTCATAGTGTTGTTCCTCCTCAAAAAGATAAAAAGAAATAGTGATGTAGTAAAACTTTTACTACACCTTTATAGTATATAATTATTCACCATATTAGACATTGTAGTTAAAGACCTCAACTAATTCTCTACAAATTGATAAATTGAAGATGAGACTACCCTAGACCAAATATGGTCTAGGGTTCTTTTTAATCTTTAGAAACGTAATACTCACCTTTATTATTCATCATCAACGAATCTGCCCATCTAGATACCTCTCCACGGTAATCATTCACTAATCTACATTCTTTTGCTTTACCACTGGGGAGTTTACACATATGATCAATATACATAGTGAAAGCAGATTCTTTATTTGCTCTAGCAGTATCACACTGATCGGCATGACCAATGAAAGCACAATGGCAGTCATCATGTAATCTAGTAAGAACCATTTTGATATCTTTAAACAAACCATTCTGTGCTTCGTCTATAATAACGAATGCATTCTCAATATCCTCACCTCTATAGGTTACTATGGTATTGAGTTCAATAAGTTCTTGATACATGAAATGCTCATATATCTTTTGTTTATCATAACCAAGTTTGAATGCTGAGTTAAAGAATGGGGCCATGTATATTTGTTCTTTTTCCTCTAAGGTTCCAGGAATAGCACCTAATGATTGTACGAGCTGATCTGGGAAACGAAGGTAAATCAACTTTCGTACAGCACCTTCTTCAAGCAGCTGAAGACCAGCCATTACTGCAATGGTTGTTTTACCAGTACCAGCTCTAGAATTAGAACAGGTAATCTTATTATTAAGAAGACTGTCATAATAGGCTTTCTGGTAATTGTCAAGGTTCTTGATAAGGTATTTCATTTCTTTATTCATAACACAGGTCTCCCATCTATATAGTAGATTTGTAGCCCCCTTACATAGATGTGGAAGAAGTATTATAATAAAAAAAAAGATCCCCGAAGGGATCAGAGTGATTGCTATTGCTATCTATATGCGTGTCTATATTATTATCTCTTGACACAGATAGCGTTGTTGCGGTTGGGACCGCAGTTAAAGAATATTTCACGACACACCGTTTCCGCAGCTTCCCTTGCGTTGCTGCAAGGAGTAATTTTCCCATCTGGTGTAAAGACAGTCAATGCTGGACCATCTGGGAAAATATCTTCTTTATCCCAACCACAGCATCCATCCTGGTCTTGGAGTTCCACAATGACTGTATCTCCATCAGCATTGCCAAAGTATGCAAACACCAGAGTACTGTTATTATCTTTATGCTCGCCAAGAACCCAGTTGTTCTTACCGGTAAGCTTCGGGAGAACCAGATATGGTATCTCTTCAAAACACACAGTGCTCCAATGTTTATTGTTGATACCATAATGGCTTTCTCCAAAGGCTTCCTTCTGATAATCCAGAAGTTGCTCTTCAGTAATCCACCAGAACTGACCTTCACCTACGGTACCCTGAGGAATATAGTTGATACGGATTTCGTACTTCTTTGCCATGATTAATCACTTCCTTTCTATCATGGCTAACCTTTTACACTTCTATCGTATACAATTAAAAAGTAAGACAGTAACAACTAAAATATAATTATAATTAAGAGGAAGACAAAGTGATCACCTCCTGTCTTCCTCATCTCTAGAGAACTTTTATGCTTAGTTTATACTTAAGCACTCAAATTCCCTATCATCCTGAAGCTCCGTGAGAGCTTCCTTCAGTGCTTGAACAGAGTCAAGCCAACGTTTCCTGTTTGCTTCTGGTATAGGATTTGGATATACCATAGCAGCAGATGCGTCTCTTATCATCTGTTCCAACATAGGGTATCGACCTCCTTTCACTAGATTTGGAGGTCACGATCGAAATATTTAGATCAAGACCTTCATAGTTATAATATATAACTATAAGATCTCTTAGTCTTTCATATAAAAAGAAAATGTCTTTAACTACAAGGTAATTATAATTAGGGGAGATATTGAGTTTGATCACCTCCTTGCTCCCCTCTGTACAGAAATCGGCTATACAGGTTTTAGTTCAACCCGATATAGTCAACTTCATTATTAGTATGAAGCTCCTTAAGAGCTTCCTTCGTGGCGCGAACCTGATCGTACCACTTTTTTCTGAATTCTTCATGAACCTTGCTAGGGTTCACAAAAGATTCAGATGCTTTGGAAACTAATTCCTTAAGCATTGGAATCGACCTCCTTTCACTAGATTTGGAGGTCTCAATCTTGAAATACTAGATTAAGACTTCTCATAGTTATAATATATAACTAAAAAATCTTAATCTTAATATAAATCCCTAGTAGGCATTCAATGCCTACTAGGGATCACTATCATTTGTTCAGGTCTATCTTAGCGTAGATATCACAGTAGGTTCCATCAAAGTGGTCATCCACTTTCTCTAAAAACCATGGTTTTGATTCTACCTCATCCTTACATCCATAATAGTACCAGTTATCACCTCCGGTCCTAGAATGTATCATCAAGATACCCTCTTTGCCAGCATATTTATTAAACATATCAAATTGAGCTTTGACTCTCTTTGTTCTATGTTTAATAGCAAGCTTTAACCTTTTTCTCATTTTACCATGTATAAGATCCCAACGAATCTCAGTTTCATCATTTGTCTTTCTCTTTATTTGTTTAAATGGGTTAGCAAATATATCTATATGATTAAGAGTATCCTCTATCAACTCCTTACACTCCCATATAGACATTCTTTTTATCGCCTTATCATAATCCTCTTTAGGTATTGGATCTTCATCTTTCATAAGACGATATCCTCTTAAGCGAGGAACCTCAATACCATTCTTCTTGACAATATACTTATCAACTCCTTTACAATAGTATAGTATATCATTATAGCAAAATATACCCCTAGTACCTCATATGAGGTACTAGGGGTTCTGTTGTTAAGACCATTGTTTCTTATCTGGATCAAATTTATTGTAGTACTCAAAGTTACTCATAGGAATCTTATTATTCTGATACCAAAGTATTTTGTTAAACATATCTCTATCAGCATCAGGAGGTTTGGTCCAATAACTAATACGAGTTATGCGTATAGGATGTAGTAAATGGTCGTATAAACTGCAACCATTTATATACTCTCTATTGTTATCGGGACTAAACTTTACTACTGTTACTAGAGTATACGATGAGGTTGTAATCCCAGCAGTATTGAGTAATTTTATCTTTCTAACGTTTCCAGTCCATTCAGAATCAGACATTATGCTCTGATCCCTGAAAAGGGCTAGTGGAAATCCTTGAGTAAATTCAAACTCAAGATATGGAGATGATACTTTGATAGGGTGGTATAAAACATAGTTTATTCTCAAAGTACTACCATACTGATAGTATAAGTTATTACCCTCATAGAGTTCATCTAGATGAAATAATTCAGGCCGTATCCATATGATAGGTTTACCAGGAGCATAAGGAAATCCATTAATGAGATAATCATTTACTATAACGAATTCATCTATATTTAATCCACCACTAGATAGATTATCATGAGCTCCTATCTTGATATTCTTATATATCATATTTGGTTGTGAAGTTCCTCTATTGTTAGTCACTTCTAATATCTTGCTATCGTTAATATAGAAAGCATCTGTTTTCTCATTAACAGCGTAAGAGAAGTAGTACCAAGTATCATTTAATATAGGTTCAGGAGCATTGACTTGATATAGTTTACTATCGTAGAATACCTTGATACACTCAATAAGTTTATCATTATCATCTCTAGCTCTTATCTCTACATGAATATGAACATTGTTTTCATTATCCCAATCCCATAGAGTGATATGGTAGTCATCTCCACCATAGAATTCATTAGCATCCTGCTCTCTTATCTTAAACCAGCATGCCATAGTAGAGTAGTGCCCTGGGACTGTTATAGGATTTCTATGATGGAGATATCCACCTGGAGCAACTGATGAAAAACAATTATTAGTACTAAGTGCTTCCTCATCTCCATCAAATCTACTTTTCTCTAAATCACATCTAGCAGCAAACCATGGATTCTCATGAGTAATATCGTCTCTACGACCATATTTCTTGAAACCAGAAGCAGTAGATGTATGCTCAAGAGTCTCTCCAAATAATTCCCATGCATTGTTATCCTTAAGATCCCAAAAGGATTTATCATGAAATAAAAGGAGAGAATAATACTTAACACCAACAGAGAAGTTACTAGCCATATTACTCAATCTCCTTTCTTTTAATCATATGAAGGCATAACATCCATAGGTGGGAAGTTAGGAGTATCATATGGAATGAATGGAATAGTTTTCCTATACCATACATCCCCTTCACCATTAGGCTCACTAGATATTACCCATTCTAATATTTCTATCTCTGTATCACGTTCATAGTTGTTACAGTATAGCTCATAATACACTCTATACCATTTATCTTTCTTCTCATCTTGAATCTCTAGTCTACACATAACTCCATCTATAGAGTCTTTGTAGTCTAAGTAAGATACATCAAGATCATTCTCTATAATAGTAGCAGCCTGTATAGAGAAGAGAACTCTATCTTTATCATTCTGAGTAAGTTTATAAGGAAGAATGCCTATAAGAGTATTAGAATTACTATCAGGATGGAACTCCTCTATATTTCCTTTTAACCTAGCTTGTCCTACTACCATAACAGATTCAGGATTTCTGGTGTACTCATCTTTGTAGAATGTAAGAGTGTACTCAAGATTTTGTTGATAATCCTTTTCTGCTTCATTAAGACCATGATGAACCAAAGATATATACCAATTCAGATTATGAGGGAATAATGGTTTCCACTCTACGGGATTGAATATATCTGGTTCTATGTAGTATCTAGGTTTATAGAATTCATCATATGGAACAGTTAACTTACAAGCCAACTCCCATACAACATCTTTAACCTCTTGACGTTTATGAGCTGCTAATAAGTAAGGAGTAATGTAAGATATTCTAGGAGCCATATTAAGAACTTCTAGATTATATCTTGTTTTGATATCTTTATTGATCTTATGTATAGTAGAGCTCATATCTGTTATGAGATCTCTAGATAAGAGTTTACCATTCATAAATATAGCAAAGCTATCTTTATCCCATACTCTATCCTCAAATGGAGTTCTAAACTCAACATATCCACTCATAGGAAGTCTAGATATAGTTCCATCTGCTTGTTTAGTTCCCGTATAGAAACAAAGCATGGTTATGAGATCAGTAGATTTAAACGTGAATTTGTTAGAGAATGTGATTATTCCAGTTTCACTGTCAAAAGAGTAAAGATCTAAATCTGGGTTTAAGAAATGACAGTTAAGGAATACTTTTACCCTCTTCTGCAAATCTACTAAGGAATCATATGGAGAGTTGAACTGATAGGTTCTAACTCCTCTTTTAGCATATACATTCTGTTCAAATTTATTAACAGCATAGAACCCATGCTTATGAAGGAATGTGAATGTAAATTTTTCCTCATATCCAGAATCAAAAGGATTCCAATCTTTGAATCTGATATGGAAGTTGTCTATCTTATCATAGTACACCTCTGGGACGAATCTACCATCTGGAGCAATAAGTAACCATTCCATTTCATAGAATTGAGGGTATGGGAAAGGTATAGGAAGGGTAATCTTCCATTTATATTTTTTCTTATTACCAGATCCATCATCTACTTCTATTATATCAGCATAACCAGTATTAACAACAGTTATCTGACAAGGGAATTCAGCATGCATCCAGTAATCAGGAACAACTAATCTACTCCAGATATCCCATCTTACACATTTAGCTAATCCACCAGAGATATCGCCTTCAAAGTGTCTTATCCATACTCTCTGGTTATTCATAGGCATACCACCGGTATCTATGCGAAGAACATTAGGAGAGTTTAGATAAACAAGTTCAGTTAGTTTTTCATGATATTCAAAATATGTATCAACTCCATTGTATCTATGAGGAGTTTTTACTTTGATAAGATCATATGGAGGATTGTCATTGAATGTAAGAAATTCAGTGCTCAGTTTTATCATCCTACCATTAAGATAGAATCTAACCTGACCAGAGAAATTCTTTATACCATCTTGAGATGTATACTGAGTTCCAGGCTCAATAAGATCTTCTGATTGATCTTGAGTTACGTGCTTTATATACCTAACTAAGATATCTATACTTACTAATCCTTTAGCAACACCAGTTGACATATCAACATTACCACTCCAACCGGTAATGCTAAATGTTATACTATTAGATCCTATATACTGCCTATTATCAGCATAATAGAATAGAGGATCTAGTGATCTACCAGTAAGCTGCTTACTACTAGTTGTGGTTTTAGCATAGTAAGTAGAAGGATCTACTATTGATCCTGAATTGTTTAATCTTTCACCACCACAGTACTGAGTTAAACCATATGTAGGACCATAAGAGCATAATGGATTAGGATCGCTCAATGGATGAGGATCTATAGAACCTATAATCTTATACCCTATATACTTTCTATTGCTAAGAATCATATAAGTAATAGCAGTAGTTGATACAACTGGAACTATATACTCTTCTTGATTCTCAACTAATGATTTTTTGTATATGGTAAACTCTCTTAGCAAATAAGCTCCGACTTTACGCTTACCTAAGAACTCCCATCTGTTAGTAACAGTATTTCCTGTTATAGCAGCGAAGTCAACACCAAAAGCAGTATTAGTGTTAGGAGAAGTCCCTACATTGAAACCATACTTAGTATATCCAGTAGAAATAAGCTTACCATCCATATAGATACTTATTCTACTCTTCATATGATCTCTATTGTCTATGGTAATTAGAACATGAAACCATCTATTGTTAGGAACTATATCCTTATAGGATATACCAGTGTAGTAGTGTCCTGTTCTGAATATGAAAGTTTTAGGATCAATATAGAGATAACAATCATTACCAAATTTTACTGGATAGAATGCTAATCCTGGTTCTCTATCAGAGATAAAGAGCCACATAGTAATAGTGATTTGTTTAGTACTAGCGCAATCTCTAAAGAGGTTGTCATTGATAGTGATAGTTCCTACATCAGCATCATTCTCTGCTTTTAATGCATCCCTATTTACATCTATGAAACCACTATGCTTTTCTACATAAACCTGACTAGTGTTAATGGGAGCAGTAGAATTACCAAACGTTCTGATCCAACCATTTCCTGCTTCCATATGGAATACCATATCACTTGTTTTTATTCTAGATCGTAAATCAACAGGAGTCACATTTATCATACTCTAACCTCCTTTCTTATTTAATTCAGTACCTCTACAAGTTCTATATCAGGTTTCTGATCTATTTCATCAAACCATAAGAGTTTATTAGGATAACCATCTCTAATATCATCTAATAGATCTAATGGAAGATCTGTATCGAGAATATGCGCCACTAAGAAACAACCTGTAAAGGCTTTATGCATTCTCAGTTGATCAAGAGGGTTAACAAAAACAAGCTTATGGCCATCAATGATTTCATACTTAGCAGGATCAAGATAAGTTCCGTTCATGAATAGTATGCAGTTCTTCTTATTGAATAGAATATTATAACCAGAATCATTAGTCATCTCAACAGATCCATCAGCGATAGATTCAAATTTAATCTTCACCAATTCCATTGTTTTCCTACGTTTTGGTTTTGGATCATTAGTGTAGAAAACAAAGACTAACTCTCTTCCAGCTTTCATCTCATCTAAACAATCATCATTGACAGTCATTATATTATTGGGAGGATCCCATTCAAATTTATTAGAAACATCAAACATCAGACTTCCATAGAATACTAAGAAACCTGTATTGTCTGGATCCATATCTGGAACAGCAACAGTCTTTTGATAATCTGCTGTTAAAGTAGTAGAGTATACATCAAATTCAAAACTTCTATATGCTCTTGCTTTAGCTGCTGTTTCCTCATAGATCACCATAGTATATTTTTCAAACTCAGCTCTCATTACATCAGCAGGATCTAGTAATTTGATATGGTTATTATCTACTAATTCGTATCTGCTTGGATGCATATAGACGTTATTGTGAAAGAGAAGGAAGTTATCTTTCTCTAAAGGATATCTGTCAAACTTAGGTTTGAACTCAATTATAGGATTAGGACTGTATGCTTGAGTAGGATACTTAGGAATCCATTGATAACTAGAGATAGTAAATATAGTTCCTGTTTCCTCTCCTACTTTAGTCTTAGAGTCTTCATTCTCATAATCAGACTGACAGTATGGGAATACAAATGTTATAATATCATAACCTGGCTTTACGAGAATATCGTCATGTCTTAGTATCACATACTGCCCTGTTTCATCTATATAATAATCTTCATCTCTGAATAAATAACGTTTTGTTTGATTATTGAAGATAAAGAACATCTCTGTTTGTCTAGGATAACTAGCATATGGATATGGAACTTGAACTACTATTTGATTATCAGATTCACAAGTATACTTTACATACTTAATATACACATCATGATTGAATCGTATATTCTTAAAGTTATCATCGTCTTCTATGTAGAAGATATCAATGTAGTCTCCCTTCTTAAACATATTTCTATTGTAGACTACTTTGATTATATACTCAGATTCAAAGTCTGGACAGAATACTTTGTATAGAACACTGTTAAGAAGCAATCCATTCTGGAATATAATGAAGTTAGCAGGATTCCATGCTGTCTTAAAAGTAGTATCTAATTCTATCTTCATTGTATTAACAGTCATATTATATCTCTTATGGATGAACTGTTTCTTAGTCCCAAGAAATAGATCCAATGATATTGCTTCTGGTATATCCTCTACAACAAATTTCCCATTACTATCTAAATGAGTTTCCAATGGATAGTAATTGAATGGATCTATTCTAGCATACAATCTAGCTTCTTCTTTGGGGATAGAGTAATTGTTGCAAAGCAATTCTAATTCATCTTCTACTGAAGACACATTTGAATATGGGTTGAATCTATTCAACTTAATGACACCATCCCTTCTGTAAGGGTTTATAAAATATTCCTATTTTCATTACTCGGATGTCTCAGGAAGTAAATAAGGGAGATACCCAGTAATGGGTATCTCTATATTAATATATTAAGAGCTAGGGACAGTTACTGAATCTATCTTATTAGTTAGAGGAATTACAATATCATTGAGATCATGGAACTTGAACACTTCCACATCATCATTTGCATTAAATAATTTTGGGAATCTAAGATACATCTGATTCATCTCATAAGTGATATTCTCGTACCATTTAGGAATGATTCCATTTTGGAAGAATATAGAGAAGCTTCTATGTGCTGGATCTTTATATAACGATCTATCCATACACACAGGCCCCATTATACCTGTAGATCTTATTCTATCATTGAGTTTACTTACATCTAGTTTCAATCTTTGCATCTTAGAATGTTTCTTATAAAAATCTAAGAATTCTAATTGATTGTAATTCACTAAATATAAGAATGCTCTCTGTAAGTTCTCTCCATAATGAAGATTCTTATTATACCTGAAATTGAAATCTGTCATAAACAAGTTGAAGTCTATATCTATCTCATAAAATTCTTGATATAGCCTTATATACTCTTTCATGAATAGAGTATTATCAGGTCTAGTAATATTTGCTTCATTAGGAAGATTACGTTTAGCACACCAAACACAAGTAAGATATCTAGGTATATACTCATATGGATTTATAGTTGACTTGATATACTTTATTATATTCAGATTAAATACCTCACCAGTGATAGAAGGCATATACCTTCCTTCTCTATCAAATACAACAAAGTTATCAAGAGTTATCTTAACTTTCTTATCAATCATGAGATCATATACAACAAATCTAGCACCTTGTTTGAGTTGATATTTGATTACTCTAGCTCTAGTACCAGGTCCATTTACATAACTAGCAAGTGTTAGTATGACAAATGTTACCTCATGACCAGTATAGAATGTATTCTGAACAGGAGGGTTTTGTTTCATAACAACATAACCATTGGTAACATTATATCTATCTGGAGTTATAAGAGTTCCATCTATAAATAACATAACGTTATCATTGGTGTAGTTCATCTGTCTATATGGAGGTATCTTTATTCTAGAAACAGTGTTATTAGTAACAGCAACACCATCATTACCAGTGTAAGTATGTAAGTATGTTGGTACTATTTGCAATGGACCAAACTGATCTGCCATTATGGTTTTTAAGAAAACAAATGTTATGGCATCGCCTTTCTCTATCTCCTCTAATGGGTTTATGAAAGTGATATACTTCCTATTATATGAAACTCTAAATCTATTAAGAGCATTCATACAAACACTGTTTCTGAAAACTAAGAAGTTATTGTAAACATACTTATCATCATCATACACTTCAGGTATCTTGAAAGTAGTTTGATGATCTTCTGTTGCATATACTGTTTCCTCTCTCATAGAGGTTAGACCTGTTAAAACAGGAGGAGTATTTTGCTTCTTCAATTCAGTTATGACTTGCATACTGATAGTTTTATTGAAGAATCCATCATTACCGTATGGATCAAAGTAGTAGAACCTAAATAAATCGGTTCCTACGATATCATATGTATCCTCAGGCATATTGATTTTGTTTCTATACAGATTAACCTTATCTCCAGCTTTTGGTCTAAAGCTATTATCTGATGAAACAAATCTCATAGTAACAGTAGTACTTGTTTGAGATACTTTCTCAAACTTACCATATCTCCAGTATGAGTTTACTATACGAGAGTCATCCAATGGACCATCATCATCTAATAAAGATGGAGGTATATCATCATCTTTTATAGGAGCAGTATTCATATCTGGAGATCTTTCTGGATCTATGTAGTAGAATACATCAGCATGATATGGATCAAACAAACCATCTTTGAAAGTGTATATAGGATCCAAATCCATACGTTTTGGTTCATCTTCTTCATAGATGCATTTGAATGGTATAAATACTAGATCCATATGCTGGATTCTCTTATTATACTTATCTGGTTTTCTATTCTTGATAAACATAGTATAGTATTGACCAGATTTCATGATGTAGATATCAGAAAGCTTAACAAACTTATAGTCTAAGAATAGCATGAATGTGTATATCTTATCTTCCTCATAAGCATAGAAGCAGTTAAAGATATCAACATTCTCTTCATTCCATGGATCCATGAGTAATGGTTGCTCTAATCCCCAGAAGGATATAGCTGTGTAATCTCTACTCTTACTAACCTTCCAATATTTCTTAGATTCCCATAAATACTCTTCCTCATGCCATTGTATACGGAGTCTCCTAGGTAACCATTGCTTTTGTGTTTCATTAATCTGCCATACAGAACTAAGCATACGTTTATCCGTATACTCTGCTAGATCTCTAGGCATATAAGCTAGATCTATCTCTTTACTCCAGTGATAGTTAGTTATTATATCCGCTCCCATGAAGTAATTATTGGGAGGTATGAAGTGTTCTGTATACACTACTGAGTTTATAATGCATATATCATCAAGCATACCAGAATCTAAAGTATGATAATGATCTACTGTTGTATTATTATCTCCTTTACGTCCTATATAGATAGCAGGAGTACTCTTTATAGGAACTGTTTCTGGAAAGGTCATGGTTGTGAAATTGATACCGTCTAAGAATAGTTCTGCTATATGCTTTCCTTTACAGAAAGTAAATGTATGCCAGTAATTATCGAATACCCATGAGCATTTTCTAGATTGACAGTGGTCATCTTCATTGAAGTAGAAACTGAAATGATCATTATCTTCTATACAAACCCAATCCATAGGCATACCAGTAATATTACTAACAAAGCTTAGTATAGGAATAGGTTCTTTACTCATTCTATCTCTTAGATCTATACAGAATTTAAAGTAGATAGTGTACTGAGACTCATCAGTTCCTACATGATTAGCTATATTGTTTCTAGTAGTTCCTACTACCTGAAGACCAGCAGCATCATTGCTAGGTTCAAAGAATGCACATCTATTACCATTAAACAGTTTAGATTCATGATTAAATGACACTCCACCTAGATTGATGATGTCTGAATTTGTAGGGCCCGAGGAATTGAATCTAGCTTGTAATAAGAATGCCATTAAATCGTCAACTCCTATCAGGCAATAGTGCCAATAACATTGATAACTTGTTTAGCATACTCAACCATATCAGCACCACAAACTTTCTCTATTGTTTTCTGCTGATTCAGATATCCACCATTGTATGCATCAGTTATCATGGCTGAGAAAGCAGGGAAGTACTCTAAACCAAATACTGTTCCAGGACCATACTGCTGCATCCATTTCTCAACAATAATATCAGTAGTGATTACTTTATCATTGAGATGCATCACATCTGCTAAAGTTCTAACAAAGATCTTAATATTCTCATACGGATCAATGGAAGATCCATTGACTCCTTTATTAGGATTACAAGCTCTATCAATGAGAATATCAAGCATATTTGCTTCTCTCTCAGATATACCAGCAATCTTCTTAGCAAGTTTACTACTATTGCTGGGATTATCCATTCTAAGTATTCCTTCTAAGAAGTACATAGAAGAAAGATACAGAACTTTGATCTTATTAGATTCTTGGATACTAACCTTAGCAAGATAATCAATAACAAATGTGAAAAGTTTAGCAAAACAAGTGGTAGCACACTGTATAAGATCAGCTCGTCTAGTCATAATGCTAAAGTTCTTATGATAGATCATACACACAGCACCATTCATAAGATATGAAAGTAACTTAACATCATCTACTTTATAATCACCAGTTTTCTCTCTTCTAGAGATCACATTTGTACAATCTATAAAGATCTTGATTTGAGAAGGATCTTTAGATTTAGGATCTCTAGAAGCAAATACTTTAAACGTTCTAGGAAGAGGATTGTCACAATCTAAGAGAATAGTGTTAGTAGAATTCAGAATCCTTATCAAGGGTTCTGAGATCATTTTCATTCTTTTTACTTCATATACTACATCTTGAAATTCATTAGTTGTCTTATCCAAAACAGGATCTTTCATAATGCTATCTAATAGTCTCTTCTCATAATATGGGTATTTAGAGTAGAGATAACTATCAGAGTATGACTTGAGACTCTTATCATTATTAAGAGACTCTAATAATTCTTGCAATTCCATTATGCTACCTCCCTAATTTAGTTTACCTTGATGTTTTCCGGACAGTTCTAAATGTAGTTCAAATTATATATTATAAATGTGTATTACTTATTACTTCATGGGAGTTTACCACTTTATAGATTACATCCACTATTTAGCAACCGAAATGTAAACTTATATTCAGGTATCACTATTTAAAATGATCAATGTATACTTTCCAGTTTATAATCACTATTAGTAAATATTAATGTATACACTTCTATTCCGCTATTCACTATCTGAGATTCAAAATGTAACACTGTTATCAATTCTATTCACTATCTGAGATCTAAAATGAACTTACAGCATCATATCACTATCTCATATGATAAATGTAATAACTCAAAGAATGCTAATCACTATTAATGGAGAGTAATGAATTTAACTCCCATGAGGTAATAAGTAATACAAATCTTATAGAAAGGATAAGAGTATCTATGGAAGAAATTCTTAATGGTATAAAAGATATAGCTATCTATGATGATGAATCTGGTAGATATAAGTATGATGACAAATCGGTTCCTAGAGTAACTGAGATAATACAGAAAATGATTCATGAAGATGCTATAGTTCAATGGTCTAATAGCTTAGGATTTAAGCATATAAGCTATACTAAAGCATTGAATGAAGCAGCAGTATTTGGAACTAAGACTCATAGCACTATAGAGAATTATCTTAAAGAGGATAAACTACCAACTCAAACATTCTTTGCTTTTGAATCTTTTCTACAATGGTGGAATGATATAAGCAAAGGAAATGAGATAGAAGTAGTAGGACAAGAGGAGAAATTAGTTTGTCAATTTTTTGGTGGAACTTATGATCTTTTGTTAAAGATCAATGGAGTACTATACTTAGTAGACTTCAAAACTTCTAACCATGTAACCTACAAGTATTACATTCAACTAGCAGCATATAATTATATGCTCAAACAGAAAGGAATTCAAGTAGGTGGAGTTATCATACTTCAACTCAATAAGAGGTCTGCTCAATACAATGAGTACTTCTTGAACTTATCAGATCCTAGACATAAAGAGTACTTCGATTATTGCGAAAGAACTTTCATAGCTCTAGTGTATGGATACTACCATATAAAATACTTAGAGAAGAAGTTTAAAGAACTATAAAAGGAGGTTATCTTGTATGGCTTTCAAAAATAGTGGTGAGGTAAAAAAATCTACTGAATTAGTTGAGAAAAGTCTTAAAGATCTTTCTACTCTGTTTAGTAAACAGAATCTTTCATTATGGGACAAGATCAAATTCTTTTACTATAAATTCAAATACGAATTTTGCTATAAGCTGTTAGTAAAGAATATAGAGATTAGTACTTTATCAATAGCAGAAAATCCTAGACAATTTATAGCATTCTTAACAGAGATAGTATCTATCATAGCATCTATGAGCACTTTTGTAAAAGATGATATGAATGAATTCTTGAGTAAGAAATTCAAATCATTTGGATTCGATTACTGTCCTATCACGATTCATTTCAATATAGATAGTGATAAGAATGATAATAAGAGGGTTAGTAGATACAAGATCGTAG
>Ga0256405_10006875_pt1 | contig 17711 bp, 20 predicted proteins | sample RumenRJG_02DNA_FD_189096 | JGI IMG/M metagenome (GOLD analysis project Ga0256405, IMG submission 189096) | Bovine rumen microbial communities from Lethbridge, Alberta, Canada - RJG_02 | ecosystem: Host-associated > Mammals > Digestive system > Stomach > Rumen | place: Canada: Alberta...
AGATTGTATAGAAATCTTGCAGGCATACTGTCGTATGTCAAGAGATTTATGTGCAAGATGACGGAAAATATGCAAGCAGATTTAGTACAAAGTCGTTAAGCGGTCTTTGTGCGGTGTTGCCTTAAATAATATTAAAGAGTTGTATCACAGCGGTAACCCATTTCGTTTTTCACAAAATACTATTGTAGTTGATGAAGGGAAATTTACGATCGTAAATATTGAAAAAGGTTTTACGACCGTACGTGTTGAAAGAACCTCTACTGATAATACATTTAATAGTTTCATAAATGGACTTTCTGAACCTTTGGAAAAATGCTTGCCTTGTCCATCATGAAAGAACCATTCTCGCTGAAAAGAATAATGCATTAAGCTAAGGAAAAGCAAAATAGTCACAGGATCATCGTTTGATTCCTGTGACTATTTTTATGAATAAAATGTAAATTTTTGCGAAAGGGTATTGACAAAAAGCTGAAAATGTGTACTGTAATATTGTCAAAAACAAGCTTAATTCTCTTATTCGGAACATGGAGAAAAACTCCACAGCTTTTGTTGCAGATCCTAAGAGAGATTTTGTTTGCAAAAGTGAGCTGTCTTTTTCAAAAACAATTCGCTTTATTCTCGGAATGGGGAGTCAAGCACTCGGCAAAGAGCTTATGGAGTTTTATGATTATGATCCGAAAATGGTATCTGTTTCAGCTATTGTACAGCGAAGAGCAAAAATACTTCCTACTGCTTTTCAGCACCTTTTCCATAAGTTCAACGAGGCATTTTCAGAAACAAATTTCTTTCGCGGCTATGGGGTTTATGCTGTTGACGGTTCCGATATACATATTCCTACTATTCCTGATGATCACAGCACTTATTACAACGTCTATGCTGATTCCAAGGGTTACAATCTTATGCACCTGAATGCTTTGTATGATTTATTGAATAAGCGTTATTTTAACGCTGTAATACAAGACAGTCGGCTTGAAAATGAGAATAAGGCTTTGATCAGCATGATTGAGAATGTTACTAATGATTCAATCATCATAGCTGACAGAAATTATGATTCTTACAACAATATCGCACGTCTTGAAGCTAAAGGGTTAAAATACGTTATCCGCATAAAATCAACAACGGGTATCATAAAGAAATTCAATATTACGAGTGATAAAGAAGTTGACTTTACAGCTGATATTTTTCTTACACGAAGACAGACTAACGAAGTTAAGTCGAATCCTGAAATGTACCGTTATCTTGCATCTCACTCAACTTTTGACTTTCTTCCCAAAAAGTCAAAGAATATCTATCCGCTAAAATTCCGCATAATCAGAATAAAAATATCTGAAGATCTGTATGAAACACTTGTTACTAATCTCTGGGACAACGAGTTTTCCGGAGGTGATATCAAGATGATCTACAAAATGCGCTGGGGCATCGAAACCTCTTTCAGGGAACTTAAGTACCATGTTGGTCTTATTGCCTTTCATTCTAAGAAAAAGGACTGCGTGATACAGGAAATATTTGCAAGCCTGATCATGTATAACTTCTCTATGTTGATCACCGAAAATATCGCCATAGATGATGATAAGCATAATAATTACCGTTCCAGAGTAAATTACGCTGTTGCTATATACATTTGCATTGCTTTCTTTCGCTGTAGTAACGTCAGTCCTTCACATTTGGAAAAGCTGATAGCAAGAAATAAATGCCCTGTCAGACCTGGTCGTAACGCTGTCAGAAAAACTCGTTACCATTCTGCCATCGGCTTCAATTACAGATTATCATAATTCCTAAAGCATGTCAATAGCTTTTTCAGGCAGATCTTTGATCTATCTTTTAGTCGCACCTTTTTATAGATGAATACCATCAGGAGTACGCCTTTTTATCTCAAACATACTCCTGATTACTTTCATTATACAGTTGGCTTAATGACATTACCCATAACGGGCAATTGTATTTCTACAGCTATTTGACGGTATTTATTAGAATTTTCCCATTGTTACATCAGTATATTTTTAGTTTTCAGCCTTATTATCAAAATAAAACCAGCTCTTTTGCCCTGTTATCTGTGTAACATAGCTGCAAAAGTCATTCATTTCCTTAAAACCTGTAGATATCATCTGACCATTTACATAGCTTACAGCATTAATTATAAGATGCGTATGAAAACTTCCGCAAGAAGTGTCTTTTTCATGGGTACAATACAGAACCTGATACTTATAAGCAAAATACCGAGCACAAAGAAAACCGTTCTGTGCAGCAGTACTAAGATCTGTCACACTGTTATCGTATGCAATAACTACATGAACAAGCGGATTACCACTGACTTTGCCAAAATATCGGCGAGTGGCTGACATTTGTTCATAGGCTCTATTACTATCATATGGATCAACACCATATCCGCCTCTGTATAATGCACGTTCGTCAGATACATATCCGAGCGCATTGCGTAAATACTCCATTCCGCCGTATGTATTGCGGATCACATTGATTTCTGCCATAATTTATTCATCCTTTCCTGTAAAATTACAACCTTTTCCGGGTTCGTTTTTTCAATTTCAGAGCAAGCATAGTTAACGATATCCTGCATTTCTACTAATATTTCAGGAGTTACGGCGTTGTTATTCATAGCAGCAGTGACTATGAAGTTGCTTAACGTCATATCAGCTACATCAGCCTTCTCCTGTATCGTCTTATGTTGTTCTGCTGATAGTCGTACAGAGGTAACTTTCCCTTTTATTTCTGTTCGATGTCTTGATTTGTTCATAAGAACATCTCCTTTGATATATATTTGGTCTTGTTGGTCATTGTTATTGTACTTATATAGATTTTTCTAAGAGCAGCACTTTAACTTTCCCAGCAAGGCTCATTAATATGTAGTACATTTTCTTAAAAATACATAATTTTTCCTATTATTTTGATTTTGTAAATATATATAATTATTATGATAATAATAATTATTATCATAATAAGCTTATTTTTTCTATAAAAACAGGCTTTTCAGGCTTCAGCTCCTATTTTTTCTGAAATTGATATGTATATTATTAGCATGATAGTAGTTATCATCATATTTTCAGGAAAGGAGGAGTAAAAATGTTTGATAACAAACGGTATCTGACCTGTGGAGTAGATGCAGCTATTCCGTTGGAATTACAACTTTTTCTATGGGAATGTGTGGAGCATATGCCTGCTCCGAAGGACTATTTACAGGTCTTTGAACTTAGCCCGTCAGGAAGAATGCAGCTCATAAAGCACCACTCAGAAGAACCTGAGTACAATATGGAGTATCTTATTTCGTCAGATAGTCCGATAACCGAAAAGCTGTATATAATTGACGACGGAGACCACAGCACGATGCTGTTAGCAAGTGAATATTAAAATTAATGCCAGCCCTTTAGGGGCTGGCTATTTTTGTTTTACGGAGGAAAAAACAATGGAAGAAAACAAATTATATTGCTCACACTGCGGAGCGCTTATCGGTGAAGACTATGAGGAAGTGAATGGTGAGATAGTCTGCACAGACTGTTTTGAGCGTCATACCACTTACCTGCGACCGCTGCGGCTCAGTTATCTGGACTAACGATAGCTACGGAGACGAGTACACAACGCTTTGTCACCACTGCTATGAAAATCACTATACTCGTTGCTCTTGTTGTGATGCTCTGTTACATGAAGATGATGCCTATCACCTTGATGGATATGACTATTGCAGCGACTGCTACCACGATGAGGTTGACAGAAGCCGATCTATCCATGATTACGGATATAAGCCTGAACCTATCTTTTATGGAGATTCCAAGCGATACTTCGGTATTGAACTTGAGATAGACGGGGCAGGTAAGGACAATGATAATGCAGACGAACTTTTATCTATTGCAAACAATGATTCAGAACACATCTACATCAAGGGCGACGGTTCTCTTGATGACGGAATGGAACTGGTGACACATCCCATGAGCCTTGACTATCACAAGAAATATTGCTGGGAAGAGATAATGAAGAAGGCTATTTTACTGGGATATCGTTCGCATCAGACGAGCACTTGTGGCTTACATATCCACGTCAACAGAGACTGTTTAGGTGAAGACAGGGATACTCAGGAAGAGGTTATCGGGCGTATACTCTACTTCATTGAACATCACTGGAACGAGATGCTGAAATTCAGCCGCAGAAGTGAATACAGCATGAATCGTTGGGCTGCTCGCTACGGTTTTGAGAAAACAGGAAAGGAAATACTTGATAAAGCAAAGAAGGGAAACAACGGCAGGTATGCTGCGGTTAATCTCATGAACTATTCAACTATTGAGTTCCGTCTGTTCAGGGGTACGTTGAAATACAACACTCTCATTGCTGCATTGGAGCTTGTAAACGCTGTCTGCGACCTTGCTGTTGATCTGACTGATGAAGGAATATCGAAGATGTCGTGGTCTGAGTTTGTAGAAACTATAACTGAGCCAGAGCTGATACAGTATTTGAAGGAAAGAAAGCTGTATATCAATGAAAACATCAATACCGAGGAGGATATTTAAAATGAAACTTACAGATTTTTTCAAAAAGATGCCTGCAGGTAGTCCTGCTGCTGAGATCCTTAAGATCATTGTACTGATAACAGGAACTGTACTTGTTGACAGTATAAGCGATATAGTTAAGGATAGTATCGGTGTATCAGGGACTTCGCAATATATTGATATAAAAAGCAAGGAGAGTGAATAATATGTGTGCATTGTTCGGCTGGTTGGATTATAAAGGAATTGTTCCGTATAGGGTATTGAGAAAACTTACACAGGCATTAGCGAACGCTGCTGAGGAGAGAGGTACCGATGCAGCGGGTATCAGCTATGTACAAGATGGCAAGGTAGTTATCTTCAAGAGACCTAAAGCTGCTCATAAGCTGCACTTCAATGTCCCTGATGGAACAAAGGCTATAATGGGACACACACGTATGACCACGCAGGGAAATCAGAAATACAACTATAACAATCATCCGTTTCCGGGTATAGCTGGTAATACCTCTTTTGCCTTTGCGCACAATGGAGTGCTATGGAATGACAAAGAACTGAGAAAGGAGAAGCTTATCCCTGATACCCACATCGAGACAGATAGCTATGCAGCTTGTCAGCTTATCGAGTCAAAACATAAGCTGGACTTTGAAAGCTTACAGTACATGGCTGAGACCGTAGAAGGTAACTTCACATTCACGGTGCTTGATGAACAGAATAGTCTGTACATAATCAAGGGAAGCAATCCAATGTGTCTGCTGCACTTTCCAGTGCTTGGATTGTATGTATACGCCAGCACAGAGAGCATTATGAAGAAGGCTCTGCAAAAGGTCGGACTTTACAAGTTTGCTATGGAGCGTGTAGAGACTGACGATGGTGACATTCTCTGTATCGACAGGCACGGTGAAATCACACAGTCTGAGTTTCAGCCAAGGATATATCGTTCAAAGTATATGAACTGGTATGATGATGAGCCGTATTACAATGTGCACGAAGAGATACTGCTTGCATACTGCGGCTGTTATGGAGTTGACAGCGAGGATGTTGAACTTCTGCTCGAATACGGCTATACCTGCGATGAAATCGAGGAGATGCTTATGGATACCAACCTACTCCACGAAACTCTCAGAGATGTCAAATACATGTGTGGGGAGAGTCTGTATGAGAACTGCTACGGAGGTATCTGGTAATGGGCAAGATTGGGTATATCCGTGTATCGACGGAGCATCAGGAGACTGCCAGACAGGAAGCGATAATGCTACAATATCAAGTTGAACGCGTATTTGCAGAGAAATTGTCCGGTAAAAATGCTGACCGTCCAGAACTTAAAGCAATGCTTGAATATGTCCGCGAGGGTGATACCTTATATATTGAGAGCATAAGCAGACTTGGACGTTCAACCCGTGACTTGCTGAATATAATAGATGTGCTCAAGAAAAAAGGAGTTACGCTTGTCAGCAGTAAAGAGAATATCGATACCAACACACCGCAAGGAAGGTTTGTACTATCTATATTTGCTGCACTCTCAGAGCTTGAACGTGAACAGACCTTACAACGTCAGCGCGAGGGAATTGCTATCGCCAAGTCACAAGGCAAGTATAAGGAACGGCAGCCTATCGCTATCGACTGGGTAAAGTTCGGACAGCTGTATGGGTAGTGGAAATCTTGCGCTATTACAGCTGTATGGTTTCAGAAAGAAATGGGACTCTGCGTGCCAACACCTTTTATCGCAGGCTCAAAGAATACGAAAGAAAGTATACATAAATGAGACGGAGCCGGGATAACCGGCTCCATTCATATTTCAATAGGGTATCGTTTTTATTAGCAATATTTCAAAAGCTAAAAAACAACTTATATGACACATTTTTTTGCTATTTCAATAGACCGTAGGCTATTGACATAATATCGCAAATTTGTATTAGTTTATCAATATTCATCAGAGGACTAAAACCGCTTATACGCTCTGCAGGCTCAATAGCAGGTATTAGTTTATCAATATTCATCAGAGGACTAAAACCTCGAAAATCGGAGTAAAAGTTATTTATTGGTATTAGTTTATCAATATTCATCAGAGGACTAAAACCGATGAAATAGTCAGAATTAACAGGCGCTGATATTCATCGGAATTGTGTTGTTGGCATATATATAGAATATGCCCTTTTGTTTATATGTATATTATAACTCAATAATGTCTTTGGTGTCAAGAAGTTTCTCAGAACTTAATTTTTCTCCTGCAAGCAATTTCATAGACGAATATTGTTTTTCTGTAATGGTCAGAACCCTGACAGAACCGCTTGCCGGAACTTTGGATTCAATGATCTGGCAATGCTTTCTTGCATCATCGTGATTTCTTACAGTTCTTGAATAAACAGAGAATTGCAGCATAATAAATCCATCGTTTATCAGGAATTTTCTGAAATCAGAAGCATCTTTGCATTGTCAGTTTTTCGCCCTGAGTAACGATAACGGTTCTCCACATTTTATACCCTCCCCATTGTTATAGCCACTGATGCTTCCGAGTAAATCAACGGACAGCTTTATACACTTATCCTTTTTGGTTATAGAGTGAACTATTGAATTCGGATCGTTATTAGAAATACAATATATTTGATTCCTTGAAATACTTTTTACCGATTTATAGTATCCCTCAAATTTCAGTTTACCTTTATTCGTAGTAACTCGGATATAGTCACCTGTAAAAATATACATTTTGTGTTTGCTGTAATCGGAAGGGTAATCGTAATCGGGACGCAGCCATAGCTTTCCGTTTTTATGGACAATATCACTCATTGTGATACCAAGCAGGTGATTTGCACCATCCTTACCTTCATAAAGTTCTATACAATAATAACTCCTGTCGTTCATCAAAGTGTAATTGTTATCTGAGATCTGCTTGGTAAGCCATCTTGCAGGAGCACTTGATTTTAAAGTAACTTTGTTTATCCTGCGACCGGCTGTATCTGTAAAATATGGTAAATCGTTTTCAGAGAGATAATCGCTGACAGTGTATTTGTCGTCATTATCTTTCAGAACTGATTTAAGTTTTTCAATGAGAGCTGAGTCATCGGTATATATGTTTTCAATATCTTTAGAAGTAATGCTGTTAACTTCTTTTTTACTCAGCTGCATCATTATGCCGTTGATTTCTTTTACACTTATAGCATTATCATCAGTGATCTTGCCTCTATATTTGTGGTCAGGTTTATATGATACAACAGGCATTCTGAGGTAGCGGGCAAACTCCGGATCAGTTTTATAGTATGATAATACATTTGATTTGAATATTTCCTCACATTTTTCTTCAATCTCTTCATCAGTGAAGTTGTCAAGATTCCAGAACTGTTTGAAGATATTCTTATCCCATAAGCGCTTATCAACTTCATCGCAGAGACCTGGTATCATTGGTGTCAGCCTCGAACTGTGGCTGCTTAACAATCGCTCGGACTCCTTTTTGTTCATTCCGTAATAGCGATAAAGACTTTCTATGCACTCTTTTTTGCTTTTTTCATACTCAGGAGTGATTTTCTTATCCGCCTGGAAATACATTCGAGATAGTTTTTGTTTCTCACCGGCAAGAATAACATACTCAGGACGTAGATTAGCAATTACAATAGCATCTACTGCATGGTCTAGATAGGTGATCTTTTTCAGGTCTTGCTTATCCTGTTTCCCCCATGTAGCTTCATTTAGCCACTGACGTCTGAACATAGATGTGAATTTACTTTTTACAGCAAAAACTCGATTATTATCCTTTATCTGAATAATACCATCTGTTTCATTAGTTGTGTTAAACCTCAAATTAGAACGAAGATAATTAACAAGATACTTGCAGATATATCTTGTATCATTAAGATTTCTGCTCTTCCATTCGCTGAGGAGTTCACTATCATTCAGATTTTCAAGCATCAAATACTGGTATTTCTTTTTGCTGCACTTCTTACTTTTCAGCATTACATTCACTCTTTTGCGGAAGGCGTCGGCTTGTTCAGACTCCATATACATTAATGGAGTTCTCTGGGATTTACGCTGGTTTTCCGCAGTAAGGACCAGAGCTTTATTATTCAGCGTATTGTCAAGAATCAGTGAATAAGGAATAATGTGATCTACTTCATACAGATGAGCCGTATCGTTAAGAAGATCCGATTTTTCAATCGGTGTGCCGGAATACAGGCACTTTCCTTCCTGAGCTTCCCATAGTTTATACTTTTCTATGTAAGAGCGCGCTTTTTCAGGAGAATAATTGGTGAGATCAATTATTTCTTTGATTATTCTGTCATTCTCTTTTTCATTTCTTCTGTTCCTTGCTGTATCTCTGTTCCTGTCTTCAAAAGTTTTGTTTACTTCATCAGCGGTTTCGATATTAACAGCGCGAGGATATCCATATTTACCAATGATAGTGTTAATGACCTTGCGAGTTTCGTTGATGGCACGGAATACAACAGGATTCTTGAAGAATTCACAGTTATCCTCATCCTTGAACGGCGGTAGTTTTGAAGGCTTAGAGCTTTCATCAACAGGAGGGAGTTCTTTATTAATAGTAGCTTGGAACTTCCCATAAACATCACCTTCACAAAAAGCGTTTATACTTCCAATCATGTACTCATACGAAACATTCGTTGTTCCTGAGAATTTCTGCTTAGCAAGGTCATTTATCAGACTATCTTCTATTTGCGGTGAAATAGCTTTAAGTTTAGCAACTCTGCGTTTGGGAGTTTGAGATTGAGAAAGAACGATGCCAACTTTGTTAAGCAAATTATTCTCAGTATCCGTATAATTCTCTATTAATTCTTTCCAAGAATAACCACTTTTTTCAAAAATCGGTTTTACTGTTTTAATGTATTTGAAGCATTTGGTTATTGGTGTATCACTATTATTATCGTTTATTGAAACAGAATACTTTTTTGCAATAGTATTTAATTCTCTCTTGCTTAAAGAACCATTTGAAAGAGCAGTATCTATAATTTCATTTGCCAGTTCACTTGTCAGAGCGTTATTGTTGTCAGCACCCACATAGTTATACTGAGATAAAGTATTTACAAGTGAATATACATCAGCAATTACTGTGAATCGACAACCACGATTCATATCTTTATAGAATCTGCATTTGCCTAAAGAATCTAAGTATCCGGTAAATTTTCGGTATTTATCGTTCTCATTTCCTGGACCGGTTTCAAAATCACGTTGAGCGAAAATTATATTTTTTATATTTGAAATAGTGCTTTTGTCTAAGCATTTATAATAATTGCTTTGCTGCCAGAGTATTAAGTCTACTTCCTTTTCAAGCAGGTTTCTTGCAACCAAGTTATGCTGTTCTGAAAAAGCGGAATTATGATAATTCCTGTAAACTGAATTCAAAGCATCGAATTCTTCATTTTTGTATATCATCTCAGCTGGTGTTCTATAACCTTCGTCCTTCATCAATTGGTTAATATGATTCAACGCCTTGTGTTCTTCTTCATATTCTTTTCTTTCTTTTGGATCATCTATTTCCTCAATATTAATATCATAAAAATCTTTGTATCCTCTATTATTACAAATATGAATAAGACAAGCCGCTAATTCTGCAGGAGAAAGTTTTTCACTAAGGCCATTGTAACGAAGCTTGATCACATTATTTTCGTGGGTTTCGAAGTAGTTATTTATTTGGGTTTCTGTAATAAAGCCGATTAAGTTAAGATAATTTTTTAAGCGCTGTTTTCTATGGCTTCTTCTACGGAATAGTCTGCGAATACCACGATATCTTCTGCGCTGTTGACTATACCTTTCGTTTTTACGATGATCCTCTCCGGTATCAAAAAGTCTTACTCCAAAATTTTCAATTCTTTCTTTATCAAGATTTATGATTGCCCATCCAATAGAACCTATACCAATATCAAGCCCCAGATAATAATTCATATTTTTAATCCCCTTATTGTATTGACATTTATTGTTTTATGGTTTATAATAATATCGTAACTTAGAAAACTTGCTGTTAGTTTATCAATATTCATCAGAGGAAGCATTAATAAACGCATTGATGTTAGTTTATCAATATTCATCAAGAGTTCTAAGATAAGGCATTATGCCGTAGGGTATGGCGGTATCCCATTACAATCCGCTTTTTTGACTATAAGGGTGCCATATGGCACCTTTTTATCATTCTATCACATAATCTATTAATCGTCAATAAATTTTTTGTGAAAAACAAACACTCGTGTTAAAAAAGATAATAAGAATACAGTTTTCTTAGATTATGAGACAAGTTGCTTTATTTGCAGGCTCTGATAACATATTTTAGAAAACAATTATACAATATAAGCCGTCCATAAGGACGGCCCAATTTTTTATTCTACTGGCAGATCTATAAACGTTGGCTCATGCTTAGCTTCGCGGACGTATCTCAGCATATCGTCCCGTAGCAGGCGTACTGTCGATGTATTTATTCCCGGATGTCCGCAAATATATTCATCTTTCAAAAGGTCGTTATCGATAACAAGCTGAATGTTATTATCAGTATCAAATATCAGTTCAAGGGCTGAGACTGAACCTGGGATAGTATGGAGATACTCCTGCATCTTATCAGCTTCGGCAAACGAAAGACGAGCACAGTTCACTTGAGAAGTCAGGAACTTAGTCTTGAAAGGCTTATCTCCCGGCATAAGCAGCATATAGAAGCTTGTCTTCTGACGGTTACAGAGAAACAGGTTCTTACATATCTTAGCACCAAGCACATTCTCGATAGCAAGACAATCCTCCATAGTATCAGCGTGGTCGTGGTCAGCACGCTTGTAGTCCATACCAAGAGCATCCAGCTTATTGTATATAGCCGTTTCAACGTCTGAACGCTGATCTATTGGTCTGCCCGTATAAAGTGTATTATCAATATTCATTCAAATGCTCCTTTGCAAATAATCGCACGTAAGGAAGTCGGCGATATTTCCTCCTTCTTATCTAACTATGGATCGTTTCAAGTTGCAAGCCAATTAGCAATGTCAAAGATCCTTATACCTTCATATTGGTATTCATCATGACGAGTCCTTGCAATCAATATCTTAGGATAGGCGTCCTGAATGGACAGCAGAGGAGCAACTTCACGCTGAAAGGTCTTATCATCAGTGATGTTATCTGAGACCTGAATATACAGCTTTTCGTCTCTCTTGATTGCTACGAAATCGACTTCTTTCTTATATAGAACGCCAACATATACTTCGTATCCTCGGCGCAGAAGCTCTATTGCTACGATGTTTTCAAGAACTCTGCCATAGTCAAGATTTTTTGTTCCGAGCTTGGCATAGCGGAAAGAGTGATCGCTGAGATAGTATTTTTCGGTAGTTGAGAGATATTTCTTTCCCTTGATATCATATCGACGTATCTTATAAAATGCAAAGGCATTGCAGAGATACTGCATATATGAACCAATGGTCTTATGGTTGATCTTATCCTTGTTGCTGTTAAAGGTATCTGCTATAGTTCTTGCAGATGTGAGATTTGAGATATTATCCATGAGGAAATCTGAAAGCCTGTCCATAAGCGCTGTATTGCGTATCTTATACTTTTGCCGAATATCCCTGATAATCAGCGTGTTAAAGACCTCGGCGATATAGTCATACTTAGCTTCCTGATCCTTGTACACATAGGAACCAGCCATACCGCCCTCGCTGATATATTTATCAAAGGCAGTGAAAAGGTCGGTATATCCGAAGTATTTCACATATTCGGCAAATGAGAACGGATAGACTTTGATCTCAAAGGTACGGCCTGTGAACAGCGTTGCAAGGTCGGAACTTAACAGGAACGCATTTGATCCAGTGATATATATATCGAACTTCTCCGAAGCGTGAAGTCCGTTGATAGCTTTCTCAAAGTTATTGCACATCTGAATTTCATCTATAAGGACGAAATTTTCAACGCCTTCCTTATACGTAGCATTGATATAATCGTACAAGGGACGATATTCTGTCAGGTCATCATATTCAGGGAGGTTGAAATTGATATGGATTATATTGGCATTTGGTATATTAGCAGTCACATAGTGCTTGAATGCTTCAAGAAGTTTTGATTTTCCGCTACGTCTGACACCCGTGATTAATTTAACATCAGGCGTACCTATTACATTAATAACTTTATCTAAATAATCATTTCGTTCTATCAGCTTCATAATCGCTCACGCTCCTTATAAAGTATTATACCACATCTATTTCCCAAAATCAAGATAAATTTATTTTTGGGAAATATTTATGTTTGTATTTCAAAGTGCAAATTTTGCACTTTGAAGTTGCGCTTTGAATGAAGTGTTATACTGAAAGAGCAGTCGACAAACACCCAAAAATCTGGTAGAATATAAATGATAAAAACAGGAAGGGAAAACGACTATGAAGTACAGTAAAGAATTCAAAGAAGAAGCATTAAAGTTATCAGACGAGATTGGGCTGAAAAAGGCTGCTCAGCAGTTAGGTATCCAGTATTACACACTATCAGACTGGCGTACAAAGCGAAATGCCGCTGCCAAAGCTAAGAAGTATCAGATGACCGATGACGAAGCAAAGCTGCGTATTACGGAACTTGAGCGTGAAAATGCCGAGCTTCGCAAGGCAAATGATATCCTCAAGGATGCACTCGGTTTTTTCGCAAAAGACCGGAAGAAGTAAAGACAAGCGAACGTCACCTGTTCGTCAATGAGTTTCGCATCAAGTATGGAGCGAAATCAATATGCAGATTTCTGAAAATCAGCGAATCAGGCTATTATCGCTGGCTCAGGAATCAGGGCAAACCCGGTGCAAGGCAGCTTCTTCTGGTCAAAATACAAGGAATACTATTAGAGCATCCTGACAACAAGAATTACGGTGTCAGAAGGATGCAGGCAGCTCTTGCCCGGAAAGGCACTCATGTCAGCCTCAGGACAGTATACCGCACTATGAGCGAAGCCGGGCTTATCCATAGGCACCGCAGACCTCACGGTATCACAAAGGCTGATACTGAAACTCAGAACAGAGAGAATCTGATAAAAAGAAATTTCAGTGCAGACAAGCCGCTGAAGAAACTGCTGACCGATATCACTGAGGTTCAATGCGCTGACGGGAAACTATATGTTTCGCCTGTCCTCGACTGCTTCAACGGCGAGATCGTCGCTCTTGAAATGCGTGACAACATGAAGAAGGAACTCTGCATAGATACCGTAAAACAGCTGCGTGAGAAGTACGGCAGGCTCGACGGAACGGTCCTTCACAGTGACCGTGGCTGCCAGTACACAAGCTATGCATTCCGCAGGGAGATTGTAACAAATGGGCTCATTCAAAGCCTCAGTGGTACTGCTCACTGCTATGATAATGCCCGTATGGAAAGCTTCTTTGCCACACTGAAAAAAGAAAAGCTGTATCAGATACCTACATACCGAATGAAACGTGAAGAGGTAAAAACAGTCATCTTCCGATACATCTTCGGTTACTACAACACACAAAGGATCAACAGCTTCAATGCAGATGGCCTCCCACCTGTGGCATTAAGAACTTCAAAGCAGCTCTCGCATCATGCAGCCTGACTCCTGCCTATCCAAGATTTTGGGTATTCCACGACTGCACATTTCTTGACAATTCCAGAAATCAAGTATCAAAAAGAAAGAATCCAACTTCGTGATGGAGCTGGATTCTTGTTGTAACGTTATCCTGCCCTTAGGCTGATCAAGGAATTCCTTGATGATAAATAACGTATTATAGACACTTATTAGTATACACCCGGTGGTTTATTCTTGTGAATTCCGTGCGGAATAGGTCTGAAAAATGCCTATTTTACGTGCATTTTGTTTCGACTTTCTGAAATCGTCTTCATTTCACAGACAAAAAGAAGAATGGCTGAATCACGCTATTTTACGCGATACAGCCATTCTTCTCTTTAACCATTCTGGCGGACAGAGAGGGATTCGAACCCTCGATACGCTATTAACGTATACACGAGTTCCAGTCAGCTTTCAGCTTAAAACTATTACTTTCTATTTTATGTATAATCGCCATTATATAGGCGTTTTTGATAATCAATCTAATATCAAAAACTGAGAAAAAACATTTTAAATGTCGTAAAAGTGTCGTACTAAATCATAATTTCAATTGTTTTTTTAATACCTCAATATCATTATGAACATATATGCTTGCTGTTATAGAAATATCCGCGTGTCCCATGACTTTCTGTATAGTATAGATATCCACGCCCTCTTCCCTTTTCAACGTCCCGTATGTGTGCCTGAGCTCATGCGGAGTAAGTATCGGTATATTCAGCTCAGCACTTAGCTTTTCCATAAACTTGCTGAAATCCTTTGCGTATGTCGCAGGCGACATAACCCCATTGATGCCCATAACATAATCATTATCACTCTCAAACTTCTTCAAGTACCTGCCGAAGTCAGCTGAGAACGGTACAATCCTGTCAGAAGTTGCAGATTTCGGGCGGTCAATTACTATTTTACCTTTGGTCTGTACAACAGCTCGCTGCACATGGAGTGTATTCTCCTTGAAGTCTATATCCGACCATTTAAGACCGAGCAGCTCAGAGCGACGCAGCCCGGTATTGAGATATAGAACGACATCGAGCCGCCACATTCGCTGTGCATATTTCTCTGCCCTTTCAGCCTGCTCCTTTGTCCAGACGTTTTTTACTGCCTTCTCCGAAGTGTGCTGAAACTTGATGTTCTTGACGGGGTTCTTGTAGCACAGATCGTTGTCAATGGCAGCATCGAACATTGATTTGAGGATAAGCTTATGCTTGTCCAGTGTTGACTTTGCAAGCGGCTCCCCTGCCCCGGTTCGGATCACATTAAAATACTGCTGCACATCTATCTGCTGAATATCTGCTATGTGAGCCTTACCAAAGTAAGGTATAAGGTACTTATCTATGTTGGACTTGTATGTGAAGTTGTATGTGTGGTCTTGGACTACACCCTTTTTGTACGTTTCAAGCCATTTATATGCCCATGTCTCAAACGTCATCGCTGAGGGCGTTGGCATCGCTCCTGTGGCTTCACAGACGGCATGGTCTAATCTATACTGCTCTGCCTTTGCCTTGGCATCTGCTTTGCTTACAGAGCTGTAGAAGCTCTTACGAATAAGCTTGCCGTCAAACCCTTTACCGATAGTGACCTTGACTTCGTACAGACCGCCTGCATGGTTCGGAGCTTCTTTTTTCGGTCTACCCATAGGATCACCTCTCTTGACTTTCTGATGAAGCTATGATATACTTAACTTGCAACGTTATGATTACATCATAGCACTCACTCCCCTACGGTATTACCAGTACCGTGGGGGGATTTTTTATTTATTTTTCTTGAAAAAAGCAATATCAATTTTTACTACCTTGTACGGCTTAAATTTAAGATACGATAATCGAGCTACAACTTTATCTCCACGATTTATATAATCATTAGTCATATCTTGAATTTTGCCTCTATATAGGTAACCGAATTTCTTTCTTTGAGGTACAAACATCAGCAGTACGGCTTTATCATCCGCCTCATTCGTAGGCTCTTGGATAAGAGCAACTCTATTTCCTATTTTAACATCTTGAGGTATATAATCCCATGAAGAAATTTCAATATCTTTATAATGATATTTCAGTGTGTAACCTTCAATGAGCTCTGTAACCGATTTAGAATCTTCAGATAACCGTTCCTGCGGAATGCCAGTTACAAGACTTTTGATAAACTTTGAAATTCCCATATAGTCAGCCTCCTTACTTGACTACCTCAGCTATGCCAATCACTCTGCCCTTACACTCAATATTTCCATCATCGGGGAATATATCATCATACTCAGGATTACGTGATATAATACAATTCTTACCTGCTTCTTTTATATAGCCCTTGCCATTTTTAATAAATAGTCCAACTTGACCTATAGGTACTTCCGAAGCAAGTGATATATATACTATATCCCCATCGTAGTAGTCAGGTTCCATGCTCGCACCTTCAACTTCAACAGCAAAATCTGCCTGTCGTGCTTCAGGAGTATCAACAACTTGGATAGAACTCCATTGATCAGGATCGTTAAGGTCAAATCCTGCTCCGGCTGAAGCTTTATTTTCGCTTAATCTGCGGAATAAATATACAGATTGATTATCTTCACATCGTTTGGCTTCGATATCGAGGATAGAATTAACAGCTTCTTTACCGTGCTCATCAAGAGTACGGTATTTTTTTATATGTTGAATCTCATGTGAAGCAAACGAAATGCTTTTTTTATCAAACGAAAGATCTTCTCTTACCGAATCAATATATTCATTGATATCGCAATCAAGAGCCTCGCATAATTTCAATAGCATTTCAATTGCAACTCTGTCGTTATTACGATTTATCATGCTACTTATAGTCGATGCAGCTACACCAGATTTACGTGCTAATTCTGCTTGGCTAAAGCCGGAAAGGTCTATATATTTTTGCAAAAATTCGCTTATCTTCATACTTTAACATCTCCTTTCAATACTTATTATAATTGCATGGGTAATGAATGTCAACGAATATTCGTGACAAAGCACGAATGTTTATGAAATTTCGTTAAGTATTACAAATATTAATAAGAAAAATTATGGATTCTTACAAATCAACGAAAATTCGCGAATTTGTATTGACAATGTACGAATATGCGTTTATAATATAATCATGCCAACGAAAATTCGTTGGTTAAAAAAATAAAGGAGTTGTGACAATGTATAAAAATCTTGAAAACGAATTAAAAAGAAAAGGTTTGTCTGTTAATGCCGCAGCTGCTGCGATAGGTATTTCCTCGCCGTTAAGTTCACCAACATTGACAGTGATGCAACTTCCGTACTTGTAGGTCTTGAACCTTCCGCAGGCGGTGGGCTTGTCGAGCTCATCAACGACCCAGACAAGAACGGTGTATTCAAGATCACTGACAAGAACACTCAGAAGTTCAAGGTCGTACAGAGCACAAAGGGCAGCGACGGTAGCACATATACCAACATCCAGACCTTTGACCTCTCAGGACTTACTTGTGAGGTGTCATAATGATTTACGTTGACAGATCAGTCATCAGAGAAGAGCAGCCCTCAGGCGAGGGCTCTGCTCTTGCTGAGAAGGAGGCTGAGAATGGGAACAGCATACGCAAGCGTAAGCGACATAACAGCACTGGGAATAAGCCTGACAACAGCTCAGAGTAATGCAGCGGAGGTACTTCTTGAAACAGCTTCCGCCAAGCTCAGACTTATAGCCAAAAAGCACGGAAAAAACCTTGATGAAATGATAGCAGC